>Ga0210044_10001708_pt1 | contig 33667 bp, 45 predicted proteins | sample CryGey13umfilter_2_FD_183959 | JGI IMG/M metagenome (GOLD analysis project Ga0210044, IMG submission 183959) | Groundwater microbial communities from aquifer in Utah, USA - Crystal Geyser 4/9/14 3 um filter (SPAdes) (version 2) | ecosystem: Environmental > Aquatic > Deep subsurface >...
GCGCGCGCCGCCGGTGACAAACGCACAGACGAAGGCGCGGCTTTCGAAACAATCTGTTTTCTGCATCGGGCGGTGATCCGTCCTTGGTCGCGGAGCGTAACCGCACTCAGAACAGGCCGAACGGCCCTTGTGCAACAGGGAAGAGGCTCGCATGTCTGAAGGAATGACCCGAACCGTCGGCTCGGTGGCGCACCGCGCCATGTCGGCGGAGCTGCTCGACGCGGAAACCGAGGTTGCGCTGGCCCGCGCCTGGCGCGACCACGGCGACGAGGCCGCGCTGCACCGGCTGGTGACGGCCTACATGCGGCTCGCAATCTCGATGGCCGCCAAGTATCGCCGCTACGGCGCCTCGATGAACGACCTGATTCAGGAGGCCGGCGTCGGCCTGATGAAGGCGGCGTCCAAGTTCGACCCCGACCGCGGCGTGCGCTTCTCCACCTACGCGGTGTGGTGGATCAAGGCGTCGATCCAGGACTATGTGATGCGCAACTGGTCGCTGGTGCGCACAGGATCGACCTCCAGCCAGAAATCGCTGTTCTTCAACATGCGCCGCGTCCGCGCCAAGCTGGAGCGTGAAAAGGGAACCGGACTGGCGGGCGTCTCCGCCGCCGAGATCCGGCAGGAGATCGCCGACGAGCTTGGCTGCCCGCTGCGCGACGTCGAGATGATGGAGGGGCGGCTGGCCGGCTCGGACTTCTCGCTCAACGCCCAGCAGGGTGGCGACGAGGGGCGCGAGTGGGTCGAGGCGCTGGAGGACGACGGCCCGCGCGCCGAGGACACCGTGAGCCGCGACAGCGACACCACCACGGCGCGCAAGTGGCTGGTGGACGCCTTCGACGCCCTCACCCCGCGTGAGCGCATGATCATCGCCGCGCGAAAACTCTCCGACGAGCCGGAGACGCTGGAGAGCCTCGGCGGCAAGCTGAGCCTGTCCAAGGAGCGGGTGCGCCAGTTGGAGGCGCAGGCGCTGCGCAAGATGAAGAAGCGGCTGGAGACCAAGTTCGGCGACGCGGCGTCGGAACTGGCCGTCGCCATGTGACCCCGGCGCGGCCCTTCTTGCGGGCCGCGCCGCTACAGCGCCAGCGCCAGGCCGGTTCCCCCCGCCGCGATCAGGCTCAGCGCCCATGCGGCTTCGACGTTGAGCCAGCTGCGCCGGATGAAGCCAAGGCCCAGCCAGCGCCACGTCGCCCAGGCGAACGCCGCCGCCGTCGCGACCATCGCGGCGGCGTGGACCGCCGCCACGCCCAGCGCCACGCCGCCGTTGCGCGCCGTCAGCAGCCCCGCTGCGCCCGGCCCATCGGCGGCGCACAGCCCCAGCACCACGGGAACCAGCAACAGCCCCGCGCCATGCGCCAGCGCCACCGCGAACGACCATAGCGCCAGTTTCGCGGGCGGGATGCGCGCCAGCGCGCGCGGGTGGCGGCGGTCGAGCAGCCGCCACACGCCGAACGCCACGACGATCAGCCCGGCGCCGATGCGCACCGCCCGCCCCCAGTCCAGCAGCGACGCCAACAGCGCGAACGGCAGCAGCGCCAGCGCCATCGCCGCGAAATGGCCCAGCGCGATCGGCCCGAGCGCCGCCAGCACCGCGCCGCCGCGCCGCTCCATCAGCCCCGCCGACACCGCCAAAGGCCAGCCCATCCCCGGACTGGCGCCGTGATAGACGCCGCTGGCCAGCACGGCGAGCCACAGGCCCGCCACGCCGTCGCTCATGCGTTGGGATAGCAGAAGCTGTCGGTCGAGCAGTCGCCCCCCTCAAGCCGGATCTGGTGCGTGCGATAGCCCTTTGGCGCCTCCAGCCAGAACTTCGGGTCCAGCGTCAGGCCGCCGTCCGGCCCCACGTCGGCCTTCACCATCGCGCCGGGCACGCCGTCGGGATAGAACTGGTCGTCCCAGGTCGAATACAGCGAGTTGGTGAAATACACCCGCTTTCCGTCGCGGCTGACCTCCACCATCTGCGGCCCGCCCCGGTAGTCGCCGCCAGAGGGATGCGCCGCCTTGCGCACGATGCCGCCGATGTGGACCGACCCGGCGAGCGTCGGGTTCATCGGGTCGCTCACGTCATACTGGCGCAGCTCGCCGGTGCCCCAGCACGAGACGTAGAGAAAGCGGTCGTCGAGCGACAGGTCGATGTCGGTGATCAGCGGCGGCACGGCGCCGAAACCTTTCAGCAGCTCGGGCAAAAGCGCGGCGTCGGCGGGTTCGGGCGGGATGATCGCCGTCTTCTTCGCGTGGAACTTGCCGCCCTCGCGCCACCACGTCCAGATCGAGCCTTCGAGATTGGTGGTGTCCACCACCACGCCAAGGAAGCCGTATTCCTTGGCCGGATCGTGCGCAGGCCGCACCTCCAGCGCCATCTGATGGTTCTCGCCGAGGTCGATGGTCTGCACATGGCGGCGCGCGCGCAGGTCCCAGAAGTGGATGCGGTGGCCGTACTTGTTGGCCAGCAGGTCGGCCGGCACGATGCCGTTCTCGAACTGCGGCGGCAGCCCCCATTCGCTGGAGATCATGTAGTCGCGCGGCAGGTTCCACCAGAAATCATAGTGCATCTTCTGCGGCCCGCGATCCATCTCCCAGCGCCCCAGCACCTCGAAGCTCTCGCAGTCCATGATGAAGATGCCCGGCGGCCCGTCGGTCCCGTCGGCCCCGCCGCCGCCCAGCGTCGAGACATAGACCCCCTCCGGTCCGCAGTGGATGGTGTGTGGCCGGGAATAGCCGGTGCGCGCCATCAGCTCCTCCGGCTCGATGATCTTGTGGATCCGCGCCTTTGTCGGATCCGGTTTGGTGTCGATCACATAGATGCGCGACGAGCGGATGCCCGGAATGATGAGAAAACGCCGCTCCAGATGCGCGTGCCCCGCCATCGGCGACAGCGCCGAGGAGCAGGCGTTCCAGCCGAAGTGGTGGAACTCGTCGCCCCGGTTCGGCATCGTCACGGTGTGCACGATCCTGGCGAACTGCGGCGAGGCGGGATCGACATCGACCACGCCCAGCGCGTCGGGCTGCGCGCCGTCCGGGCTCAGCAGCAGCACATAGGCGAACTTCTCCACAGGGGCGGCCATCGCCAGCTTGGCCGAGGGGTGAAAGGTGGGATCGGGACGAATGGTCATCGCGCGTTCCTCCAGTTGCGCGCCGTGTGCCCGGCGCTGAGGGGTCAGGATGCGCCAGACCGCCGATTCGCGCCACTTTGGCGGTCGGCGGGGCCGTCAGCCGTCGCGCGTCAGGCGTTTCTCAGCGATACACCAGCGTCGGCAGCCACAGCGTGAGGCCGGGGATGAAGGTGATCAGCAGCAGCACCGCGAGCAGCGGGATCAGGAACGGCGCCACCGCGCGGATCGCCAGGCTCAGCGGCACTTTCGCCACCCGCGCCAGCACATAGATCACCATGCCCACCGGCGGCGTCAGCAGGCCGATCATCAGGTTGAGCACCATGATGATGCCGAAATGCACCGGGTCGATCCCCATCTTGGTCACCACCGGCAGCAGCACCGGCACCAGAATCGTGATCGCGGCGATGGTCTCCATGAAGCAGCCGACCACCAGCAGCACCACGTTGATCAGGATCAGGATCACGATGGGATCGTCCGAGATCGCCAGCAGGCCGATGGTCAGATACTCGGTGATGCGCGCCTGCGTCAGCACCCAGGCGAAGATCGAGGCGGCGGCGACGATGAACAGCACCGCCGCCGTGGTCTCGACCGTGTCGAGCGACACCCGCATGAACCGCTTCCAGTTCAGCGAGCGGTAAAGGCCGAAACCCAGAAACAGCGCCCAGCCGCAGGCCGCGACCGCCGCTTCGGTCGGCGTGAACACCCCGAACAGGATGCCGCCGATGATCAGCGCCGGGGTCATCAGCGCCGGAAACGCCCGGATGAAGCTGCGCGCCAGCAGGCCCAGCCGGAACGCCGCGTCGGGCGCGATGCCCCGGCTGTGCGCATACCAGAACACATAGATCATCAGCGATCCGGCCATCAGCAGCCCCGGCATGAAGCCCGCGATGAACAACTGCCCGATCGAGGCGTTGGCCATCACGCCATAGATCACCAGCGGCAGCGACGGCGGGATGATCGGCCCGATGGTCGAGGAGGCCGCCGTCAGCCCCAGCGCGAAATCGTCCGGATAGCCCCGGTCGCGCATCGCCTTGATCTCGATGGTGCCGAGGCCCCCGGCGTCGGCGACCGCCGTGCCCGACATCCCCGAAAAGATCACCGAGGCCGCCACGTTCACATGACCCAGCCCGCCGCGCATCCAGCCCACCAGCGCGATCGCGAAGTCGAAGATGCGGTTGGTGATGCCGGCGGTGTTCATCAGGTTGCCGGCCAGAATGAAGAACGGCACCGCCAGCAGCGGAAAGCTGTCCACGCCGTTGACCATGCGGTGCAGCACGATCACGTCGGGCACCCGCCCGTCGAGCAGGATGTAGAGCGCGCTGGAGGCCGCCAGCGCCACCGCCACCGGAAAGCCGACGATCAGCATCGCGAACAGCGCCGCGAACAGCAGGGCGATCAGCATCGGGCGCGGTCTCCGCCGGGCAAGGGGTTCATGTCTCCGGCCCGTCAGCGGGCGCGTCGAGCAGGCCGCGCGCGCCATGGCGCCAGTGATGGATCGCGCGCATGGCCTGATAGACGGCCATCGCCGCCAGCGACGCGGCGACGGTCCAGTAGATCACCGACTTGGGCAGATCGAGCGACACCATCGACTGGTTGGTGCGCAGCGCCAGCTTGCCGCAGGTCCACGTCATCCACGCATAGACGCCGATAAGCATCACGTCGATGCTGCTGGCCAGAATGCGGCGCGGCTCGGGCGGCAGGTAGGCGTAGAGCAGCTCGATGGCGATATGCGTTCCCTTGCGGGTGGCGATGATCGCGCCGACGAAGGTCACGCCGATCAGCAGATAGCGCGCGATCTCCTCGGTCCAGCCGATCGAGCTGTTCATCACATAGCGCGAGAAGAATTGCAGGAACACCACCCCCGCCAGCGCCCAGAACAGCGCCAGCGACGGCGCGTCGGACCAGCTGAAATCGGAGATGTCGGTCGCTGCGGCCTCCGCCGCCTCGTCGAGGTGCGGCATGGCCTCCAGCGGGGGCGGATCGTCGGTCATCGTCGTCTCCCCTCGGCGGCGGCGCGCGGCAGGATCGGGCGGGGCAGAATCGGGCTGCGGTCACGTCGGCGCGACATCTGGCGCCGCCCCGGCCTTGCGCCGGGGCGCGCCGCCATCGCGGCCGCGCCGGTCAAACCGGGCGCGGCCCCTGCTCACGCGGCGTCAGAGCGCCTGAAGGCGGTCATAGACCTCGCGCGGCCAGGTCGCGGCCGGGCCGTTGTGCGCGGGCGCCGTCGCGGCGCGGAACGCCTCGCGGTCAACTTCGTGCACCTGCACGCCTTGATCCTTGAACCACTGCACCAGCGCGGCCTCGGACTTGATGATGTCCTGCGTCGCGCCTTCGGCCGCCTCGCGCAGCACCGCCTTCAGCGTGTCCAGATCCGCCGCGTTCAGCTTGCCCAGCGCCGGGCCGCCGATGATGGTCAGCAGCGCGTCGGTGATGTGGCCGGTCAGGTTGATGTGCGGGTTCGGCTCATAGAACTTCTTGGCCTGGATGGTCGGCAGCGGGTTTTCCTGCGCATCCACCACGCCCTGCTGCAGCGCAAGATAGACCTCGGCGAAGGCGATCGGCGTGGGGTTGGCGCCCACCGCCTCGGGGAACATCTTGTAGAGCGGCGCGTCCGGCACGCGGATCTTGACGCCCTTCATGTCCTCGGGCTTGAGGTAGGGAACCTTCGAGGTGACGTGGCGCAGGCCGTAGTAGGTGAGCGACACCACCTGATTGCCGGTCGCCGCCGCGTAGCCCGCCGACAGCTCGCCGAACAGGTCCGAGTGGCGGAAGGCGTCCCAGTGCGCATAGTCGCGGAACATGAACGGCGAGCCGCCGATGGCGAGCGGGCCATAGCTGCGCCCGGCGAAAAGCTGCCCCGTATAGATGATGTCCACGGTGCCGAGGCTCAGGCCCTCGTTGATGTCCACCTCCTTGCCCAGCGAGGACGCCGGGAAAACCTCGATGGTCCAGCGGTTTTCGGTGCGGCGCGCCAGCTCCTCACCCGCCCAGACCGCCCAGGTGTGATAGGGCTCGGAGGTCTCATAGACATGCGCCCAGGTCAGCTTTTCCTGCGCCTGCGCCAGAACTGGCGCGGCGAGCGCGGCGGCGAGGCCCAGCGCCAGCGCGGCGCGGCGGGTGAAACGTGTCGGCATCTCGTGATCCTCCCCAAAGGATTCTGTGCGCGGTCGGTCATGGACCGCCGCATCTGGCGTAACGTTAAATCGGTTTAAAAGCGGGATCAAGCGTCGTTTTGCGCGGGCCGCAGCGGGCGCGCCTTCAGTCGGCCAGCCGGGCGATCAACCGCCGCAGGAACGCCTCTCCGGCGGCGAACTGCGCCAGCGAGAGGTATTCGTCGGGCTGATGCGCCTGTTCGATCGAGCCGGGGCCGACGATGCAGGCGGAATATCCCGCCGCCTGAAACTGCCCCGCCTCGGTGCCGTAGGAGACCACGTGTTCGGCGTTGTCGCCGGTCAGCGCCCGCGCCAGCGCCTCCGCCGCGCCATCGGTCTCACGCACGCACCCCGGCACGGTCCAGTCATCCCCGACGGCGACGCCCGCCTCGGGCCGCGTCGCGCGCATCTCGCCCGCGACCGTCGCGCAGAACGCGCGATAGCGCGCCATCCACGCGCCGGGGTCCTCGCCCGGCAGCACGCGGAAATCCGACACGAAGGCGCAGTGTTCGGCGGTGATGTTGCGCGCCGCGCCGCCCTGCACCATGCCGACATGCAGCGTGGTGTAATTGGGATGGAACGGCGACGCGGGGTCGGCCGCCGCGCGGTTTTCCGCCGTGCGCTCGGCGTGCCAGCGGATCAGCCGCGCGGCCTCCATCACCGCCGAGACGCCCTCGGGCAGCAGGCTCGAATGCACCGCAAAGCCGCGCACGGTGGTGTTGACCGAGGCGCTCGCCTTGTGGCCGGTGACCACCTGCATCATCGTCGGCTCACCGACCAGAACCGCCGCAGCGGGCGGCATGGTCTCGCGCATCCGCGCGATCATCGCCGGGGCGCCGCGGCAGCCGATCTCCTCGTCATGGCTCAGCGCGATCTGGATCGGGCGCTTCAGCCCGGCGCGCAGCATCTCGGGAACCAGCGCCAGCGCCAGCGCGTCGAAGCCCTTCATGTCGCAGGCGCCGCGCCCGTAGAGCCTGCCGTCGCGCTCGGTCAGCGTGAACGGGTCGGAGGTCCAGCGCTGGCCGTCCACCGGCACCACGTCGGTATGGCCGGACAGCACCACGCCCCCCGCCACTTCCGGGCCGATCAGCGCGTAAAGGCTCGCCTTCGCCCCCTCGGCGGCGGGCACGATGCGCGCCTGCACGCCGCAGCCCGCCAGATAGGCGCGCACGAAGTCGATCAGCGCGAGGTTGCTGTCGCGCGAGACGGTGGGAAACGCCACCAGCCGCGCCAGCATCTCGCGCGGTGAGAAGATTTCGCCCATGCCCGCTCCGGAATTGCTCACGGAGCATCCTGTCGCCGCAACGGCGCGCGTCAAGCGTCAAGCGTGTGTTGCGCGCGGCGGGGCGCTGCTGTCTTGTGGTGTGGGGCGCGCCCGCGCCCCAGCCGCAGAGAGGCCGCCGCCCGTGCCCGACGCCCCGCACACCGCGCCCGTTCTGGAGGTCGAGAACCTCACCACCGTGTTCGGCCTGCGCGACGGCGCGGTGCACGCGGTCAACGGCGTGAGTTTTTCGCTGCGCCCCGGCGAGCTTCTCGGCGTCGTGGGCGAAAGCGGCTCGGGCAAGAGCGTCACGATGATGTCGATGCTGCGCCTGCTGCCGATGCCGCCTGCGCGCGTCGCCGCCGGGCGGGTGCTGTTTCAGGGCCGCGACCTCGTGACCATGGACGACGAAAGCCTGCGCCGGGTGCGCGGGCCGGGAATCGGCTTTGTGTTCCAGGACCCGATGACCTCGCTCAACCCGGTCTATAGCGTCGGCTATCAGCTGGCGGAGCCGCTGCGCGCGCATCTGGGCCTGAGCAAGACGCAGGCCCGCGCCCGCGCGGCGGCGCTGCTGGCGCTGGTCGGCATCCCTTCGCCCGAGGCGCGGCTCGACGATTACCCGCACCAGTTCTCCGGCGGGATGCGCCAGCGGGTGATGATCGCCATCGCGCTGTCCTGCGACCCCAGGGTGCTGATCGCCGACGAGCCGACCACCGCGCTCGACGTGACGATCCAGGCGCAGATCATCGCGCTGGTGAAGGATCTGCGCGCGCGGCTGGGCATGGCGGTGGTGTGGATCACCCACGATCTCGGCGTGGTGGCGGGCATCGCCGACCGGGTGCTGGTGATGTATGCGGGGCAGGTGGTGGAGAGCGCCGCCGTGCAGGCGCTCTACGACAACCCCGCCCACCCCTACACCCGCGCGCTGTTCGAGACGCTGCCCAGCGTCACCGGCGCGCGGCGCGACAAGCTGCGCACCATCGCCGGCCAGCCGCCGATCCTGGGCGCCGCGCCCGCCGCCTGCCCCTTCGCGCCGCGCTGCGCTGAGGCGCACGACCGCTGCCGCAAGGCCAACCCGCCGCTGATCGCGGTGGGCGAAGGGCACGCGGCGGCCTGCTGGCTGGCGGAGGGCGCGCGATGAGCGCGGCGCAGGCCGCCGCGCCGGACGCGCTGGTGCAAGTCGAGGATCTGTCGGTGCATTTCCCGGTCTATGCCGGGCTGTTCAAGCGCCGCGTCGGCGAGATCAGGGCGGTGGACGGCGTCAGCTTCACGATCCCGCGCGGCGAGACGCTGGGCCTTGTCGGCGAATCGGGCTGCGGCAAGTCCACCACCGGGCGCGCGGTGCTGCGGCTCTATGAGCCGACCGCCGGGCGCATCCTGTTCGAGGGCCGCGACATCGCCCGCCTTGGCGGCGAGGCGCTGCGCCGCACCCGGCCCCGGATGCAGATGATCTTTCAGGACCCGCAGGCCAGTCTGAACCCGCGCATGACGGTCGGCTCGATCATCGCCGAGCCGCTGGACGAGCACCTGAGCCTGTCGCGCCGCGAACGGCGCGACAAGGTCGAGACGCTGCTCGACGCGGTGGGCATGAACCCGCGCTTCGCCGACCGCTATCCGCACGAGTTCTCCGGCGGCCAGCGCCAGCGCATCGGCATCGCCCGCGCGCTGGCGCTGGACCCCGCTTTCATCGTCTGCGACGAGCCGATCGCCGCGCTCGACGTGTCGATCCAGGCGCAGGTGGTCAACCTGCTGGAGGATCTCCAGCAGCGGCTGGGCCTCACCTACCTGTTCATCAGCCACGACCTGAGCATGGTGCGCCACATCGCGACGCAGGTGGCGGTGATGTATCTGGGAACCATTGTCGAACTGGCGTCGCGCGATCAGCTCTACGCCGCGCCGCGCCATCCCTATACCCAGGCGCTGCTGTCGGCCGTGCCGGTCGCCGATCCGCATGTCGAGGCGACCCGCAGCCACATCATCCTGACCGGCGACGTGCCCAGCCCATCCAACCCACCCTCGGGCTGCCGCTTTCGCACCCGCTGTCCGGTCGCGCAACCGCGCTGCGCCGAGGCGGCGCCGCCGCTGCGCAGGCTTTCGGACGGGCGGCGGGTCGCCTGCCATTTCGCGGACTGAGCCTGCGCCCGCCGCGCGGTTTGCGCGCTGGGGCCGGAATGCTATCTTCGCGGCTGATCGCAACCGGAGCGCCTGCATGACCGTCGTCACCCCCCTCCCCGCCAAGGCGGCTTTCGACTGGGCCGACCCGCTGGGTCTCGACGCGGCGCTGACCGACGAGGAGCGGATGATCCGCGACGCGGCGCGCGACTATGCGCAGGGGCGGCTTCAGCCGCGCGTGATCGAAGCGTATCGCGAGGAAAAGACCGATCCGCTGATCTTTCGCGAGATGGGCGCGCTGGGTCTGCTCGGGCCGACGATCCCCGAGGCTTACGGCGGCGCGGGCGCGTCCTATGTCGCCTATGGGCTGATCGCGCGCGAGGTCGAGCGGGTGGATTCGGGCTATCGCTCGATGATGTCGGTGCAGTCCTCGCTGGTGATGCACCCGATCCACGCCTACGGCTCGGAGGCGCAGCGCCGCAAGTATCTGCCGGGGCTGGCCACCGGGGCGCTGATCGGCTGTTTCGGGCTGACCGAGCCGGACGCAGGCTCCGACCCCGGCGCGATGAAGACCCGCGCGGAAAAGACCGCCTCCGGCTATCGCCTGTCGGGCGCGAAGATGTGGATCTCCAACAGCCCGATCGCCGACGTGTTCGTGGTCTGGGCGAAATCCGACGCCCACGGCGGCGCGATTCGCGGCTTCGTGCTGGAGAAGGGCATGGACGGCCTCAGCGCGCCCAGGATCGGCGGCAAGCTCAGCTTGCGCGCCTCGATCACCGGCGAGATCGTGATGGACGGCGTCGCGGTGGGCGAGGACGCGCTGCTGCCGGGGGTGGAGGGGCTGAAAGGCCCGTTCGGCTGCCTCAACCGCGCGCGCTATGGCATCGCCTGGGGGGTGATGGGCGCGGCGGAGTTCTGCTGGCATGCCGCGCGCCAGTATGGGCTGGACCGCCATCAGTTCGGCCGCCCGCTGGCGCAGACCCAGCTTTTCCAGAAAAAGCTCGCCGACATGCAGACCGAGATCGCGCTGGGCCTGCACGCCGCGCTGCGGGTGGGGCGGCTGTTTGACGCGGGCGCAGCGGCGCCGGAGGCGATTTCGCTGATCAAGCGCAACAACTGCGGCAAGGCGCTCGACATCGCGCGGATGGCGCGCGACATGCACGGCGGCAACGGGATTCATGAGGATTACGGCGTGTTCCGCCACATGGCCAACCTCGAGACCGTCAACACCTACGAGGGCGCGCACGACGTGCACGCGCTGATCCTGGGCCGGGCGCAGACCGGGCTTCAGGCGTTCTTCTGACCCGCCCCCTGACTGGCAAGGAATCCGCGATGCAGTGCTTTTTCGTCCATGTGACCTGCCAGCTTGGCCAGACCTACGCGGTCGCGGCGGCGATGGCGGATCGTGAGATCGCCTCGGAAATCTACTCGGTCAGCGGCGAATACGACCTGCTGGCCAAGTTCTACCTGCCCGAAGGCGAGGACATCGGCCATTTCGTGGCGAAGAACATCCACGACATCCCCGGCGTCGCGCGCACCGTCACCACGCTGACCTTCAAGGCGTTCTGAGGCTCTCCAGCGCCGCGCCCAGAAAACGCCGCTCCAGCAGCGCCACCATGCCGGGGCGGTCGAAGCGCGCCGAGACCTGCGCGGCCGAGGCTGCGTTCGACGTGCCGACGCGCGCGCCGGGCGCGAAGTCCAGCCCCGCGACCGGCCAGCGCAGGCCGGCCGAGGCCAGCCCCCGCACCGGGATCAGCGGAAAGAACGACACGATGGCGCCCGGCGCCAGCGTCGCGCGCCAGTCGCAGGGGCACAGGAACGCCACGTCCTCCTCGCCGATCAGCGCCACGCGCTTGTCGCGCCAGCGCAGCAGCGCGTGGAGCGCGGCCAGCGTGTGGTCGAGCCTGCGCCCGGTGAAGCCCGCGCCCAGATAGAACGGCGCTTCGACGGAGTAGAGGCATTTCTCGAAGTCGGTGGTGTCCTGCTCGGGCAGGCGCAGCACGGTCACATCGCCGCGCGCGCGCCATGCGTCGAGGTCCGCGACGCTGTCCATGTCGCCGATCACCGCCGCAGGGTCGGCGCCCCAGGCCGCCAGCCGGTCTGCCCCGCCATCCGCCGCCACCACCACCGGCGCCAGCGCGCGCGCCGCGTTGAACGTCTCGCGCGACAGCGCGCCGCCGCCGACCAGCGTGACGCCCTCCGAAAAGCGCAGCGTCAATCCTTGGGTCCGGGGATGGGAAGGGGCGCCGCATCGGGGTCGGGCCGTCCGACGCCGAGGAACACCGCGCGGAACGGCAGCGCCCAGACGACCCCGAGGCCGACATAGATCGCCAGCTCGACCAGGATCGACGGTCGCTCGAACTGATCCACCAGCCAGACCGCCGCCATGATGTAGAGCGGCAGGCCGATGACCAGGACGACAATCGAGAGGCGGCGGCGGGTGCGGTATGTCATGTGCGTGAGCTAGCCCGGAACCGAGGCGGTTTCAACCGGCCGCCGCGAAACGGAATTCCGAGCGCTGGCGATAGGTCTCGCCCGGTCGCAGCGCCGCGCTGGGAAAGTCGGGATGGTTGATCGCGTCGGGCCAGACCTGCGGCTCAAGGCACATCCCCGCCTGCGCGCCATAGCGCCGCCCCTCCAGCCCCGCGACCGGAATGTTCATGCGCGGCGCGTTGAACAGCTGCACGCCCGGCTCGGTGGTCCACAGCGCCATGCTCACGCCGCGCGCGCCCTCCAGAAGCGCGGCGCAGCGGGGTTCGGGCGCGCGGGCGTCGCTGAGGCACAGGTTCACGTCATAGGGCGGCGCATCGGGCGCGCCCATCAGCCGCCCGGCGCGAAAGTCGAACGGCGTGCCCGCCACCGGCGCGACGCCGAGCGGGATCAGGTCTTCGTCGGTCGGCGTATAGCGGTCGGCGGCGACCGTCAGCCGGTGGCCGCGCACATCGGCGTCGCCGTCGAGGTTGAAATAGCTGTGGTGGGCGAGGTTCACCAGCGTCGGCGCGTCGGTCACGGCGGTGAGTTCAACCACCAGCGTCGCGGGCGGCGCGATGCGATAGACGCAGCTCGCCGCCACCGCGCCGGGATAGCCGCCGTCGCCATCGGGCGAATGCAGCGTCAGCGTCACGGAATCAGCCGTCTGCGCCGCGAAACTCCACAGTCTGCGCCCGAATTGCGCCGCGTCGCCGCCGTGCAGGTGATGCGCCGCGCCGGGCTTCAGCTCAAGCTGATGCGCCACGCCGTCCAGCGTGAAGCGCCCGTGCGCGATGCGGTTGGCGCAGCGCCCGGCGATGGCGCCGAAATGGGAGCCGTAGGCGAGATAGTCCCCGATCCGCTCATACCCCAGCACCAGCGGATGCGCGGCGCCCTCAAGCCGCAGGTCGCGCACCACCGCGCCCCAGCCGATCACCCGCGCCGACAGCGCGCCCGCCGCGATGCGCGCCTCCTCCACGCGCCGCCCGTCGGGCAGAGCGCCGAACGCTCGCCGCTCAGCCATGACGTCCCCCTCAGCGGCGTGAACTTCTCAGCGACCGGGCAGCATCCGCGCCAGAACATTGTCGCGGCGGATGATCGCATGGTGCAGCGCCGCCGCGATGTGCACGGCGACGATGGCGATGATCGCATAGACCGCAAAACGGTGCGCCACCAGCAGCGCCTCGGCCAGCGGGCGATCCTTGCCCATCAGCGGCGGCGCCTCGAACAGGCCGAAGAACGGCAGCGGCGCCGGATAGGCCGAGACGCCCGCCCAGCCCAGCAGCGGCGCCGCGATCAGCAGCAGATAGAGCATCCCGTGCGCGGCGCGCGAGGCGACGCGGTTGAAGGCGGGCAGCGGCGGGCGATGCTCGGGGTCCGGCCAGACCAGCTTGGCCGCGATCCGCGCCAGCATCAGCGCCAGGATCAGCAGCCCCACCGACTTGTGCAGGCTGTAGCCCGCGTCGAAGGCGCCCTTGCCCAGCGCGGCGTCGAGCGCCTTCATGTAGTCGAAATTGGTGAACGCCAGCCCGAGCGGGATGGTGAACAGCACCAGCGCCGCGATGCTCCAGTGCAGCCAGCGGCGGGCGCGGTGATAGGATGGCGGGATCATTCGGCGGCCTCCAGCATCGGGCGCATGTCGCAGGTGAACAGCACGTCGCCATCGTCGAACAGATGCACCTCGGTGCGCGGACGCAGCGCGTCGGCGATGCGCGAGATCGGCCGCAGGCTGAGGCCATGCTTGCCGGAGCCGAGGATCATCGGCGCCACCAGCAGATGCAGCACGTCGATGCGTCCGGCGTCGAGAAACCGGCCCAGCGTGTCGGCGCCGCCTTCGACGAGAATCCGCCGCAGGCCGCGCGCCGCCAGCGCCGCGACGATGGCGTGTGGCGAGAAGCCGCCGTCCGCGTCCAGCGGCAGGCGCAGCGCCTCCGCCCCCTGCGGCGCGGGCGCCTCGGGGCCGATCAGCGCCAGCACCGGCCCGGCGCCGTCGCGCAGCATCCGGCTCGACGCAGGGGTGCGTCCGGTCGGGTCGATGATCGCGCGCACCGGCGTCGCGCCCTCGACCAGCCGCACGGTGAGCTGCGGGTCGTCGGCGACCACGGTGCCGACGCCGACCAGCACCGCGTCCACCGAGGCGCGCAGGCGGTGCAGATGCTTCAGCGCCTCGCGCCCGGAGATGTATTTCGACGCGCCGGAGACGGTGGCGATGCGCCCGTCGAGCGTCTGGCCAAGCTGCGCAACCACCACCGGCGCCTGCCCCTTGACCGGGCGCAGGGCGATCAGCGTCGCGTCGGGCTCATACTGCATCGCGCTCACTCAGCCGGGGTAGGCGCGACGGATCGTCGCGCCGGATGCGCCGCCGCAGGCTTGCGCCACGGCTGCGCTTTCATCCATCCCACAAGATAGGCCGTCGCCACCAAAACCGCCACTCCGAACACATTCACCGCCGCGAAGCGAAAAATATCGCGCCCGATCAGGTCGAGAATGAGGCCGTTGACCTGCGACAGCGGGATCGAGGTCATGAACACCGCCAGCGACTGCGAGCCGACCTTGCGCACCACCGGCGTGCTCGCGCGCCACAGCGGCCCGGTCAGCCAGCGCAGCGCGGCGGGCGGCGCGGCGTTCCACAGCAGCGTGACCAGCGCCGCGAAATGCGCCAGCGACAGCCAGCCGATCAGCGCAGGCGACAGGATCGGCACCGTCTGCATCAGCCAGGCGTCGAGCGCGGGCGACGCCGCCTTGATCTCCATCGCCAGCCCGTAAGGCGCGGTGACGACCAGCGCCAGCGCCGCCGCCGCCGCCATCCGCGCCCGCCGCCGCGCCGGGCGCAGGCGGACCGGCAGATCCTGCGTCAGCACCACGCCGCGCGGCCCGACGACCACCCAGGCGAGATAGGCCAGCGCCATGAAATGCGCGTAGCGGAATGCGCCCTGCCACTGCTTCCACCACAGCGGCGCCAGCGCCTCGCGCACAGCGGCGATCCCTTGCGTCACCGCCCAGTCGGCGGGGATCCAGAACCCCTGATGGATGCGGAACCATGCGAACGGGACCGAGATCAGCAGCGCCAGCGCCGCCGCGATCACCAGCCCGCGCGACACCGGCGGCGGCCTGAGCCAGCCCATGCCGAAGGCGAAGCCGGTGAAGAACACCAGCTGCCAGCCGAACGGGTTGAAGAACCATGTGCCCGTTCCCGACGGCGAGGCGGGAAAGTTCAGGAACTGCGCCTGCGCGCCCAGCCACATCGCCGCGTCATGCAGCGCCGACGCCTCACCGGGCGTCCAGCCGTCGACGCCGTTGACGAAGGCGTAGCCGGCAAGGTTGGCGCCCAGCCAGTTCACCCCCACGAACGCCGCCACCGCCGCGCCGCCGCCCGCGCGGTGCAGCGCCATCACCAGCGGCGTCATCGCCAGGATCACCAGATACATCGGCAGGATGTCGAACAGCCCCGGCGTGTAGCGCAGCGTCAGCAGGCCGATCAGGTAAGGCCCGGTCTGCTCGAAGATCGGCACGACATAAGGCTCGGCGACATAGCGCCTGCCCTCCAGCCCCCAGCCGTTCAGGTCGATCGCCATCAGCAGCGCGGCGGTGACGATGAACACGCCGATATGCGCCCAATAGACCTGCCAGACCCGATGCGCGATCCGCGCTGCGCCGATCCACCAGCCATGCGTCGCGAAGGTGGCGCCGAACGCCAGCGACGAGGCGAAGCCGGAGCAGAACACGAAAATCTCGGTCGCGTCGGAAAAGCCGAACCGCGCCGGAATCCACAGCGCCCAGCCATTGGTCGGCGTATGCGCGATCAGGATGATCGCCATCGCGAGGCCGCGAAAGAAGTCCAGCCGCAGATCGCGCGGTTTCTTCGGCGGCGCGGCGGGGTGGGTCGTTACGGTCACGGCGCCTCCCGGCAAAATTCCGCATTGCAGCATAGCACGCCGCCGCACTGATTCGATCAGATAGACAAGGATGACGGCGCCGCAAAGGCGCGCGCCACGCCAAACCGGGCGTTTCACCGCCGCCTCACGCAGGCGTTATGTTTCCCGCCGCCCGCCCGTCGCCCGCGCGCGGCGCTCAAGGCGAAGCTAACGCTCCTGAAACCAAATTCGCGTTCCTCTCGACAGGCAATCGCGCCGACGAGGAACAGCCACGATGCGGACCGTCCCCAGCAAGGCCCCCAACAAGGCTCCGGCCCGCGCCCGCCTCGCGCGCTCACGCGGAAGGCGGTAAAGAGACCATGTCGCTGCAAAGACGCTTCTCCCTCCAGTTCGGCCTGACCGCAGGCGCAGGCGTGGCGGCGGCGCTGGCCGCCGCGCTCACCGTGTTCGGGATGCGGGTCGATGACATGTCCGCCGGTCTGCGCGGCAATATCGAGGGCGCGGTCGAGCGCCAGTTGCGCCGCGACGGCGAGGCGGTGCTGGACCGCGTCGCCGACGAGATGAAGGAGGCGCTGCTCGACTATGACGCCGAGACGCTGGGCCGTCTGGCGCGCGCATCGGCGGGCGGCACCTTCGCCACCGCCATCAAGGTGTATGACACCCACGGCCGCGCGCTGGCCGACAGCGCCGGGGGCGCGACCGGCGTCGCCAACGCGGCGCCGGGGCCGTTGCGCGCCATCACGCGGGCCAGCGGCGTGCAGCGCTGGAGCGAAGGAGACCAGCTTGTCGCGGGCAAGGCGGTCTGCATCCGCGAGACCTGCATCGGCGCGATCTCGGTGGCCGTGGACGGCTCGGCCGTGGCGCGCGAGCGCGCGGCGCTGGACAGCGACATGGACGCCGCGCGCAGCGACTTTTTCCGCCAGGCGCTGATCATGGGGCTGATCGCGCTGGCGGTGATCTCGCTGTTCGCCGCAGGCGTGGGCTTTCTGCTCGGCAAGCGGCTGACGCAGAGCCTGTCCGCCGCGATCCGGGGGCTGGAGCAACTCGCCAGCGGCGCGACCGACGTCAAGATCGACAGCCGCGACGACCAGTTGCAGGAGCTGTCGCAGGCGGTCGAGGCGCTGGCCGAGAAACTGGGCGCCGCGCGCGCCGACTCTGACCCGATCATCGACGGGCTCGCCGACGGTCTGTTCGTGGCGACGCCGCAGGGCGCCTTCACCATCGCCAACCCCGCGCTGCACACGCTGCTGGGCGTGAAGCCGCCCGCGCTGCTGGGCGCCGACGCCTTCGCCGCGTTCGGCGTGCCGCCCGCGCCCGACGCGCAGGCCTTCGCCGCCGCCGTCGGCGCGGTCAGCCGCGTCACCCTGCCCGACGGCGCGCGGCAGCCGGTGATGGTCTCCGCCCGCGTCGCCGGCAGCCCGCCCGACGAAAAGGTGATCGGCGTGGTGCGCGACATGACCGAATTGCTGCGCGCGGAGGAGGAGCTGCGCGCCGCCACGCTGCGCGCCGAGGCCGCCGACCGCGCCAAGGCGCAGTTCCTGTCGGTGATGAGCCATGAGCTGCGCACGCCGCTCAACGGCGTTCTGGGCGGCGCTGCGGTGCTGGCGGGCACCGAACTCAACCCCAGCCAGCAGAACTTCGTCGGCATCGTGCAGAAGTCCGGCCGCGCACTGCTGCAGATGATCTCCGACGTGCTGGATCTGTCCAAGGCGGAGGCGGGCGAGACGGTGGTGGAGCGCGCGCCGGTCAACCTCGACACCGTGGCGCACGAGATCGCCGCCTCGGTCGCCGACGCCGCCGCCGCCAAGGGTCTGGAGCTTCAGGTGCGGGTGCAGCCGGGCGCGCCGGTGGTGCTGTCGGACCACGACAAGCTGTTCCAGATCGGCCAGAACCTCGCCGACAACGCGGTGAAGTTCACCGAGCGGGGCCGGGTCGGCATCGCCATCACCCACCAGCAGCGCGACGGCGAAGCCGAGATCACGCTGACGGTCGAGGATACCGGCATCGGCATCGCGCCCGGACAGCAGGAAACGATCTTCGACAACTTCACCCAGGCCGACAGCTCGGCGCGGCGCAGCCAGGGCGGCGCGGGCCTGGGCCTTGCGCTCACCAAGAAGCTGACCGAAACCATGGGCGGCGCGGTGTCGGTGGACAGCAAGCCCGGCGAGGGCGCCACTTTCAAGGTGAGCCTCAGCGCCGAAATCGACGCCGCCGCGACGGCGGATCAGCCCCGCCTGCCCGCCGTGCGCGCGCTGGTGATCGCGCCGGGCGCGCATGAGCGCGAGACGCTGGCCGAACAGCTCGCCCACGCCGGCGCCGACGCCACCGTGGCCGCCAGCGCCGAGGAGGCCGCCGCGCTGATGCAGGCCGCGCGCGACAGCGGCGCCCCCTTCGCCATGGTCACCCATCCCGCCGACCTTCCCGGCCTGACCGAGAGCGGCCTCGAAGCGATCCTGCGCCCGGAGAACCCCGCCTTCGCGGTGGCCTCGGTGGTCTGCGGCCCCGAACAGCCCGACGCGCTCGCGCTGCCGCCCTATGTCCAACCGGTCGAGCGCACGCCGAACGCCGCGACCCTGCTGCGCGCGGCGCAGACCGCGCTCGCCGCCGCCGCCCGTCACGCGCCGGCGCCGGAGGCGGCGCCGGTCGCCGCGCCAAAGGCCGCCGCGCAGGCCCCGGAGGCGGCGCCCGCCGCGAAGCTGGGTCCGGACGACGCGCGCACCGTGCTGCTCGCCGAAGATAACGAGGTCAACCGCATCGTGCTGAGCGCCTATCTGCGCAAGGCGGGCTTCACCTGCCACACCGCGCCGAACGGTTTCGAGGCGGTCAAGCTCTACAAGGAGACCCACCCCAAGCTGGTGCTGATGGCCGCCACGATGCCGGTGATGAATGGCGTGGACGCCGCCCGCGCGATCCGGCGCTATGAGGAGGACGCCAACCTGACGGCGGCGCCGATCATCGGCCTGATCCCCGGCGACCGCGAGGGCGACCGAGAGATCTGCGCCGCCGCCGGCATGAACGACCATCTGGTGAAGCCGGTGAAGATGGACCAGCTCGGCGCCAAGCTCGACCGCTGGACGGTGCTTTTCGGTCACGGCGAGAACCGCGCCGCCGCTTCCTGAGCGCCGCCCTCCCCCGCTGCGGCGCGCGCAGCAAAAAGGCCCGCGCGGCGGCGCGGGCCTCCGGCTTTTCAGCCCGGGCTGGCTATCGGTCCCGCGCCGTCAATCCTCGGCGGCTTCCTCGGCCGCGACCCGCGCGCGGTCAACGGCGCCGCGCGCCTCGGTGTCGCGGTCAACCAGCTCCACGAACGCCATCGGCGCCATGTCGCCATAGCGAAACCCCGCCTTCAGCACGCGGCTGTAGCCGCCCGGCCGTTCGGCGTAGCGCTTCGCCAGCACGTCGATCAGCTTGGAGACCGCGGCCTCCTGCTTGATCTGCGCGATCAGCAGGCGGCGGGCGTGCAGGTCGCCGCGCCGCGCAAGCGTGATCAGCTTTTCGACGTAAGGCCGAATTTCCTTGGCCTTCGGCAGCGTGGTCTTGATCTGCTCATGCTCGATCAGGCTGCACGCCATATTCGCCAGCATCGCCTGACGATGCGATGCGGTGCGGTTGAGTTTGCGCTGTCCATTGCCGTGGCGCATGTCGTCTCTCCTTTATGCTTTGTCTGGCGGCCCTTCGCGTGGGGCCGCCTCCTTGGGGCACGGGCGCCCATAGACGGTTTGACTTAGAACTGGTCCTCGAACTTCTTGGCCAGATCGTCGATGTTCTCGGGCGGCCAGTCGGCGACGTCCATGCCAAGGTGCAGGCCCATCACGGTCAGCACTTCCTTGATCTCGTTCAGCGACTTGCGCCCGAAGTTCGGGGTGCGCAGCATCTCGGCTTCGGTCTTCTGGATCAGATCGCCGATATAGACGATGTTGTCGTTCTTCAGACAGTTGGCGGAGCGCACGCTCAGCTCAAGCTCATCGACCTTCTTGAGCAGCAGCGGATTGAACTCAAGGTGCTCGTCGCTGGCGACGCGGCCTGCGTCCTGCGGCTCCTCGAAGTTGACGAAGGTGCGCAGCTGATCCTGCAGGATGCGCGCCGCATAGGCGATAGCGTCCTCGGGGCTGAGCGCGCCGTTGGTCTCGACCTGGAGCGTCAGCTTGTCGTAGTCGAGCACCTGCCCCTCGCGGGTCGGCTCGACCTTGTAGCTGACGCGCTTGACCGGCGAGAACAGGCTGTCCACCGGGATCATGCCGATCGGCGCGTCCTCGGGGCGGTTCTTGTCGGCGGAGACATAGCCTTTGCCGATGTTGACCGTCAGCTCCATGTGCAGCGACGCGCCGTCATCCAGATGGCAGATCACATGCTCGGGGTTCAGCACCTCGACGCCCGCGATCTCGGCGATGTCGCCCGCCTTAAGCACTGCAGGCCCCTTGCCGCGCAGCGTCAGCCGCTTCGGCCCGTCGATGTCCATGCGCAGCGCGACGCCCTTGATGTTGAGCACCACGTCGGTCACGTCCTCGCGCACGCCGGGGATCGAGGAGAACTCGTGCAGCACGCCGTCGATCTGGATCGCGGTGACGGCGGCGCCCTTGAGCGAGCTCAGCAGCACCCGGCGCAGCGCGTTGCCGAGCGTCAGGCCGAAGCCCCGCTCCAGCGGCTCGGCGACGGCGGTGGCGCGGCGGCGCAGGTCTGGTCCGGGCTGGATGTCCAGTCCGGTCGGCTTGATAAGGTCTGCCCAGTTCTTGTGGATCATGGCTGCTCTCCTCCATGCGCGCGCCGCGGCCGATCCTGGTCCGGCGCTTCCCGAGGATGCGTCACGACAAAGGCCCGCTCACGCGGAGCGGGCCGGTCGGCGACGCGGGGTGGATCGTGTCTCAGACGCGGCGACGCTTCGGCGGGCGGCAGCCGTTGTGGGCCATCGGCGTCACGTCCTTGATGGTCGTGATCGTGAAGCCGACCGCCTGCAAGGCGCGCAGCGCCGATTCGCGGCCGCCGCCGGGGCCCTGCACCAGAACCTCCAGCGTGCGCACGCCGTGCTCCTGCGCCTTCTTGCCCGCATCCTCGGCCGCGACCTGCGCGGCGTAGGGCGTGGACTTGCGGCTGCCCTTGAAGCCCAGCGTGCCGGCCGACGACCAGCTGATCGCGTTGCCCTGGGCGTCGGCGATGGTGATCATCGTGTTGTTGAACGACGAATTCACATGCGCGACGCCAGAGGTGATGTTCTTGCGTTCTTTTTTCTTAACGCGGACTTTATCGCGAGCCATGCCCGTCCCCTTACTTCTTCTTGCCTGCAATCGCCTTCGCAGGCCCCTTGCGGGTGCGCGCGTTGGTGTGGGTGCGCTGACCGCGCACCGGCAGGCCGCGACGATGGCGCAGGCCGCGATAGCAGCCCAGATCCATCAGACGCTTGATGTTCATCGCGACTTCGCGGCGCAGATCGCCCTCGACCTGCACGCCGCCGTCGATATGCTCACGGATGCGCAGCACGTCGCCGTCGCTCAGCTCATTGACGCGGCGGGCCGGATCGACGCCCGTCGCCTCGCAAATCGCCTTGGCGGTCGAATGACCGATGCCATGAATATAGGTCAGGGCCACGTGGACCTGCTTGTTGGTGGGAATGTTCACACCGGCGATGCGCGCCACTGCCTGTCTCCATCCGTCCTGCGCCCCGCTTGAGGGGCATTTCATCCAAGCGACACGCGCAGCAGCCAAGCACTGCAAAGCGCCACCGCGCACGCAGCGCGCATCCGACTCGAACCCGAGGGGAAGCGCGCACTATAGAAATCCCGCGACCGCCGTCAAGCGCCCGCGCCGATAAACCTCACGCGTCCAGCACCGCGCCGATCGCCGCCGTCACCGCCGCGATGTCGGCCATGCCGTCAACGTTGCGCAGCTTGCCGGTATTCTCGTAATAGCCGATCAGCGGCGCCGTCTCGGCGTGATACTCCACCAGCCGCGCGCGCACCGTCTCGGCGTTGTCGTCCTTGCGGCGCTTGAACTCGGTCCCGCCGCACTTGTCACAGACGCCGGCGACCTTCGGTCGCTTGTCGGTGTCGTGATAGCCTTCGCCGCAGCCGGCGCATGTATAGCGCCCGGCGACGCGGCCGATCATCGCCTCGTCGTCCACGGTCATGTTCACCACCGCGTCGAGCGCGAGGCCCTTGTCGGCCAGCAGCCGGTCGAGCGCCTCGGCCTGCGGGGTGGTGCGCGGAAAGCCGTCGAAGATCACGCCCTGCGCCACATCCGGCGCGTCCAGCCGCTCCGACACCACGCCGATCACGATGTCGTCGGAGACCAGGCCGCCCGCCTTCATCACCGCTTCGGCCTTGCGGCCGACATCGGAGCCTGCGGCCACGGCGGCGCGCAGCATGTCGCCGGTGGAGAGCTGCACCAGACCGCGGCTATCGACCAGAATCCGCGCTTGCGTTCCCTTGCCCGCCCCCGGCGGCCCCAGCAGGATGATGTTCACCGGCGTCTCCCCCGACCCCTCAGCTTCGATTTTTCGATCAGGTCGCCATATTGATGCGCCAGCAGGTGGCTTTGGACCTGTGTGATGAAATCCATGGTGACCGACACCACGATCAGCAGCGAGGTGCCGCCGAAATAGAACGGCACCGACAGTCGCGAGATGAGAATTTCCGGCAGCACGCAGACCAGCGACAGATAGGCCGCCCCCACCACCGTCAGCCGCGTCAGCACATAGTCGAGGTATTCCGCCGTGCGCTTGCCGGGCCGGATGCCGGGCACGAAGCCGCCGTGCTTCTTGAGGTTCTCCGACACCTCGTCGGGGTTGAACACCACCGCCGTGTAGAAAAAGGCGAAGAACACGATCAGCGCGACGAAGATCAGCAGGAACAGCGGCTGGCCGCGCCCCAGCAGCGCCGAGATCGTCGTCAGGATCGCGCCGCCGCCGTCCGCCGAGAACCCGGCGATGGTGGTCGGCAGCAGCAGCAGCGACGAGGCGAAGATCGGCGGGATCACGCCGGCGGTGTTGACCTTCAGCGGCAGGTGGCTGGTGTCGCCGCCATACATCTTCTGGCCGACCTGGCGCTTGGGATACTGGATCAGGATTCGCCGCTGCGCCCGCTCGATATAGACCACGCCCGCGATCACCGCGATCGCGCCAATCAGCACGCCGATGATCACGATGGCGCTCAGCTGGCCGGTGCGGCCCAGCTCGAAGAACTGCGCCAGCGCGGCCGGAAGCTCGGCGACGATGCCGATGTAGATGATCAGCGAGATGCCGTTGCCCACGCCGCGCGCGGTGATCTGCTCACCCAGCCACATGAGAAACATCGTGCCGCCGACCAGCGTGATCACCGCCGAGGCGCGGAAGAACATGCCGGGTTCGAGCGCCAGCCCCTGCCCCTCCAGCCCGACCGATATGCCGTAGGCCTGCACCGTGGCCAGCAGCACGGTGCCGTAGCGGGTGTACTGGTTGATCTTCTTGCGGCCTTGCTCGCCCTCTTTCTTGAGCTGCTCAAGATGCGGCACCATCGATGTCATCAGCTGCATGATGATCGAGGCGGAGATATAGGGCATGATGCCGAGCGCGAAGATCGCCATGCGCCCGACCGCGCCGCCCGCGAACATGTTGAACACGCCCAGGATGCCGCCCTGGGTCTGCTCGATGAAGCGGGCGAGCTGCTCGGGGTCGATGCCCGGCATGGGAATGTAGGTGCCCAGCCGATAGACGATCAGCAGCCCCAGCGTGAACAGGATGCGGCTCTGGAGCTCCTTGGCCTTGCCAAAAGTGCTCCAGCTCAGGTTTGCGGCGAGTTGCTCGGCGGCGGAGGCCATCGCGTATCCCCTTCGGCCCGGTCGCGGACCACGTCAATCACGCCGGGCCGCGCGGCCCGGCGGTTCAGGCGCCGTGCGCTCAGGCCTTGGCGGCGTCGCGAAACGCGCGGTCAACGCCGCGGCGCTTGGTCAGCACGTCGATCACTTCGACCTTGCCGCCGATCTTTTCAACCGCCGCAATCGCCGCAGCAGACGCGCCCGCCACCTCGATGGTGAGCGGCGTGGTCAACTCACCCTTGGCCAGCAGCCGCACGCCGTCGAGCCTGCGGCGGATCACGCCGCCCGCCAGCAGCGCGTCCTCGTCGATCACGCCCTCTTTGGTGATGGCGCCGCGCTCCAGCGCGCGCTCCAGCGTCTGGAGGTTGATGACGGCGAACTGCAGCCGGTCGATGGGGTTGAAGCCGCGCTTCGGCATCCGGCGATGGATGGCCATCTGGCCGCCCTCATAGCCGTTGATCGCCACGCCCGAGCGCGACGACTGACCCTTGATGCCGCGCCCGGCGGTCTTGCCCATGCCGGAACCGGGGCCGCGGCCGACGCGCTTGCGCTTTTTGGTGGCGCCGGGGTTGTCGCTCAATTCGTGCAATTTCATGACGCATCTCCTCTGGTCGGATGCGAGGGTCGCGTCACCGCCCCCGCCCACGACAAAAGCGCCCCGCCGAGGCGGCGGAGCGCGCGCGGCCTCAGCCGCGCTCTGCGATGATCTTCGCGAGGTGCGGGATCGAGGCCACCATGCCGCGCGTGGCGGGGGTGTCCTCAAGCTCGCGCTCGCGGTGCATCTTGTTCAGGCCCAGACCGACCAGCGTGGCGCGCTGCTTGGCGGGGCGGCGGATCGGGCTGCCGATCTGCTTGACGACGATGGTCTTTGCCATGTCCGCTCTCCTCACTCGGCCGAAGCCGCTTCGGGCTCGACATCCATCGGCGCTTCGTCACGCCTGGGCATGATGTCGGCGACCTTCTTGCCGCGCCGCGCCGCCACCTGACGCGGGCTGGTCTGAAGGCCGAGGCCGTCGAAGGTGGCGCGGATCATGTTGTAGGGGTTCTGGGTGCCAATCGACTTCGACACCACGTCCTGCACGCCCAGCATCTCGAACACGGCGCGCATCGGCCCGCCCGCGATGATGCCGGTGCCCGCCGTCGCCGTGCGCATCACCACGCGGCCCGCGCCATGGCGGCCCTCGATGTCGTGATGCAGCGTGCGGCCCTCGCGCAGCGGCACCCGGACGATGCCGCGCTTGGCCTCCTCGGTCGCCTTGCGGATCGCCTCGGGCACCTCGCGCGCCTTGCCGGAGCCATAGCCGACGCGGCCCTTCTGATCACCCACCACGACGAGCGCGGCGAAGCCAAAGCGCTTGCCGCCCTTCACCGTCTTGGAGACGCGGTTGATCGCCACCAGCCGGTCCTGGAACTCCGGCTCCTCGCGGTCGCGGCGGTCGCGCCGGTCGTTGCTGCGGCCCTGGCCGCGGCGCTCGGTTTCTCTCGCCATGTCGGCCCCCTTAGAATTTCAATCCGCCCTCACGGGCGGCGTCGGCGAGGGCCTTGATCTTCCCGTGGAAGATGAAGCCGCCGCGATCGAAATACACGTCCTCGACGCCGGCCGCCTTGGCGCGCTCGGCGATCGCCGCGCCGATCACGGCCGCCGCTTCGAGGTTGTTCTTGCCGACCACGCCGAACGCCTTCTCCAGCGAGGAGGCGGCGGCCAGCGTGCGGCCCTGCGCGTCGTCGATCAGCTGCACCGAGATGTTCTTCGACGACCGGTGCACCGACAGCCGCGGCTTGCCGGACGCGACCTTGCGCAGCTTGGAGCGCACGCGCTGGCGGCGGCGCTCGAAGAGTTTGAGCTTGTTGTTCGCCATGATGCGCTCCCTTACTTCTTCTTGCCTTCCTTGCGGAAGATATATTCGCCCTTGTACTTCACGCCTTTGCCCTTGTACGGCTCGGGCGGACGCCAGTCGCGAATTTCCGCCGCCACCTGGCCGACCACCTGCTGGTCGGACCCGGTGATCTCGATCTCGGTGGGCTTGGCGCACTTCACGTCCACGCCCTCGGGGATCGGATAGTCAACGTCGTGGCTGTAGCCGAGCGACAGCTTCAGCACCCTGCCCTGCACGGCGGCGCGATAACCGACGCCGACGATCTCGAGTTCCTTCTTGAAGCCCTCCGACACGCCGACGCCAAGGTTGGCGATCTGCGTGCGGGTCATGCCCCACTGCTGGCGGGCGCGCTTGCTCTCGCCGCGCGGCCGCACGCTCACCATCGCGCCGTCGAGCGTGATGGTCACGTCGTCGGTGGCGGTGAAGCGGCGCACGCCGCGCGGCCCCTTGGCCTCGACCGTCTGGCCGGAGACCGTGAAGGAGACGCCCTTGGGCGCTTCGACGGGTTTTTTTCCGATACGCGACATGTCCGGATCTCCCTCAAAACACCGTGCAGAGCACTTCGCCGCCGACATTGTCGGCGCGGGCCTGCGTGTCGCTCATCACGCCCCTGGAGGTCGAGATGATCGCGACGCCGAGACCGTTGCGCACCGTCGGCACGCCCTTGACGCCCGAATAGGCGCGGCGGCCGGGAGTGGAGACGCGCTTGATCTCGCGGATCACCGGGCGACCGTCGAAATACTTGAGCGAGATCTCGTATTCCGGCTTCTTGTCGCCGCTGTCGATCAGTTCGAAGCCGCGGATGTAGCCTTCGGCCAGCAGCACCTCCAGCACCCGGCGCCGCAGCGTCGAGGCGGGCGTGCGCACGGTCGATTTGGTGCGCATCTGCGCGTTGCGGATGCGGGTCAGCATATCGCCGAGCGGATCATTCATGCTCATCGCCGCCCCCTCACCAGCTCGACTTGACCATGCCGGGGATCTGGCCGATCGAGGCGAGATCCCGCAGCGCGATGCGGCTCATCTTCAGTTTGCGGTAATACGCCTTCGGACGGCCGGAGACCTCGCAGCGGCTGTGCAGCCGCGTCGCCGACGAGTTGCGCGGCAACTTCGCCAGCTTGAGCCGCGCCTTGAAGCGCTCCTCCATCGAGATCTCGCCGTTGGCGGCGGTTTCCTTCAACGCGGCGCGCTTTGCGGCGAACCGGGCGACGAGGGCGACGCGCTTTTTCTGGCGCTCGACCATGCTTACTTTAGCCATGTTCTCTGTTCCCCTCGCCTCAGGCCCGGAACGGCATGTTGAAATGCGTCAGCAGCGCCTTGGCCTCGGCGTCGGTGCGCGCCGTGGTCGCGATGACGATGTCCATGCCCCACATCTGATCGATCTTGTCGTATTCGATCTCGGGGAACACGATATGCTCGCGCAGGCCCATGGCGTAGTTGCCGCGGCCGTCGAAGCTCTTGGCGCTCACGCCGCGAAAGTCGCGGATGCGCGGCATCGCCACGGTGATCAGACGGTCGAGGAATTCGTACATCCGCGCGCCGCGCAGCGTCACCTTCACGCCCAGCGGCATGAACTCGCGCACCTTGAAGCCCGCGATGGACTTTTTCGCCTTGGTGATGACCGGCTTCTGCCCGGCGATCTTCATCAGATCGTCATGCGCCGCCTTGATCTTCTTGCTGTCGCCGACCGCCTCGCCGACGCCCATGTTCAGCACGATCTTGTCGAGCTTCGGGGCCATCATCGCGTTGCGGTAGCCGAATTCCTCGATCAGCTTCGGCTTGATCACGGAATCGTACTGCGCCCGCAGCCGGGGCACATATGTTGTCTCGTCAAGCATCGATCACCTCCCCGGACTTCTTGGCGTAGCGCACCTTCTTGCCATCGACGTCCTTGAAGCCGACGCGCGTCGCCACGCCCAGCTTGGGATCGACCAGCGCCAGGTTCGACAACTGGATCGGCGCGTCCTTGGGGATGCGGCCGCCCTTCTCGGACTGGGTCTGGCGGGTGTGGCGGATCACGGTGTTGACGCCGCCGACCACCGCGCGCCCGTCCTTGGGCGAGACGGCGAGGATCTCGCCCTGCTTGCCCTTGTCGCGACCGGTCAGCACAACGACCGTGTCGCCCTTCTTGAGCTTGGCCGCCATCACAGCACCTCCGGCGCGAGCGAGATGATCTTCATGAAGTTCTTCGCGCGCAACTCACGCACCACCGGCCCGAAGATGCGGGTGCCGATCGGCTCGTTGTTGTTGTTGATGATCACCGCCGCGTTGGTGTCAAAGCGGATCGCGGTGCCGTCGTCGCGGCGCACTTCCTTGGCGGTGCGCACGATGACGGCCTTGCGGACATCGCCCTTCTTCACCTTGCCGCGGGGGATCGCCTCTTTGATCGACACCACGATGATGTCGCCCACAGAGGCGTATTTCCGCTTGGCGCCGCCGAGCACCTTGATGCACTGGACGCGCTTGGCGCCGGAGTTGTCGGCGACGTCCAGATTGGATTGCATCTGGATCATGGGTTGCTCCTGACCTTCGGGGACGCGCCCCGGGGTTTCATGAGCCGGTCAGCAATGAACGATCACGCCTCGGCGTTGTCGGTCACCACCTCCCAGCACTTGTTCTTCGACATCGGACGACACTCACGGATGCGGACGGTCTCGCCCGCCTTCACCGCGTTGGTCTCGTCATGCGCGCGGTACTTCTTCGAGGACCGCACGGTCTTTTTCATCAGCGGGTGGGTGAAGCGGCGCTCGACCAGGACCGTCACGGTCTTGTCGTTCTTGTCGCTCACCACGGTCCCGGACAGAATGCGCTTGGGCATGGGGGTCGGACCTCAGTTCGTCGCGGCCGCAGCGGCGGCCTTCTGGTTCAGCACGGTCTTGACCCGGGCGGCGTCGCGCCGCACGGCCTGAAACCGCGCGGTGTTCTCCAGCTGGCCGGTCGCCTGCTGGAAGCGCAGGTTGAACGACTCCTTCTTCAGGCGCGCGAGATCCTCGCGCAGCTGGTCCGGCGTCTTTTCCCTCAGATCGGTCGCCTTCATCGCGACGTCTCCCTTACGTCCAAAAATACGAAGCGCAAGAACGGGCGCATGGCGTTCGCCATGCTCACCAGTCCGCGCGCTGGATAAACCGGGTCCGGATCGGCAGCTTCATCGCCGCCAGCCGGAGCGCTTCCTGTGCCACAAGAAGCGGGACCCCGTCAATCTCGAACATGATCCGCCCGGGCTTGACCTTGGCGGCCCAGAGCTCGACCGAACCCTTGCCCTTGCCCATGCGGACCTCGGTGGGCTTTTTCGTCACCGGCACGTCGGGGAAGATGCGGATCCACACCCGCCCCTGGCGCTTCATGTGGCGCGTCATGGCGCGGCGCGCGGCTTCGATCTGGCGCGCGGTCACGCGCTCCGGCTCGACCGCCTTCAGCCCGTATTCGCCAAAGTTCAGGTCGAAGCCGCCCTTGGCCTCGCCGTGAATCCGGCCCTTGAACTGCTTGCGGAATTTGGTGCGCTTCGGCGATAGCATCGCTTCTCTCCTTCAGGCCGCGTCAGCGCTGGGGGCGCGGACCGCGATCGCGGTCACGGTCGCCGCCCGGCCGGCCGCCGCCGCCCTGCTGCATTTCTTCCTGACGCCGCTCATGCGCCTGCGGATCGTGCTCCATGATCTCGCCCTTGAAGATCCAGACCTTGATGCCGCAGATCCCGTAGGCGGTCTTGGCCTCGGCGTGGGCGTAGTCGATGTCGGCGCGCAGCGTGTGCAGCGGCACCCGGCCCTCGCGATACCACTCGGTGCGCGCGATCTCGGCGCCGCCCAGACGCCCGGCGGCGTTGATTCGGATGCCTTGCGCGCCCATGCGCATCGTCGTCTGCACCGCGCGCTTCAGCGCCCGGCGAAAGCCGACGCGGCGCTCAAGCTGCTGCGCGATGTTCTCGGCGACCAGCGCCGCGTCGAGTTCCGGCTTGCGGATCTCGACGATGTTGAGATGCAGCTCGCTTTTGGTGAACTGCGCGATGCGGGCGCGCAGCTTTTCGATATCTGCGCCCTTCTTGCCGATGATCACGCCGGGGCGCGCGCTGTGGATCGTCACCCGGCACTTCTTGTGCGGACGCTCGATCACCACGCGGCTGATGCCGGCCTGCGCGCACTCCTTCTTGACGAAGGCGCGGATGCGCAAATCTTCGTGCAGCAGGTTGCCGTATTCCTTGCTCTCGGCGAACCAGCGGCTGTCCCAGGTGCGATTGATGCCCAGGCGCAGCCCGATCGGATTAACCTTGTGACCCATCAGGCCTGCTCCTCAACCTGGCGAACCTTGATCGTGATCTGGCTGAACGGCTTCATGATCTTGCCGTAGCGGCCGCGCGCGCGGGGACGGCCGCGCTTGAGCACGAGGTTCTTGCCCACATACGCCTCGGCGACCACCAGCGCGTCGATGTCGAGGTTGTGGTTGTTCTCGGCGTTGGCGATGGCGCTCTGCAGCGTCTTCTTCACGTCGATGGCGATGCGCTTCTTGCTGAACGAGAGATCGGCCAGCGCCTTGGCGACCGGCTGGCGCCGGATCAGCGCGGCGACCAGATTCAGCTTCTGCGGGCTGGTGCGCAGCATCCGGCTGATCGCCAGCGCCTCGTTGTCCGCCGCGCGGCGGGGATTGGCTGTCTGACCCATGATTACCTCCGCTTCGCCTTTTTATCGGCGGCGTGGCCGGTGTAGGTGCGCGTCGGCGAGAATTCGCCGAACTTGTGCCCGATCATGTCCTCGGACACCGACACGGGGATGTGCTTCTTGCCGTTATAGACGCCGAACGTCAGTCCGACGAACTGCGGCAGGATCGTCGAGCGGCGCGACCAGATCTTGATCACGTCGTGACGGCCCGAGCCCTGCGCCCGCTCGGCCTTCTTCAGAACGTAAGAGTCTACGAACGGACCCTTCCATACGGAACGTGGCATGTCCCTCGCCCCCCTTACTTTTTGCCCTTGCGCACGTGGCGCGAGCGGAGAATGTACTTGTCGGTGGCCTTGTTGGAGCGGGTCCTGGTGCCCTTGGTGTCCTTGCCCCACGGCGTGACCGGGTGACGACCGCCCGAGGTGCGGCCTTCGCCGCCGCCATGCGGGTGATCGATCGGGTTCATCGCGACGCCGCGCACGCTGGGGCGCTTGCCCATGTGCCGCACGCGCCCCGCCTTGCCGAGGTTCTGGTTGCTGTTGTCGGGGTTGGAGACCGCGCCGACCGTGGCGATGCACTCCTGCCGCACCAGCCGCAGCTCGCCGCTGGTGAGACGGAGCTGCGCATAGCCGCCGCCGCGCCCGACGAACTGCGCGTAGGTGCCGGCCGCGCGGGCGATCTGGCCGCCCTTGCCCGGCTTCATCTCTATGTTGTGGACGATGGTGCCGATCGGCATGCCCGCCAGCGGCATCGCGTTGCCCGGCTTCACATCGACCTTGGCGCCGGCCACCACCTTGTCGCCCACGCCCAGACGCTGCGGCGCCAGGATATAGGCGCGCTCGCCGTCGTCATAGTTGACCAGCGCGATGAACGCCGAGCGGTTGGGATCGTATTCGATCCGCTCGACCGTCGCGCTCACGTCCCACTTGCGCCGCTTGAAGTCCACGATGCGGTAGAGCCGCTTGGCCCCGCCGCCGATCCGCCGCGCCGTGATCCGTCCGGTGTTGTTCCGCCCGCCCTTCTTCGTCAGACCCTCGGTGAGGGACTTGACGGGGCGGCCTTTCCAAAGGTCCGAACGGTCGATCAGAACCAGCCCGCGCTGGCCCGGCGTCGTTGGTTTGTATGATTTCAACGCCATCTTGCTGTCTTCCGTTGCTTGTTCTTATTCCGGACCGGCCGTCAGAGGCCGGTCGTCACGTCGATCGCGCTGCCGTCCTCAAGGGTGACATACGCCTTCTTGCGGTCGGCGCGCACGCCGGGGCGGCCCTTGAATCGCTTGACCTTGCCCTTGGTGACCAGCGTGTTGACGCTCTTCACCTTGACGCCGAACAGCGCTTCGACCGCCGCGCGGATCTCGGGCTTGTTGGCGCCCATCGCCACCTCGAACACCACCGCGTTCGCCTCCGACGCCATGGTGGCCTTCTCGGTGATGATCGGACGCCGGATCACGTCGTAATGCTCAGCCTTCGCGCTCATGCCTGCGCCTCCATGGTCGAAGCGCCGCCAGAGAGCCGCGCCTCGAGCGCAGCCGCGCCCGCCCGCGTCAGCACGAGCGTGTCGCGCTTGAGAATGTCATAGACGTTGGCGCCCTGGCTGGGCAGCACGTCGATGCCGTCGATGTTGCGCGCCGCCAGCAGGAAGTTCTGGTTCACTTCCGCGCCGTCGATCACCAGCGCCTTGGTCCAGCCCAGCGCCTTCAGCTTGTCGGCCAGCGCCTTGGTGCGCGGGGCGTCGAGATTGGCGTGGTCGAGCACAATCAGCGACCCTTCCGCCGCCTTGGCCGACAGCGCCATCTTCAGGCCCAGCGCGCGCACCTTCTTCTGAAGGTCGTGCGCGTGGCTGCGCGGGACGGGGCCCTTATAGGTGCCGCCGTGCCGGAAGATCGGCGCGCCGCGCGAGCCGTGGCGGGCGCCGCCCGATCCCTTCTGCTTGACGATCTTCTTCGTCGAGTAGTGGACTTCGGAGCGGCCCTTGGTCTTGTGCGTGCCGGCCTGACGCTTGGCGAGCTGCCAGCGCACGACGCGCTGCAGGATGTCAGCGCGCGGCTCGATCCCGAACACCGCGTCCGACAGCTCGACCTCACCGGCGGCGGCGGCGTCGAGCGTGATCACATCGCGTTTCATTCCTGCGTCTCCACAACCGGCGTCTCGCCAACCTGAGCCTGACCGGCGGCGGCGCGGATCGCGGCGGGCAGAGGCAGACCCTCGGGCGCCTTCAGCTTCACCGCGTCGCGGACGGTCACCCAGCCGCCCTTGGAGCCGGGAACGGCCCCCTTGATCATGATCAGCCCGCGCTCGGCGTCGGTCTTCACCACCTTGAGGTTCTGGGTGGTGATCCGCGCCGCGCCCATGTGGCCGGCCATCTTCTTGCCCTTGAACACCTTGCCGGGGTCCTGGCACTGACCGGTAGAGCCGTGCGAGCGGTGGCTGACCGAAACGCCGTGCGAGGCGCGCAGACCGCCGAAGTTCCAGCGCTTCATCGCGCCGGCGAAGCCCTTGCCGATCGAGGTGCCCGACACATCAACGCACTGACCCTCAAGGAAGTGATCGGCGGTGATCTCCGCCCCCACGTCGATCAGGTTCTCGGGCGCCACGCGGAACTCGCACAGCTTGCGCTTCGGCGCCACCTTGGCGACCGCGAAGTGGCCGCGCATCGGCTGGCTCACGTTCTTGGGCTTTGCCTCGCCCGCGCCAAGCTGGACGGCGGTGTAGCCGTCACGCTCGTTGGTGCGCTGCGCCACCACCTGAACCTGCTCCATCAGCAGCACGGTCACGGGAACCTGCTTGCCTTCGGGCGTAAACAGCCGGGTCATGCCCAGCTTCTTGGCGATCACTCCGGAACGCATGTCCGTCGCCTCCTCAGAGCCGGATTTCAACATCGACGCCCGCCGCGAGGTCGAGCTTCATCAGCGCGTCCACGGTCTGCGGCGTCGGATCGACGATGTCGAGCAGCCGCTTGTGGGTGCGGATCTCGAACTGTTCGCGCGACTTCTTGTCGATATGCGGTCCACGAAGCACCGTGAACTTCTCGATCTTGGTCGGCAGCGGAATCGGCCCACGCACCTCGGCGCCGGTGCGCTTGGCGGTGTTGACGATCTCCAGCGTGCTCTGGTCGAGCACACGGTGGTCGAACGCTTTCAGCCGGATGCGGATATTCTGGCTCGTCATCTCAACGCCTCTCTGGGCCTGGTCTCATGTTGTGCGAAAGCGAACGGGCCGGGGATCGGGCCCCGGCCCGGCCACATGTCGCAACAGCCTTATTCGATGATCTTCGACACGACGCCCGCGCCGACGGTGCGGCCGCCCTCGCGGATGGCGAAGCGCAGCTTCTCCTCCATGGCGATCGGGGCGATGAGCGCGACCTTGAACTTCAGGTTGTCGCCC
>Ga0210044_10001714_pt1 | contig 33572 bp, 34 predicted proteins | sample CryGey13umfilter_2_FD_183959 | JGI IMG/M metagenome (GOLD analysis project Ga0210044, IMG submission 183959) | Groundwater microbial communities from aquifer in Utah, USA - Crystal Geyser 4/9/14 3 um filter (SPAdes) (version 2) | ecosystem: Environmental > Aquatic > Deep subsurface >...
AGGAAAAGATTTTATATTTTGAAGACTTATCGATAATTGGAGATTATGCGAGAACTAAATAGCCCATGGATGTCTTTGAGAAAAGCCGTGTCTGGCAACTGATCCCTGACCCCTGTGAACTGTTACGGGAATTCTTTCTATTAATGGTCAGATTATCCCCGTTGATTCTAGGGATAGGGGTATTGCTTCTATATCCTTCAACGTCCTTATCAGATATTTACAGCTTCACAGATAAGAATGGTGTGGTTAACTTTACCAATGTCCCCACCGATCCCAGATACAAGTTGATCATAAAGGAAAGACACTTTGACCCCCGATCTATAAACTACGGGTCCCTTATATCAAGAATATCGGGAAAATACATGGTAGAAGATACGCTGGTAAGGGCCATCATAAAGGCAGAGTCTGATTTTAATCATAAAGCAGTCTCAAATAAGGGAGCAATGGGCCTGATGCAGTTGATGCCCGGAACAGCAGAGGATATGGATGTTAAGAATCCTTTTAACCCTGAAGAGAACATCGAGGGGGGTGTCAGATATTTTAAATGGCTCCTAAATAGATTCAAAGACAATTTACCTCTGGCTATCGCTGCGTATCATGCAGGAGGAGATGCGGTGATAAGATATGGCGGCATTCCACCTTTCGACTCAACCCAGAAATATGTTAAACAGGTATTGAAATATTTCAAAGAATACAAGAAGTAGAATTTCTTACTAAATCAAGGCACTAAACAATGTTAAACCTGCCCAATTATTTGACCATTCTGAGGATTACGGTAATCCCTTTTATGGTGATCTTTCTGTTTTTCCCCGGAAAGCTGGCGTCTTTTTTTGCTGCCTTGCTCTTCTCCATAGCAGCCATTACTGATCTTTTGGATGGCTATATAGCCCGTCAGCAAAATAATGTAACCTTTCTAGGTAAGGCCCTTGATCCCCTTGCAGATAAACTCTTAATCACTGCTGCCTTAATCATGCTTATACCTCTTGGGAGGGTTCCGGCATGGATGGCAGTGATAATCATCTTTAGAGAGATTGCTGTGACAGGATTAAGGGGCGTTACCGCTATGGAAGGATCAATTATAAGTGCCTCTAATTTGGGGAAATATAAGACAATCTTCCAGGACACTGCACTGATTGCCTTGCTGCTGCACTATGAATACATATATGTAGATTTACATATAGTTGGAATGTTTTTTTTGTGGGTCGCATTAGTAGTAACATTATGGTCAGGGGTTGATTACTTTTACAGATTTTTTAAAAAAGCTCAATCTATAAATAGATAAACTTGTTTTTTATTGTCAAGGTCGAAGGATTTGTTATAATTTTACAAAAAATTAAAAGAGCCTTTTAGCGGGAATAACTCAGTGGTAGAGTACAACCTTGCCAAGGTTGGAGTCGCGGGTTCAAATCCCGTTTCCCGCTCCAATATATACAGGCGGCATAGCCAAGTGGTAAGGCAGAGGTCTGCAAAACCTTTATTCCCCGGTTCGAATCCGGGTGCCGCCTCCATTGACAAATTTCCTTTCCTATAGCAGGCAGCGTATAACGTTTGTGTGTATCCTATGTTGCGTTAGCAATAATGGACGGGGGCTCACCATTAGGGGAGCCGTAACCGTATACACGCTGTTATATAATGTATGCCTTTCTATTTGTTACGCCTTAGCGGAACCACTTTTCTCTTATAAGAACAAATTTAATTTTTTCTTGGTGAAGAGGCAGAAAGGAATGCTAAGTAGCCAAGACTCCTATGCATAATACGGCGATGGCACTGTAGGATATGCCCGATAGACATGATAAAAAACAGCTTCGGTTCTTTTATATACATCGTTTTGGGTGTAACAATCTACAGGTAATCCGGTTTTTTCGTCCCACAAGAAATTTTGTATTAATACTTTCACACCATCTCTTGTAGGCTCTTTGTCTTGCCACCTATACAGATCCTTCAATTTTCCTTTCAGTGTTTCCAATAGTTCTTTAGCTACCTTCTTTATCTTTTGGATTTCTTGGGGTTTCAAGGTTGGTTTTACCAGAAGGTCATAAATAGCCAGAGTCTCCTCATCCAGCCCCTCCCGCATAGCTCGGCTTTCTTCTTCATCCAAATCTTGAACAAATTTCAATAATGCTTCTAAGATAGCTTCAATATTTTGGCGGTCTTTTTCTTCATTATACTCATCAATTATCTTTTCATAATGTTCTTGAAAATCTGTCCGGAGCGGATTTCTCTGGATGAGCCGTTGCAGTTTTTTCTCAATCACGCTTTTAAGGCTTTGCACGGTAGTATTTTTGGTTTTGGCATGTTCAAACTCTGCCCGCAATCTGTCAAAGTCGATTTTGCTGATATCATACGGTTTGTTAGGTTCTTTGCTTTTGTCGGACGTAGCGGTAATAGACTCATCAATAACTTCGTGCAGCTGTTTAATGATATCGCTGATATCGGCCAGGTCGCGGTCTTTTTGCAGGCTTTTATAAATAATATTGATAGCATTGTATTGGTTACGATAAGCATTTACCCCGGTAATTGTCAGGCAGGCTTTGAATTTAATAAAAACTTCCCGGCACATCACCTCAAACTTCTTTCTGGTTTCATCATTTTCGTTAACCGCTTCTTTGGCCGCAACAATCGCCTTGTTTCTCTCAAATCCGCTTGCATTGATGATTGCATCAAGTGAGGCTTTTCGTTCATGGAGAAAATCACTTACCAAGCCAATCGCTTGTTTTAAGTCTTCAAGTAATTCTTCTTTGGTCCTGGTTGGATCCAGTTCATCCGGCCCTAGTCCGCCAGGTCTGCCGGTATCGCCTGTACCGGTAAAGGTAGCGAGTGCTTTACGTAAATTCTTGAGGATACCGCAATAATCAACAATAAGACCGTTATTTTTATCACCGTTGACCCTGTTGGCGCGGGCAATCGCCTGCATCAGCGTATGGGCTTTGAGCGGCTTGTCCAAATAAAGGTTAGCCAAACTCGGCACATCAAACCCGGTCATCCACATCGCGCAGACTATCGCAATTCTAAACGGGTGTTCTTCTTTCTTAAAAGCAGAATCTATATCAATTCGCTTTCCATCAGAGAGTTCAAAGCCGTTTTTAATAAGTCGCCGATGAGGTGTGATATCGAAACCCCATTTTCTGAACTTCTCAATCTCGCCTTGCTCTTCACTCACAATAACCGCCATCTTTGTCTCTTTCATCCAGATAAGCTGATTGGAAAGACGACCCTTCTCTTCCCCTGCTGCCATTTTCCAGGATTCTTCTACCTCCTCTGTCTTCTGATCCCAGTATTGCCTTATCAATTCATACATCCGCACACAGGTTAATTTATCGATGCACACAAACATCGCCTTGCCGGCCTCCCATGAAATGGTGTAGTGATCGACAAAGTCTTTGGCAATTTGGTTAAGCCGTTTTTTAGCAGCGATAATGTGATAGTCACGCTTGAGTTCTTTTTCCAGGCGTTCGCTAACATCGACATCACTAATTTCAATTTGTTCCAGCTTTTCGGCAATCCGCTCATTAATATCAGTGGTGGATACACCCAAAGTATCGCCCCGCGAATCATAATAGAGAGGCACTGTCACTTTATCTTCTACCGCCCGCTGAAAATCAAAAGTGGACACATAAACGCCAAATACCTGCATGGTAATTTGATCGTCTTTAAATAACGGGGTACCCGTAAACCCGATAAAGTCGGCGTTTGGTAAGGCATTGCGCATGTTAAGGGCAAGAGTGCCGTATTGAGTGCGGTGCGCTTCGTCGGTGATTACAATAATGTCATTGCGTTTGGTATAACCTTCATCCGGATCTATTTCCTGATTGAATTTCTGAATGGTAGTAAAAACATACGCCTTTTGTTGGCCCATGAGTTCCGCCAAATGTCTGCCACTACTGGGTCGGCAGGGATTTTTATCGTTATCAGCAACACCGCATCCGGCAAAGGTCTTGTATATTTGGGTATCCAGATCATCACGATCGGTGCATATTAGAAATGTATAATTACCACCGATTTTACGATGTACCTTGGTGGTGAAAAACACCATGGAATAACTTTTGCCCCCGCTTTGCGTATGCCAGAAAACGCCGAGCTTCCCTTTGACTCTATTGGGATCATTCAAGGCTTTTATGACCTGATTAACGCCCAGATACTGGTGATTTTTGGCCAGCACTTTTATCTGTTTACCGCTGGAATCATCATAGATAATGAAATTTTCAAAAATATCCATGAAATTTTTCTTGTCGCAAACTCCCTTTAAAAGCGTTTCCATATCCACCACGCCCGGATCGGATTCCGACAAGCGCTTCCATTCATGAAAATGTTCATAACCGGCAGTGATGGTGCCGATTTTTGCTTTATGGCCATTGGCTAGCATAACGATTGCGTTGTGATGAAAAAAATGCGGGATAGTATCTTTGTAATCGGCAAAGTTTCTTTCGTAAGCATGTTTGAGATCTTTATGGATATTTTTTGCACTCCACAAACAAAAGCGGAATGCCGTTTACAAACCCAACAATGTCCATCCGGCGGCGGTATAAATCGCCCTGCACCCACAATTCTCTCACTGCTAAAAAGTGATTATTGCCTGCTTCATTAAAATCAAAAGTCTTCAGCCGTTCCTTTTTGATCTCGCCATGTTCTCCCTGAAAAGAAACCAGCACACCGTCTTTGAACAATTTGTATTTATCATAGTTGGAAGAGAGCATAGACTGGCTCTGGGAGTAATCCACCACTTGGCGCACGGCTTCATCGTAGGCAGTTTCGGGAAAATTAGGATTTATTTTCTTTAGTGCTTCTCTGAGGTAGCGAGTGAGCACGACCTCCCTGTCGGAATTTCTGCCCAATAGTCCATCAGGACCAAAAGTTTCCTGATTATAGGCATAGATCGTTTCCCAGCAGAGTTCATCTCGCAGGTAATCGGTGGTGGTTTGTTGGGCTAATGTGTCTTCGTTGAGATGGGTCATGTTTTTTTCTTTTTTGAATTAAGCAATTTTTTGACTTCACGGTCAAAGTCAGAAATATAGTTTTTGTCCTGTATTGAGCGATATTTTTCATATTCTTTTAAAGCAAGCTCTTCTGCAACTTCATGACTAATCTTGCCAGTATTTGTCAAAATCTCGTGTTCACTGAACTTCAAAAAGGCATTGAGCTTTTCTATCCAGTCTTTCATAGTCATTGCCCGACCTCGCGCAGCCTGCATTTCGGCATAATCCAAATACATATTTACAATTCTATTGAGTCCAGTAAGTTCTTTTTTGTCCAAATAATTTTTAGCAATAACGACATCGCTTGGCATAATTTTACCATTAGGAGATCTTCTCCATGACGTAAGCCCCATCTTATCTTTCTTGCTATTGACACGGTTTTGAATAATTTCTGCCGCTGTTTTTCCGGTAATGGCAAAATGAAGTTTGTTTTGTACTGTAGCGAAAAATTGCTTACTCTCGTACGCTTTGGGTGAATAGTCTATGGCTGTGGCATAAATATCGGTAATTTTCTGGTAAAGCATCCGTTCGCTGGAGCGGATGTCTTTGATTTCTTCGTAAAGTTCATCAAAATATCTGGCGCTGAAACGGGAACCGTATTTAAACCTGTTGCTATCTAACACATAGCCTTTGTGGATGTAGCTTTTGAGAATCTCTGTCGCCCATTGTCTAAATTGGGTGCCCCGTTCGGAATTTACCCGATAACCAACGGCAATAATAGCTTCCAATGAATAAAAGGATATATTTCTTTTGACTTCTCTTTCCCCTTCTTTTTGAACTTGTAAGAAATCCTTACAAGTTGATTCTATGTCAGCTTCGCTTTCTGCATAGATGTTTTTGATATGCTGGGTTATATTTTGAGGCGTTGTGTCAAAAAGTTCTGCCATTTTCTTTTGGGTAAGCCAGATATTTTCTTCGGCATATAACACTTCAATATTCACCGAGCCGTCCGGTGATTGATAAAAAGTGATTTGATTGTCTGGTAGCTTTTTCATAATTTTATACTTCAATTGTGCCGATCATCAGCCGCGGCAAAAGTAAATCACGGGCTTGAGCAAGTTTTTGGTTTTGGATCGATAACATAAATATTTGCTTTACAGTGCTTTCTGCAACATCATCAAACAATCTCACAATTCCTTGTTTTGGGAAGATGATTTTCAAACTAGATAATTTATCTTGAGAAATGCCAGGTTGAGCAGAATTTGAATTAAGGTTTGCTATCGCTTGCTGAATAAAATCTTGTGAAAGGAAAAAATAAAGCCAGTTTTGAATATTATTTTTTGTTCGCAGAATAAATACATGTTCGTTAACACAACATTTGTTATGAGGAAAACCATAACCCACTATAGTTGTCCGTCCAATATTCGCCCCATCTTTGTATAATAGGACATCTTTGGAAATCACCTTCCCTTTATTCATTTTTTGATAATATTCTTCAGGGACATACTTTTCATTAGAATAATTATAATTTCCAATTCCGTTTACATTTTCAGCCCCTATAGAGGGGACACCATCACCAATTGCGCCGCCCTTGGGTCTTCCGCCTGATTCAATAGCGCTTATGATATCCATGAAATTTATTTTACCCCACCCCTCCGGCACACCATCGACTATCTTCACTTTTTCATGCCCGGGAAAACGGAAATACACAAACCACTCGCGGAATAATAGCCGCGCTGATTCTTCCAAAAGCTGTATCCGCTGGCGGTTGGTGTCAATGAGGTCGTCGTAGACGGAGAGAATTGAGGAAATTCTTTCTTGCGTTGGAATATCAGGAACTTGGACAATAATATTATCAAGATTATTTCGATTGAGTGTAGGAACTGATGCCCCGCCATTAAATCGTTCAAAATTTAATGTTTTCATTTTGAAATAAACAAATTTTGGATGATTTGATTTGAAATCTTTAACCCAAAGGGAAGTATTATGAGGCCAGTATGGTTTATCAACATATTGAATTACACCTATGGTTCCCGATCTACCTGTAATAACACCGGGAGGATTTACTTTTGCCTTATTATGATAACCGATAATTCCTGTCGATCCCAATACCGGGATCTCACCATCTTTCATTTCTGAAACCGGCAAATCAAAACCTCTTTGAAGTGTAACAAACTTATTGAATTTTATCTTATTCAAGTTCATATCCCCAACTTCTTAAAATTCTCACTAATTTTTTTCGCCAAATCTCCGGCCTGGGCATTCAGACCTTCCAGTTCGGTATGAATTGTCCGCATTGCCTCACCAAAATCAAAGTCCGGGTCTTCCTCCTCCAGAGCAACACCCACATACCTGCCCGGGGTCAGGCTCCAGTCGTTTTCTTTGAGCTCCGCTTTATCCACCAGCTTGACCAAACCCTCCACATCCCGCAGTTTCCCTTCAGGAAATCGCTCAACCAGCTACTGCGCCTGGTGATGAAAATAGCGGGCGAGTTTCAATTGATTCAACGCCTTGTCGCACGCCTCTTCGGTCTGTTTTTTCAGATTAGAAATCTCTCTTGTATTCCACTTATCGCTATCTTTGGCGTTGCAGGTATTCAGACATATATCAATTAAACGGCTGGCGAGCCGGTACATCAGTTCGGCTTCTTTGATGAGCTTATTGTTTTCCTCTGCAAGTGGTTCCAACTCTTTCACCGCCTCCGGAAGTTTAACGGAATCTTTGTTTTGCTTTTTCCACCATTTGCTTTTTTCCTGAGCCAGTTTAGAAAACGCCTGACTTCCGCTCGTGTACGCCTTGAGACAATCGGCTAATTCTTTGACGGTTTCCACCTGTTTTCCGTCCTTGGGAAGTGAAATCAGAAACGGCTGAAGATCTTTATTTAATTTATTAAAAACGGTTGCATAGTCTTGTGCGGGAGAAATGCTTTGCACGGCTTCATTGAGCGTGGTGGAAATATAGTTTATTACCAGGTTGTGAAAACGCTTTGCTTCACCCCGATAAAGCCATATGATGGAAAGAATATTTTGTAATTGCTCAGGGCTGAAATCATAGATCTTGCGCGTCACTTTGCGGTAGACATTGCGCGCATCTATCATCAGAACTTTATCTTTATGTTCTTTGCTTTTCGCTTTATTCAAAAACCATAATTCACAGGGAACCGTTCGCGTGTAGAAAAAATTGGAGCGGATGGCGATCATAATCTCCACATGGCCTGATTCAATCAGCTTCCGTCTTACTTCAGCCTCTGTCTTTCCCGCGCTTGATGCCTGGGATGACATGACAAATCCTGCCCTGCCATTATCAGCAAGGTAGCTGTAAAAAAAGCTGATCCAGATATAGTTGCCGTTTGAAACCTTTCCTTTCTTGTTCACGCCGGGCAGACCAAAGGGCAAACGCGGATCGTTTTTGATTTTATCAGCGTCAATCTCATCCACATTAAACGGTGGATTTGCCATAACAAAATCGGCTTTTTTAAACAGATTATGAGGGTCATCGTAATAAGTAATCGCTTTCTTGATATCACCCACAAGGCCATGAACAGCTAAATTCATTTTTGCCAGGTTGATTGTTGTGGCGTTTTTCTCCAAACCGTAGAAACTCAATTTGTCATTCGGATTTTCGTGAAGATTTTCCACAAAACGGGCGCTTTGAACAAACATTCCGCCGCTTCCGCAGGCAGGATCAAGCACAGTGCCGTTTTTCGGCTCTAAAACATTTGCAATCAGCGACACCAGTGAAACCGGCGTGAAGAACTCTCCGCCATCATGGGCTTTTAGATCGGCAAACTGTGTGAGAAAATATTCGTAAATCCTTCCGAATACATCTCCGTCAACTTTTTTAAGCTCCTCAGGATTTAAAGCCCGAAGCAGTTGGCCGAGTATTTCATTATCGAGCTCGCGGAATTCCTGCTTCGGCAGAACACCGTGCAATGTTTCATAATCAGTCTCAATATACTCCATTGCATCAATAATTGCTTTTGCGCGGTCATCGCCGTCTTTTAATCCCACAAGATAATCAAATTGAGCTTTGGGGTGTAAAAAAATAGCTGATTTTTTGCTGAAATCTTCTTTGGTTAAAGCTCTTTTGACACCGCCTCTTGTAGGCAAATTGGCTTCAATATCATCTTTAACCTTCAGATACCGGCTGTAAGCATGGCGCAGGAATACCAGACCCATGACCGGCATAAAATATTCATTACTGGCATAATTAGAGTTTGCCCGAAGAGTATCCGCCGCGCTCCAGAGTCTTTTCTCGATTGCTTCAATGTTTTCAAGTTGCGGCATAAAATAACTCCCTAAAAAGGCAACACCGCAGAGGCGCACAGACGCAGAGAATATTTAAAGTCTATTTGCAATGCGTTTGATTCCATCTCGTAGAACAGGAACATTAAAATTGATCAATAAGCCAAGTCTTTTATCCATCATTTTCAGATAGGTCAGAAGTTGAGCCTCATGAATTGGCAGAAGCTTTTCTACTGTCTTTAGTTCTATAATGACTTCTTCCTCAACAAGGAGATCGATGCGATAGCCACAATCTAATTTAACCTCTTTATATTTTACTGGTAAATCAACCTGTCTTTTAAAGCTTATTCTTGCTCTTGACAATTCATAACACAAGCACTCCTCATATGCGGATTCTAAAAGACCCGGGCCAATCGTCTTGTGTATTTCAATTGCCGCCCCAATAATCTTTTCTGTTATTTGATTAATTTCCATGTTCTCTATGCCTCCGCGTCTCTGCGGTTAGCCGAACAGTTACTAAAAAATTAATCCTTTTTCCTTAAAACTGATATAACCGTCATCGGTGATGATGATATGGTCAAGCACTTCAATGTCGAGAATCGTGCCTGATTGAATCAGTTTTTCGGTGAGACTGATATCTTCACCAGACACTTCCATGTTTTTTGACGGATGATTGTGCGCCAATATGATTGAAGAGGATAGATGGCGTATGGCCGGTTCAAAAACTTCGCGCGGATGCACCAACGTTTCGGTTAATGTGCCGATAGATATGGTTTCTTTATGAATGAGTTGTTTGCGGGCGTTGAGATACAGCACCATAAAATATTCTTTTTGCTTGCCTCGCAAATCAGCAAGCTGAGCAACAGTGTCTCTAACGGAATCAAGGATGGGGATAGAATCATTAAATGAACCAACCGCACGGCTGCCAAGCTCCAAAGCTGCCTTAATAGTAATGGCTTTGGTATCTTCCAATCCCTTGATGCCTGTCAGTTCATCTTTAGTGACAGTTAAAAGTTTTGATAGGGGGTATTTTTTTAAAGTTTCCCTGGCAATATCCAAAGCGCTCTTACCTGCCCGGCCAGTACGAATAAGAATCGCCAAAAGTTCGGCATCACTTACATTCTTCGCCCCCTTTTCAGACAGCTTCTCTCTGGGTCTCTTATGTTTAGGCAGGTCTTTAATTTTTGCCATTGTTATCTTTTAAAGTTAATTTTAAATCTTTTCCCCCCTAACCTTCTCCATATCCTCAGTTGTATTTATATTGAAAAAAAGAGAGGACTTTGGATCGAAGGAGAGTATTTCATGGTGGCTGATCTCTTTTACCCTTACCTTGGGATAAAAGTTGGTGATTTTTAAATCATCTGACTCAAGTTGTGTCTCTATATGTCTTATGCACCTTTTTGAATAAATGGCATGGAGGGGTTCAAGACCATCACTGGAAAGGGGAACCACAGCGTCAAAGTTGCCTGCCTTTGATACCATGTAATCAATAAACCCTTTGTTCAGAAATGGCATATCGCAGGCTGTCACAAAGATATGATGGAAAGAGGCGTAAAAAAGCCCGGTAAAAATCCCCCCTAAAGCACCCTTGTTAGGAACAAGGTCGGTTACTATTCGAAGGTCTAAGTGTAAATATTCAATGGGGGAATTGGTAACAAGAATTACCTCCTCAAAGGTATTCTTGAAAATATCAACTATCTGATCGATCATCCTTTGACCGTTGATCTCCAGGAACGCCTTGTTTGTTCCCATTCTTTTACTCTTACCACCGGCTAAAATAACCCCTGTCAATAGTTTCTCCTGAAAGCTAAAGGTTATAAGGATATTCTTATTTCTAGCTCCTTTGTGTCCTCGCAGTCCTTAAGAGCAGAGATCATCCCTGTTATTGACCGAATCATCATGTCCTTAATAAAGGGTTTAAGGGTTATATTATTCCCATTGACCCTGAGAATGATGGAAGATTTCCTTTTCTTTTTAAGAAACCGATCCTCTATTATATTTACTATACACTTTACATCGTCTATATCTACACATGGAACACCGACATCGAACTCCTTATCACTTACCACGGCTACCAGGATATCCTTCTTTGAGCACAGAAGTTCCTCATGGGTATCCTTTCGACAAACCTCTATTTTTGGGTGTTTATCGTTCTTATACCCTTCTGTTATTATTATGTCCACATCACTGATGAATCTTCCCTTCAGTTCGTCCAGTGGCAAATCCCGTTCCACATCCCTGACTATGGCTATCTTTTGCGGTGAGGATACTATAGCAGTATGAGCACCTGCTCTTTTATGCCGCCAGCTATCCTTGCCCTCTCTATCGATATCAAAACCATGAACATCATGCTTAACGGTGGCAACCTTATATCCCCGCCTGTTTAACTCAGGGATTATCTTCTCTATTAGAGTCGTTTTTCCACTATCTGACTTACCTACTATTGAGACTATGGGTATCATAAACCAATGTCCTTTCTAATCTAATAATCCACCCTTACCCTTTTCCAGCCCAGCCCGTCTAAAGCAATGATCATACTTGTAATGTTGGATGACCCTTCTCCTGTCTGGTACAGAATAGCATCACGGTAGAGTCTGGCTACCGGATACTCCTCTGAATATCCGTAACCACCAAATATCTCTACTGCAAACCGGGCGGCCCTTACGCAGGTCTCTGACGCCACATGCTTTGCTATAGTACTCTCAAGGGTATTCCTGACATTCTTATCCGCAAGAAAGGCAGCCTTGTATAGGAGTATCCTGGACGCCTCTGTGCCGGCTATCATATCGGCAATCTTTTGCTGATTCATCTGAAACTCACCGATCTTCTTGCCAAATGCCTCTCTTTCATTGCAGTATCTGATACTCTCATCTATACATGCCTGGGCAACTCCAACAGCGCCTGCCGCTACACTTATGCGCCCGTAATCCAGGGCATTCATTGCTATCTTAAACCCCTGCCCCAACTCTCCCACCAGGTTATCTCTTGGAACCATGCAGTTTTCGAATATAAGCTCACCTGTAGGTGCACAGTGATGCCCCAGTTTATCCTTTATCTCTTTTCTTGTGAGGCCGGCCATCTCCTTTTCAACAATAAAACACGAGATCCCCTTGTGTTTGGGTACAATCCTGGGATCAGTCTTCACATAAACAACCCCTGCATCCATTATAGGGGCATTACTGATCCACATCTTGGAGCCGTTGATGACAAAAGAATCACCATCCTCTATGGCAGTTGTCTGGATAGATGCAACGTCAGAGCCTGCATTTGGCTCTGTCATGGCATTTGCACCAAACAGCTCGCATCGGATCAGCTTTTGTACATATTTCTCTCTTTGTTTTTCTGTGCCCCAGTTGAGGATAGTCAAAGGACAGGTAAGTGCCTGCATGTTAAAGAAGTGCCTTAGGGAGGACTCTGCCCTGGAAATCTCCTCTACTATTATGGCATGAGCTACAAAACCAATGTTGGAACCCCCGTACTTCTCAGGGAATGCTGCTCCAAAAAAACCCTGACCTGCCATCTTCAGGATAATCTCCCTCTGAAACCTGTGGGTGTGATCATCTTCAGCCACTATAGGCATGATCTCCTTTTCAGCGAAATCTCGTGCCAGTCTTCTTACAGCCTTCTGTTCTTCTGTTAAAAAGAAATTCATACCAGGTCTCCATTAAGAGTAATTACTCAGGTGTTTAGGCTGAAGACCGAAGGCTGAATCCGCCAGAGGCGGACTAATGGTCTTCAGCCTTCAGTCTATCTACCTGAGGTAGTACAATTTTATTTTATCGATCAACCATTGTCAATAAATTGTTTTTTTCTTGACGGTAGAGAGCGAAATATGTATTATTTTTAGTATCTAAATAAAGTCTGTTCGATACATCAGGATAGTATCTAAATTTTAATCAAAAGAGTAATTAAAAAGGGGGGGAAGGGTATGAAAATGGCATTAGAAGGTGTAAAGGTATTGGATTTAACCCAATTTGAGGCAGGGACTACATGCACACTATTACTGGCATTCCTGGGAGCGGATGTAATAAAGGTTGAAAACCCGGCTACAGGTGATATGGGTAGATTTGCCTTCTCAGAAAAGCGAGCCGAGGGGATTGATTCATTTTACTTTATCCTTTTAAACCTAAATAAGAAAAGCGTAACCCTGGATTTAAAGAGCAAGAAAGGGAAAGAGATATTCAAGGAGATGGTCAAGAAAGCGGACATAGTAGTCAACAATTTTACCGTCGGAACAATGGAAAATCTCGGTCTCGGTTATAAGGTGCTAAAGGAAGTAAATCCCAAGATTATATATGCATCCATTACTGGATTTGGAACCTACGGACCTTATAGGGATTATCCGTGCTTTGACATAGTTGCCCAGGCCACCGGTGGACTGATGGGTGTAACAGGATACCCTGAGAATCCTCCTACCAAGGTCGGGACAGGTCTTGGAGACAGTATCGGTGCTATTAACCTGGCAGTGGGGATACTGGGTGCGTTGTATCAAAGGGAGAAAACGGGTGAAGGTCAAGAGGTGGAAGTTGCTATGCAGGATGGTATATTCAATACCTTAAGACCGGTTTACAACTTTTATTATGTCACCGGCAGTAAACCCATAGAACGAACTGGCAACAAGACAAAGATGATAGCACCGTGGAACAGTTACAAGACTACAGATGGGTACGTAGTTGTAGGAATTTTAACAAATCCCCTGTGGGAAAATCTCTTAAAGGCTATCGGGAGGGAAGATGCCCTTCCAGATCCAAGGTTTTCCGATCCAATGATCCGTGGTGCGAATTGTGATGCGGTGGATAGCATGCTCGAGGAATGGACATCAAAGAGGCCGAAGATGGAGGCTATGTCATACCTGGCTGAGAGAGGAGTCCCTTGCGGTGCCATTCTGGACATGACAGAGCTTTTGAATAACCCTCACCTCAGAGAGAGGGGTATGGTTACCGAGATTGAGCATCCTACGAGGGGTAAAGTTGCTGTCCTTGGGTCACCCATTAAGTTATCAAAATCAGAGATAAAAATCCAGCCCGCTCCGCTCCTTGGTCAGCACACCAGGGAGATACTAGGTTCCATGCTTAATCTAAGTGATGCCGACATTGCCAAATTAAAAGAGGAGAAGGTCATTTCATAACCACATGGCGAGACCAGCGGGACACAGTATCATATATTTTAAGGTGGGGTAGGATTCTTTCTACTCCACCATTTTTTGTGTAAAACCGGGGGGCAGAAAACCACTGTTCAATACTCGGTAAGGTGGGTCCCCAAAAAAATTATGTAATTCGCTCTTGAGGGGCAACTTTTCAAAAGAAACACAGTTTTTAAAAGCTCTTACTATACACAAAAGGAGAATTATGATTAGAATAAGAATACATGGAAGAGGTGGACAGGGGGCCGTTACTTTTGCCCATATGCTATGTCTATCAGCCACTGAAGAAGGTAAATTTGGGCAGTCTTCCCAGGGACAGAGTTGGGATAGAAGGGGAACCCCTATGGAAGGATATGCCAGGATAGGAGACAAATCCATATCAGAGAGGGGTTTTATAACTGAGCCCGATTATGTGGTTGTGTTAGACCCAACTATAGTAGGCGCAGTGAACCTGGAGGCAGGGATGAAGGATGATGGAAAGGTTATCGTCAATTCCCATGTTGGCCTTAAGTTCAAACATCAATCTTTCTGCATCGATGCTACATCTATTGCCCTTGACAAACTGAATGCCCCTATTACAAATACTGCAATGCTGGGAGCTTTTGTAAGAGCAACGGGTTTGGTATGCCTGGATTCTGTAGAAAGAGGCGTCAGGAAGATACTTGGGAAGAAATTTTCAGAAAAGGTTATTAATAACAATATAGAAGCCGTCAGGGCTGCATTCAATGAGGTAAAGTGATGGAAAGAGAGTATATAAGAGGAGGAGTTATCCACAACTCAGGAAATTCCGTGGTTTATAAAACCGGCGGATGGAGAGTCTTTAAACCCATTATCGACCAATCCAAGTGTAACAGCTGTAAGCTCTGTTATTGGTATTGTCCTGATAGTTCTGTCATATGGGAAAAGGATAATGTTGCCATAAACTATGATTACTGTAAAGGCTGTGGTATTTGTGCGCATGAATGCCCATCAGATGCAATTCAAATGGAGAGAGAAAAACTATGAAAATGTATTTGTCAGGTTCTGAAAGTATAGCCCATGGTGTAAGACTATCAAGAACAGAGGTCATATCTGCTTACCCTATTACCCCTAATGTATTTGTTTTGCAGACATTAGCGAATATGATAGACAATGGAGAGTTGGATGCCGAGTCTGTAAATGCAGAATCAGAGATAGGTTCTATGAACATTTGTGCCGGGGCAACTGCAGCCGGGGTCAGGTCTTTTACATGCACATGTTCCCAGGGTTTAGCATATATGAAAGAAGTGCTATGGATGGCTTCGGGGATGGCATTGCCTGTAGTTGTAGCTGTTACCAGTCGTGCCATTGGTTCTCCTCAAACCTTTGCATCAGACTTTTCTGATTCCCTCTCTGAAAGGGACGCAAGTTTCCTTCAGTTTTACTGTGAAAACGCTCAAGAGGCCCTTGATTCTACAATTATGGCCTATAAGATAAGCGAGGATGAGAGAGTCCTCCTTCCCAGCTTTGTAGTGATAGAGGGGTTTCGTTTATCCCACACCTATGAACTGGTAGATGTTCCTGATCAGGAGACGGTAGACCGATTCCTGCCCAGGTATAACCCAAAACACGCCTTCATAGATCCCAGGTACCCTATAATGCAGGGTGGGCCGGCCCTTTCGGCCTCTCTTTTCGATAGCTTGAAGTACCAGCAGTATATGGCGCTGCAGAGGGCAAAGGGAATCATCAAAGAAACCTGCAGGGAGTTTGCCAACCTCTTTGGCAGAGACTACCATGGTTTGACTGAATCCTATAAGATAGATGATGCAGAATTGGTGGTAGTGGTTATGGGCTCTGTAACAGGTTTAGTAAGAGAGATGGTGGATGAATACAGAGAGAAAGGTCAAAAGATAGGGATGTTAAAACTCAGATGTTTCAGACCATTCCCAAAAGAGGAAATAATGGAGGGTCTCAAGGGTGTTAAAAAGATTCTGGTTTTGGATAGAGCTACTTCCCCTGGTTCTGATGGCATAACGTACATGGAAATCAAGGCAGCCCTGCAGCGTTCCCATGCTATTGTATCGAACTACATTATAGGGAGCCAGGATATACTTCAAAGGGATCTTGCAGCTATTCTGGATACCACTTTAAATAGAGATGATGAATTCGTTGAATGGTATAATCAGGAATTTAAAGAAGAGGTCCTCCAGGTTATCGGGTATGATAACTATGAGAGACTTAGAAGGTCTGAGGTAGTTGACAGACAGATCAAGGAAGGCGAGGATATACAAGCACTGGGGAATCCTTTCTGCCCTGGGTGTGGTAGTTTAATCTGCGTTAAATTGGCCTTGAGCGTATTTGACAAAAACACCTTCGTTACGGCTAACGCCGGCTGTATGGGGGTAATACCTGCAGCCTTCCCTCAGACATGTCTCAAGGTTCCTTCTGCCTTCTTCAGCTTCAGCAGCGCTGGAGCAGCGGCAAGCGGGGTAGAGGTGGCCCTGAAGAGAAAGGGGATGGATACGGATGTTTTCCTCTATGGAGGGGATGGGGGCATTCTCGACATAGGTCTTCAGACCCTGTCCGGGGCATTGGAGAGGGGTCATAATATAACCTATCTCCTCTATGATAACGAGGCATACATGAATACAGGCGTTCAAAGGAGCAGCGCTACCCCTTATCTGGCACGTACAAAAACAACACCATCAGGAAAAAAATCTCGCAAGAAGGATATAATGAAGATAGTAGAGGCCCATGAAAATGTATATACTGCTACAGCCTCTCCTGCCTATCCCCAGGATTTCCTGCGTAAAGTCAAGAAGGCAAGAGAACATAAAGGGCCATCCTTTGTATACGTTATTGGGCCCTGTCCCACAGGGTGGGAGTTCGATGCATCGCTAACCATAGAGATCGCCCGTCTTGCCGTTGAGACCGGCTCACTTGTCCTCTATGAATATGAAAACGGAAAGAGAACTATAAATCGGATACCAAAAAAGAGAAAACCCATCGAGGAGTATCTCTCGAAACAGGGAAGGTTCTCACACCTTACATCGGAACAGATAGCAGAGATACAGAGAGATGTGGATAAGAGGTTCAATGAGCTGGTCAGTCAGTCCACAGTTAAAGGGAGGGATGCTGCAAACCAACTAACTTGAATATCATCTCAAATTTCTACCTTCAGCAAAATGTTTATCAACAGTCGTAGGATCTAAGCGGATTAATTTGGAAACCATATCCCTTTTTACCATCTCAAAATCTCCCATATATTTCTTTTTTACAGGACCTGCAGAGGGGGGATTATAAGTCAATGGATTAATGAACCTGCCGTTTTTAACAAGCCTATAATCCAGATGGGGACCCGTGGCTAACCCCGTGGAACCTACATATCCAATTACCATTCCCTGTTTAACATATTTTTTACGTTTAATACCCTTAGCGAAGCGAGAAAGATGTCCATACATACTGGTGTAAATACCATTATGCTTGATTTTTACAATCTTCCCGTAACCCCCTTCCCGTCCGCTAAATACTATCCTTCCATTACCAATTGCAACTACTGGGGTACCTTTAGGGGCAGCGTAGTCTATCCCCAGGTGTGGACGGTATATCTTTAGAATGGGATGAAAGCGACTCCTGGAGTAACGAGAGCTTATATAGCTGTATCGCAAGGGAGACTTTAGAAACTTCTTTTGTAGAGAGTTCCCTTTAGGATCATAATAATCGCCATGACCGTCTTTATCCTTAAAAAAGAGGGCAGAGAAAACCTTTCCCTGGTTTATAAACTCTGCACATAGAATCCTACCATTCCTGACAAAGTCTCCATCCTTGTACTTCTGTTCAAATAGTATTTTGAACTCATCCCCTTCCCGTATATCCACATAAAAATCTATATCCCATGCGAAGATGTCCGCTAAGTTAATAGCCATCTGTGGGTCCAACCCTACCTCGACAATGGTTTCAAAAAGAGAATTTTGTATTACTCCTACTTTAACGGATAACCTTGTTTCATATTCTATTTTTTCTTTCCTTGCGTAAAAAACATTATTCAATCTCTCTAATATTAAGATACTATCTTCATCAATTTCGTATCTAAGACAGTTTACAGTATTATCCTCCATATTCATCTCTAACTCTAGCGTATTTCCAGGTCTTATCCTGCTCAAATTATATACCTTTTTTGAAGCAATCAAGAGACTGAAAATTTCCTCTAGGGTTATATTGTCCTCTCTAAGAACATCGTAAAGGGTATTATCTTTAATAAGTATATGTTTAACGGTTTTTGTCTCGCTTTCTGAAGACAGGGTTTCCTCGTTAGAGGCAAACTTAGTTTTCTTAGACGATTTCAATTTTTTCTCAGGTATATAGCGGGATTCTACGTTATTTAAAAGATATAAAAAGAAAAGGACAATAACGGTAAGAAATCCAACTCCAAGAAGCATTAGTAGAAAAGCCAACTTTTTATTTTGGCTAAAACGCTGAATGTTAGAAATAACTCTTTTCATATTATAAGCCTATTATTCGAAATTATGCAAACGACTCAATCTTCAGAAATTCTGTAGGGGTAAGATCCAGAATACGAGAGGTCAGAATGAGATGCCCTGTGGATGATATAGGAAGGAATTCAGAAATCCTCTCAACGATACCTAAGACGACCGCCGTTAAAAAATCCACAGGATCATTCATCCCCTTCGCACTGAAGAAGAGTGCCACTACAGATTATCCAGCTCTACGTACCTGGTAATCCTCTCCGGAAAATCAGGAATTGCGGCAGTAACTCTCGTCCAGGCAGGTAACATGGGAATTCCTACAGGGTCGTCTATAAATTCCTCCGTTGCCCTTTTAAGAGAGCCGACAAAGGCTTCGACAGCTTCGATCTCTCCGTGCCTGTCATAGGTAATGCCGTTCAATAAAGATAAAGCATGGTATTTCTCTACAGCGATTCTCGATTCTTCCATGTATGCAGTGTATAATGTCCTGAAAAAGGATTGGCTCATAACAATGCCATCCTGACTCAATACCCTGAACAATGCCTTTGCAATATCTGTAGCCATACGGATCAAACCTTCATCGGGCTTATCTTTATCCAGGATCTGATGCTTGTGTTCGTAGAACTCCGTTATCTCTACCTGGCATATGCGATTGACTGCCGCCCTCTGGTATACTTCACTCAGCAGAGAGACCTCAAGTCCCCATGTGGGGGATATCCTCAAGCCTCTCGCCAGACTGCTGATGAGGGCAAATTCCCCGGAGAGGGCGTATCTGAAATTACCGAGGTACTCCAAAAAAGGGTTATATTCCAGAATCCGTTTCAGGGTCATGATCAGAGGTGTATAAAAAAGCCTTGTTACCCTTCCGTAAAGTTTTTCCGTTACCCTCGCATAGTACCCTTTGCTGAACTCGAAGTCTATAGCCGGGTGAACTACAGGATAAACCAGCCTGGCCAGCATTTCTCTTCTATAATTAACAATATCACAGTCATGCAGTGCAATGGCATAGACCTCCTCATCCGAGAGGATATAACCGAGGGACATCCATACAGACCTCCCCTTCCCCGGCCTGTCTATATCAAAATCGGCATCCCTCAACTCACCATAGAGCTCCTGAATCTTCGGACCATCGTGCCATACTATTCTTACATCCACAGGAAGATATGACATAACCTTCTTGGCTTTTTTAAACTCCCCTTTTCCTGCCCTATCGAGGGAAAGGACAATTTTGTAAAGATAGTCTGCCCTCTTAAGTTCCTCTATTATTTGAGGCATAGAGTCTGTTTCAAATTCGGAATACAGGGCGGGAAGCAAAAGGACGATCTTCCTTTTTTTGCCAATGGTTCTTAATTCATCTTCAAGATTATCTATTGGTCTATCTTTCAATTTCTGTAGCGTGGTGATCATGCCATGCTGGTAAAAATCAGCCATTTTGCACCTCCTGCATCTTCCAGCCTGTAAGGGTAGGCTTCAAACCTGCCCCCCGGTTGATTAGGTGTCATCGGTCTGTATCCCTGATCGGGAATTTATCATCGCGGATATCTCTCAAGGAGGCCAGACACATCTCCTGATTTCTTCCACCTCTTCCTTTACCTTCATGATACCAGGGTGTATCCTTTTCCGGCTATTTTTCAACAGGGTATCCTTCTCGTTTCTTAACAAATTCTCTTCCGCCAACTACAGTTAACACAACCATAACCACCCCCAGTGTGATGAAGATTGTCGCAAAACCGATGATAACAATCTCGCGGGCTATGTTCATTTCAATAATAGCCATAGCAGAAAACAAGATGATCAACAGTGTTTTTGCATAAAGAGTAATTAACGTTGCGTGGGGAATGTTTTCCCGTAATAATGCCCTCAGCAGGGCCCTCGTTGCCCACGAAACAACAAGCCCCCCGATTCCCAGGATAGCCAGCGAAGTGGCAAATCTGGGGAAAAACAGGATGGCTTTTCCCAACAGGTCAGAGAGGACGTTTAGTTCCCAGGTGATCAGGGCAAAATTTATAAAAACTAAAAGGACGATAAAAAATGCAATGTTACCCAGGAAATTGTAAAAACCATACCGCACATCGGCATTAGAAAGACCTTTCCCCCAGCGGAACCTTATCAGGAAGCGGTCTAATTTTAAAATTACAGACAGGCGAATGATAGTTCGTTTGACAAACCAGGCAAAAAACCAGCCTATCCCCATCAAAATAATCCCAGCGAATAGTTTGGGTAAGTAATCAACAAATTTATTGCTTACGTCTATAAAGAGATTATAGAATTTATCATTCATTTTACGCTCCTTTCTCAGGTGGCTTTAGTAGAGATGCCCAGAAGGATTCCCGTTCTTCATATTCTTTTACCCACAATACAGGGCATTTTACCCGTTCCGTAATTTCCTGGGTTAAAGATTTTGCCAGGAGAAGATCGAGAAAATCACCCGTTCTACCACCCATAAGGACCATGTCCGCATCTTTTGATATTCTCACAATCCCCGCCAGGACATCTTTTGCTACAATAATTTCAAGCGAAGCAGAAAGGGAGTTCTCCTGAATGATCTCTTTGATTTGTTTTATTTTTTCATCCCTTCTGTACTGGGGAACATCCTGTTCAAACACAACCACAATCCTTAATTTCGCATTAAAATATTCGGCTAATGCTGGTGCGATTTCAGCGGCCAGGCGGGTGTGGATATTAGCGCCGAAGGGAATCAGGATATTACGGATACCTTCCCCGGGAAATTCTCCATGCAAGACGGCTACTTCGCTTGGAGATTTTTGCAACACCGTATCTATAAAGGATGAAAAGACCCTATCGAAGAAGGTTGGGGACTTCTGTCTTCCTAAGACAATAAAATTACAATTTTCTTCAATCGTCGTATCAACGATGCCCAGTGAGATCCGATGCGAAACCTTGATTATGGAGCGAGCTTCTATTTCTGCTTCCGCCACGAGGGATTCCGCTTCATCAAGTATAGGTCTGGCATTAGCCGTTTCATTGAGCCTGGCCAATAACTGCTGCCCCTCTTGCACTTCAATCACGTTTAAAAGTATGATTTCTGCGTTGTGCTTTTTGGCGATGGCGATGGCAATCTTCGTCAGACTTCTTACTGTTTTCGGGTTGGACAGACAAACCAGTATACTGTAATTCTTCTTTTCAATACGTTCTAGAGCCTTTGTTTTCCGTATATGTTCCACTTCTCTGTGAGAAGCATAGCCCTTATAAACACTCAAGCCTATACAAACCCAGATTCCCGTCACAATCCAGGCGGTGATACTGTAATTAAACATATAAAGGGCAAGGAATAGGAGCATCAGAATTCCCACGATAGATAGCCAGGGATAAAGAGGGGTGACAAAGCCCCGTTTGAGATCAGGCCGTTTTTTGCGAAGACGGATCATGGCAATATTTACCTGAAGAAATAGAAGTAGAAACATGATGTCTGCTGCACTTGCCACATCCTCAATAGGTAAAGATACTGCTATAAGGACTATAATCGCCAGTGAAACCAGAATTCCCCAATGGGGAGTAAAGTTTTTAGGATGCACTTTGCTGAAGAAGGTGGGAAAGTTGCGATCCCGCCCCATGGCAAATGCGACTCGTGAGGAAGAGTAGATTGTCGCATTCAATGCAGACATGGTTGATATTAATCCGCCCACCAAAATCATGACACCACCACCAGAAAAGAAATTTCGGGCAACTCCCACCAGGGCAGTTTCCTTTTGTTGAGCAAGGTAATCCCATGCCGTCATATCACCGGATTTGACCGATCCAAGAGCGACTACTGCGACCAGGAGGTAGATGGGAATAACAATTGCCAGGGAAAGAAAAACAGCCCTGGGAATATTCTTTCGGGGGTTTTTAATCTCTTCTGAACTTTGAGAGATAACTTCGAAGCCCTGAAACGCGATAAAGGTAAGCCCCATTGCCTTAAAAACACCACCCCAACCGTTTGCCATGAAAGGACTGAAGGAGGCCTGCCAATCACCTTTGCTAAGCATTAATTCCATTCCAAGACCGATGAAAATGGCAAGAATAACAACTTTGGCAATGGTGACCATGTTGCCGATTTTCCCGGTTTCGGAAGCACCACGAAAGTTAATATAAGCGAACAACATGGCAGCACCGGCAGCCAATATCTTCTGGGGCGAAAGAAAATTCCAATGTGGAATAGCGATTCCAAACTCATGAAAGAGACATGTTCAAAATAAGCCCCGAAACCCAGGGCATACAAACTACACGCTACGGCGTGGGCAAACCAGCTCATCCATCCAGATAAAAAGCCGTTCCACCTGGGCAGGCCTTCCTTTACCCAGAGATAGCCGCCGCCGGCATCATGATAACAAGAACCTAACTCAGCGTATGACATAGCTGTGAAGAGCGCTACAAATCCATTCAATGCGAAAGACAGAATGAGCGCTGGACCGGCCACACCGGCGGCAATACCGATCAAAACGAAAATACCCGCCCCGATCATTGCGCCGACCCCAATAAGAGTGGCATCCATCAATGTCATTTCCCGGGCCAAACGAACCTCGGTATCAAATTTTTTCATAAAATTTCCCTTACTCAGTTAGAAGCCTTATCTGGTTTTGAATGAGGTATCAATGGTAATTTAGACCAATTCCGTGAAGGGTTATATCCTTTAAAGATACAACTTGCTTTTTCTCTCTGTGACATCATCAATGACCTTTTTATGCTGTTAGAGAATTCTTCAATATCGTAAGGATTTACAAGAATTGCCCCTTCCAGTTCGTCTGCCGCTCCTGCAAGTTCGCTTAGAATCAGCCCACCTCTCTCGTCAACCTGTGATGCTATATATTCCTTTGCCACAAGATTCATCCCATCATAAACAGAGCTTATTGTAGCGACATCAGCCATCCTGTAATAGGCGACAAGGTCTTTATGTTCAACCTTTGTATCAATGTAAATTATCGGCCTCCAGCCTGCCGCTGAATATTTTTCATTAACTTTTGAGACAAGTTCCACAACAGCCTTTCTATAGCTAAGGCATGGTTCCTTTATCCTCGTTGGGACGGCAATCTGAATAAATGTGAATTTTCTCCTGAATCTTTCATATCTTTCAAAAAACAGGTTAATGGCCTGGAGTCTCTTGATCGGGGCATTTGTATATTCAAGCCTGTCAACACTGATACCAATATAGCCCTGCGTGAGTCCATATCTCTTTCATCTATTGCCTTCAGTAGTTCTTTTCTCAAATCACTAATATCTTTAAAGTCATATGGGTCTATATTTGAAAGTTGCTCCGCCAATGCCCTTTCCTCAAGGCTCTCTCCTGCCCAATGTGCAAAGTCACTGGTGTATTCAAGAATGTGGCCTTTTAAAAAATAGTGGTAGGTATGATGAAATATGCACTCATTACTTACTGTGGCTATTACATCTCTTAGTTCTCGGAGATTTTTGGCCTTTTTACCTGTGGATTTTAAGATGTTTGTGCATTGTTTAAATTCAAAAGGTTCGATTATTTCTCCCATTCCTTCTCCTCTCTTAGATAAACATTCCTATGTGGAAAGGGCACTACCCAATTCAGGTTACTGTAATAATGAGTTAGATATGGAGTATAAGTTTGACATCTACCCTTAAAAAACCAGATCCAGAAACTGTTTCAATATCCCGGCAGTAGCCCCCCAAATAACATGGCTGTTGTAGTGGTAGAAATAAACCGGCCAAGGCTTACCTTCACGAATCATAAGTTCTTCCCTGTATATTTTTTCATCTAATAAAGCCTGTATTGGCACCTCTATGAGTTCATCTGTCTCATTGGCATTCATATTGAATTTATATGGATACGGTATAAAACCCACAAATGGGGAAATAACAAACCTTGTTGTAGTCACCACATCATCCAATTCTCCCAGTATTTCCACATCCTCGCTCTTGATGCCTACTTCCTCATAGCACTCCCTAAGGGCAGTAGCCATCAGCGTTTCATCCCCTTCATCATAAGCCCCTCCTGGGAAAGAAATCTGCCCCTTATGATGTTGCACATCTTCCGTTCTCTTTGTAAACAAGATGTGACACTTATCATTTTTGTAAAAGAGGGGAAGAAGCACTCCCGAAGGCTTAAAGTTATCATCAACGATGGTCTTTTTTGTTCTCTGAGAGAGGGCTCTTCTAATCTTGTCCTTCATCTTATCAACCTGAGTAAGTAGTCATATATCTTTTCCCCTGCTTCCAATCCCAGATCAATAAATTCTGGCCCGTACTTTTTCCCGGTATCAGTTCTGAAAGTGTCTTTTATTTTTATGATCCCTTTCAATCCCCTGGGGAAGTGCTCAACTATCAGCTCAATAGGGGTCCCTCGGAAATCTGCCATGTACCAAAGGGTTTCCGTAAAGTTGTCTATCCCCCATCTAAACTTATCGGCATCGTAAAGAGAATCGCTGATAATCTGTCCTATAGGTGTCGAGATCTTTTTCGGTTCAACAAATGCCTCATGATTTGAGATAGCCTGAACTATAATCTCCTTTTCTCTCTCTTTTAATGAAAAATCCCTGAGTTTGATTCTTGCCTCTTTAGCACTGGCGCTGGCGTGATTGGGTTCCTTCCTCTTAATGTCGTGCAGCAAACCCGACAGTTGGGCAACGACAATTGCTTTTTTGATCCGATCTGATCCCAGAGACTGCCTCTCTCCTTCAATAAAGACAAGGGCACCAATATCAATCGTTACCTTCTCGGCATGTTTTATGCCATGTCCAATGTTGTTTACTAATTGTTTGACCACCATGTCACGGCACTTTAACACCTCTGCATTGCTATTATATATCTCCTTTGACATTAAAAGAGGTCCCTCGTGTTCTATATAGAAACTGGGGCGTTTAGAACTTAAGGCTATTCTTTTTGACTCCTTCATCATCCTCTTATATATCTCTTTCACTACCAGCCCCTGTGCTGAGTTCTAACAATCATGTTACCCTTTTTTCAAATCCTTTCAGCGGACAACCTACAACCATCAACGGACACCACTTCATCTCCCAGTATGCCCAAATCCTCCGGAGTCTCTCTCTGTCGTATCAAGTTCCTGAGTAAGCTCGAGAGAGGCACGGCAAACCCTATTTATCAACATTTGAGCTATCCGGTCCCCTCTTTTTATGGCAAAGGGCTCACTACCAAAGTTTATAAGCAGAACTCCTATCTCTCCTCGATAATCTGCATCTATAGTGCCAGGGGAATTTAACAGACTTATCCCATTCTTGAAAGCCAATCCACTGCGGGGGCGGATCTGAGCTTCAAAGCCTTTGGGAATTGCAATAGCAACACCTGTAGGTATTAGTTTTCTTTCTCCCTGTCTGATGAGAACATCCTGGTCGATCGAGGCATAAAGGTCCATGCCGGCTGAGTGCTCTGTCATATATCGGGGCAGAGGTATGTCTCTATCCATATCCTCTCTCAGCCTTTTTATCTGAATCTTAACCTCTTCCATCTTATTTCTTAGACCTTTCGCAACCTGCCAAGGCTTTGAAGGAGTCCCCTGAGAGCGAATTCCTACTGAACCCTAACCTTGCCGCCTAACTGAATAAGTACTGACAAGAATAAAAATACCCAATTAAAAATCAGGTGTCAAGGCATTTCTAGGTTAGTTTAAATTTGCTGTTATTGTTGCTCATTAATTTGCTGGAAACCGCCGCATCCGGTGAGTTGGAAAACTCTTTCAAATGGCTGCATGAGTTTCAGTGAGCGGTTTTGCAATGTTGCTGAAATAGCGATCTGCCGGATCTTAAAATTACCTTGACAGACATAGCCACCCTCTTATATAGTTTTCGTAAAATGTGTTAAAGAGGGGGACAAATGGATATACAGAAGTTAAAAGTAACAATTGAATTATGGCAAAAGGAGAAATGGATTGTCGCCAGAATACCGGAGCTTGATATCGTAGCTCGGGGAGAAACTATAGAGAAAGCTAAAGAAAACCTGATGGAAGTTGTAAAGATTCAGTTTGCCGAGATGAGAGAAATGGGAACATTCGAAGATTATCTGGCAGAATGCGGCTTTGTGGTCAGGGATGATGTCGTAGAACAGTATTCTGATATTATTGGGTTTGAAAAGCAGGTTTTGCAGGTTGCCTGATGCCGAGGATATTCCCAACCGACTGGAAGACTCAGTTGAACGTCATGAATTAAAACAACGGCACTAATGGTTGGCCCGAGAGAAAACCGGCCCAGTTACATTAACAGCCTGAAAAAGTCTAAGTGATCGGGAAACTAATTCTCTGCCAAAGGACTTTTTCTACAGGTTCGTTGGGTTAAAGGATGGTACTTATGCAAATTGGTGATTATTTTCTTGGCCAGAATATTTCCGATTGTTCTCACTTAATGGAGATTTCGCAACCTGAATATAAGGCTCTTCCCAAAATGTTTCAAGGTGAGAAAATATTGCGTGCACCAGACGCCATTTTTCTTGGTTATTCATGGGATATGGTTCTCGGTGTCACAAACCATCACGTTTATAAGCTCTCAGCTCAGTTCATATCAGATAATGCTTCTATGACAGATATGGTCTATTTAGAAACAATCAGGTATTGCTCCAAACAATATGGAACACCATCCTCAGGAAAGAATCTACCGTCTTTTTTGATGACTTCGTATGAGAGAAGCGGCTGGGCTGAAAGTGAGATTAATGGGGTAATGTTTTGGAATGCTTCGTTTGGTAATATTGTGGTCGATCGCAAATCGTTATTTGATGATCATTATGTAAATCTTCAGGCAACTTCACGTTCTTTAGTGAAGGAATCTCGCCTTTTGTTCCCACGCATAACACCAGTGCAGACAGTCTTAAAGGCAAACTTGCTGATGACATCAATCATCTTAGCACTCGTTCTTTCTGCGGTGGCAGCTTATGCGCTTAGCTCCGCTGGTGATCTCCTCATGGGAGGTCTCTTTAGAGTTTTTCCCAATACTGCGTTTTTGCCAGCCTTAACTTGGTTAATCATTGCGATTGTATCTTTCATCCTCGCGGTGAAGATTAGTTCTCTGCGAAGCTGGCTTTCTATTCCATTTGCTGTGTTTGGCGTTCTCGCGCTTGTAGGTGGATTTATCGGAACACATCCACATAGCTTCGGCGTTGGACTGGTGATGTTTATCGCAGCGGTGTTCGTTTGGCGTATAGCCCGGCGAACCTCATGCTCAACTCGTAATTAAGAGGGGCTGACGCTGAAAGAAGGAAACATATATTTGCCTAACCAGTCACTACCTTTAGGCAAAAAGAGTTAAGTAAAGATTTATCCCCAATACCAATGAATTGGTGTGGGGATTTAGCTTCTACTTAAGAGTGTGAGGTGGACACACTGAATCTCCGCATTAGGTAAGGACAAGTTGACCTAAAAATAACAATGAAGTGGAATGAAATTATGGGCATTACTGAAACAGAAGTCACGTATACTTTGACTCACGGCGGAAAATTCTATATTGAGCATGTGCCAGCCCGTGTATGCAGGGAAACTGGAAAGCAATTCTTTTCCCCTGATACCGTGGAACATATCCAAGATTTGATCAAGGGGGGAAGAAGCCAGCCAGAGTGATTGAGCCCCCCTGTTTACGAATATGCATGAACGATGCCCAACACTTGTAATGCTTCTCGTTGAGCCTGTCGAAAAACCACTTTGCGAAACAATTCTCATGTTTGCAGTTTAGAGGGATTTATACGATGAATTACGTCAAAAAAATTATCTGCATGGCAAACTCTCGGAAGCAATCCGGCAGATGTATCGCTGGCAAAGAAGTTCTCCCATATGGATATGGCTCTTGGATTCGACCAATAAGCGCACGTCCCTCCGCTGAAGTGTCTGAGGAGGAACGTCGTTTCGAGAACGGTCAGGATCCACGGGTTCTGGACATAATTGACATTCCGATGATCGCAGCCGCCCCCTCGCTTCACCAGACCGAGAACCACATAATTGATGCTGGGTGCTACTGGGAGAAGACAGGCGATCTACCCTGGATGGAGCTCAAGCACCTTGTTGATAATCCTGTCCCACTTTGGTCCAACGGCGACTCTACCTATTATGGTTTAAACGACCGCGTCAGGTTGGAACTCGCTTCCAAAATGACTAACTCGCTGGTGCTCATTGAACCTGACAATTTGGTTGTACATGTTCAGACAGAAGGTGTGGAGTTCGGCAATCCGAGAAGGCGCATACGGGCTCACTTCATGTACCAGGGCTTCAACTACATTCTGGTCGTCACCGACCCCGTTGCAGAGCAAACGTTTCTTGCCAAAGCTGACGGTTGCTACCCTTTGATCGATACCTACCTTTGCATAAGCCTAGATGAGCCATACACAGATGGTTGGTGTTACAAACTTGTGGCTGCAGTCATCAGTAAGCAATCTTGACATGTGATTGAGGAAGCCTACAGAATCGAAGGTAAGCACATCACTTACGAAAAAGGTAAGGCTTTTTACGAAGGGGACAAGCCAATCGCGAGGATATTCAGATGAAAATCTTTACTATCGGCTTTACTAAAAAGTCAGCCGAATCGTTTTTCACTAAGCTACAGCTCGCAGGTGTCAAGCGTATAGTGGATGTACGACTGAACAATGTTTCACAGCTTGCTGGCTTTACCAAGCGGGATGACCTTCGCTACTTTACCAAGGTCATCTGTAACATCGACTATGTGCATCTTCCTAACCTTGCGCCCACACAAGACATTCTGGATGCGTATAAGAAGTGTAAAGGCGACTGGGGATTGTATGAGAGTCAATTCCTGGAACTGATGACAATGCGGCAGATCGAGGACAAGATTTCACGTGAGGTGCTAGATGGCGGCTGCTTACTGTGCAGCGAGGATAAACCGCATCATTGCCATCGTCGTCTTGTCGCCGAGTATCTAAAAGAGAAATGGGGCGATGTCGAGATTGATCACATCACTTAGTACTCGTTCAAGTGTTTGAAAAAATTATCTAAAAGATTTGATTTTGCATGTGAATTAGGAATATAATTACAGAATAATATTTTGGGGAGCAAGCATGAAATTGTTTACCATCGGCCATAGTAGCCATAGTATAGAGAAATTTGGTCGTTTATTAGAAGACAATGGCATCATGACCTTGGTTGATGTACGTACTGCCCCATACAGCCGCTACAATCCTCAGTTCAATAAAGAAAGTTTGAAAAACACCCTTTCTAACCATAACATTGAATATGCATACGCCGGTAAGTATTTGGGGGGGCGACCATCAGACCCTACTTGCTATAAGAGCCGTGTGTTACCTCCAGAGGAAGCAGATTACCTTCATGAAGTAGATTACCCTGAGGTTATGAAGCGTCCATGGTTTGTGCGAAGCATCAAGCGATTGTTAGAGTTAGCTAACGAGCAAACAACTGTGATTATGTGCAGTGAAGAGAACCCCGCTGAATGTCATCGGCATCACTTGATTGCCCGGTATTTTATTACCGAGTATCCCGAAGTAAATATTCAACATATTCGCGGTAATGGCATAGTTTATAGTGCTCGTTCAATCCTGATATCAGTAAACAAACCATCGGTTGAACAACTATCATTCGGTGACGGTTTCAATCCGTAGCAGCCGCCCAACCAACGCTGCCTTAAGGCAAAAAGACTCAAGTAAAGATTTAGCTTCTCCTTAAGAATGTTATAGGTCATAATTGGGGTCAGACTTCGGTAATTAGGTATTGAATGCTAGAAGGTACTATATGAAGGATAAGATTGTCCAAAGCTTCGTGGACAGTGCCGATTTAAAGGTAAGATTTATTAAGGAAAATGTTGACAGGATAATATCTGTAGTCGAAGTAATTACCAAGGCTATAAAGAAGGGTAATAAGATCATCCTCTTTGGCAATGGCGGAAGTGCTGCTGACGCTCAGCATATTGCTGCCGAGTTTGTAAATCGCTTTTTAACAGAGAGGCCCCCCTTGCCAGCCCTGGCTTTAACAACGGACACTTCTGTAATTACAAGCATAGGTAATGACTCAGATTTCTCCGATATTTTTTATAAACAGATAAGGGCATTGGGAGCAAAGGGAGATGTGGCTATCGGACTTAGTACAAGCGGCAACTCGCTCAATGTTGTCAAAGCTTTCCAGGCTGCAAAGGAAATGGGTATAAAAACAGTTGGGATAACCGGCAAGAACGGGGGGGAGATTGCAAAAATAGTAGATTATTTATTAAACGTTGGTTCGGACAGCACCCCTCGCATTCAAGAGGTACATATAACCATTGGCCATATTATCTGCGAGATGGTTGACTATCTACTATTTCCAACCAGAAATGCATAGTGTTATTAAAACATTGGTGGTAACCGGTTATGATGTTGCCGGCTACTCAAATGACCTGGAAAATAGCGACGTGGAAGGCCTTCTCCAAAAACCCTTTAATTGTTCTGTTCAGGGGTATTGGGTAAACCAATGTCCAGGTTCATTATATTAATCATAATGGGCCCCAGAGGTCTCTCGTCAAACAAAGTCCGATCCACCTCTTTATCAGATGCCTTTGAAGCAAACCTCAATTCAAAGGACTTCTCATTGCTCTTATGCCCTGCCTTGTCAACTATATAAAGAGACAATTCAATATGAATACCCCATAAATCCTGATGAGAGGTATAGGTGGGTAAATACAAATAACCGGAGAGCTTCTTCCTTTGCTCCGGTTTAATATTAACCAAATCAAAAGGATACGGATGTCTGCCGTCCTGAAGTGTAGAGCAGACGAATCTATCCATATCACCGTCTACATCGGAAGCATTAACATAAATCTTCCAGGTGTCTCCAGACACAATTCTGTCCTTAGCAAAAGCAGCAGTGATAACTGGGGGGTTAGAACCATATCTGGCATCTCGATCCTCGAGTGTCGCACAACCAAGGGTGAAGGTAACAAAAACTATTACAAATAGCCACACCATTTTTACCCTTCTAAAAATAGCCATACTGATTTCCTCCTCTACCATATGGTCTCTACCTTCAGTCTATCCGCCTGAGTAGTTACATTTTATCCTTAAAGACTGCCCCTGTACTGGCTGACGTTACCAGTTTCGAATATCTATAAACATAGCCTTCTTTTATTTTAGGTTCTGGTGCTTTCCAACCTCTTTTCCGTCTTTCAATCTCTTCATCACTTACTCTCAGAGTGAGTCTTTTGTTTGGTATGTCTATCTCTATTACATCTCCGTTTTCTACAAAGGCTATAAGCCCCCCTTCCGCAGCCTCAGGGGATATATGGCCAATAGCAGCTCCCCTTGTCCCTCCGCTAAATCTGCCGTCTGTTATAAGTGCCACATCTTTATCCAACCCCATTCCTGCAATAGCAGATGTGGGTGTAAGCATCTCCCTCATTCCCGGCCCCCCCTTGGGCCCTTCGTATCTTATCACCACTATATCGCCAGGTTTTATTTTCTTAGCTAAGATGGATTCTACTGCCTCTTCTTCTGAGTCAAACACCCTGGCTTTACCCTGGCTTTTCAACATTTCTGGCGCAACAGCGGACTGCTTAACCACCGCACCATCCGGTGCCAGGTTGCCTTTCAGAATGGCAATGCCTCCCTCTTTATGATATGGATTTTCTACAGGTCTGATAACGTTTTTGTCTATTACTTCCACACCTTTTAGGTTTTCTCTCAGGTTTTTGCCGGTAACGGTTATAGCATCCTGGTCTATCAAGCCCAGTTTGGCAAGTTCTGCCATAACGGCTGGCACTCCACCTGCCTCATTTAGATCCTGCAAACGATGAGGGCCTGCAGGACTCAGACTACACAAATGAGGGGTTTTGTTGCTCATTTCATTGAATACATCTAATTCTAAGTTTAACCTGGCCTCATGGGCGAGGGCAGGGACATGTAAGACAGTATTAGTGGAACAGCCCAAAGCCATATCTACTGCAATAGCATTCCTGAAGGCTGATATATTAGCTATGTTCCTTGGCGTTATGTTTTTTTCAAGGAGTTCCATTATCTTTTTGCCGGCAAGCTTTGCAAGCCTCCGCCTCGCTGCATAAACGGCTGGAATAGTACCATTTCCTGGAAGTCCCAGTCCTAGTGCTTCCGTTAAACAGTTCATGGAGTTGGCAGTAAACATCCCCGCACATGAACCGCAGCCCGGACATGCTATATCCTCCAGTTCTTTTAGCTCATTTTCACTCATTTTGCCTGATTTAACCGCTCCAACCCCTTCGAAGACTGTAATAAGATCAATATCTTGTCCCCTCCTTTTTCCTGTAAGCATTGGACCACCACTGATTACTATAGCCGGAATATTCAGCCTCAATGCAGCCATTAACATCCCCGGCACAATCTTATCACAGTTGGGTATCAGGACCAATGCGTCAAAGGGATGGGCATATGCCATAATCTCTATAGAGTCTGCAATAAGTTCTCTGCTGGCAAGGGAGTATTTCATGCCCTGATGGTTCATGGCTATACCATCGCACACACCGATAGTAGAGAACTCCACCGGGGTTCCTCCAGCCGATCTGATGCCTGCCTTCACCGATTCCGCAATCTCTCTGAGATGTATGTGTCCAGGGATGATCTCGCTTTGAGAGTTTGCGACTCCAATAATAGGACGTGCGATTTCTTCGTCAGTATAACCCATAGCCTTAAAAAGAGAACGATGGGGGGCTTTTTCTAATCCTTTCTTCATTAAGTCGCTTCGCATTGCAATCTTCCTCCTGTTCTATTTTTTCTTTGTGCCCTCTGTACCTTCTCGCTCCTCTGTGCCTACCTGAATATACTAACGAACTATACTGCTGGTTGTCAACATCTTTTAACCAAATCCGGAACTCCGATATAAGAAAAAGAAAAAATTCAACTTTTTTCAAAAAAACTCGATTTTTGCCAGTTTTCATGTAATCACAACCTTTGCGCCATATAG
>Ga0210044_10001716_pt1 | contig 33523 bp, 32 predicted proteins | sample CryGey13umfilter_2_FD_183959 | JGI IMG/M metagenome (GOLD analysis project Ga0210044, IMG submission 183959) | Groundwater microbial communities from aquifer in Utah, USA - Crystal Geyser 4/9/14 3 um filter (SPAdes) (version 2) | ecosystem: Environmental > Aquatic > Deep subsurface >...
CCCGCACCGCGCCCTCCTGCGCCGCAGCGCCGCCCGCAGAGACGCCCGCAGCGCAACCCGCCGCCAGCGCCAGCGCGACCGACAGCGCAAAGCAGGGGCGCCCAGAGCGTCGGGCCGTCATGCCGCGTCGGGCCGTCATGCCGCGCCGGGCCGTCATGCCGCGCCTGTGCGCGTGTTGCTCAGCGCCTCTTCAAGCTGGCTGAAGCTGGGCCGCCAGTCGTGCGGCGCGTTCTGGCGGCCGACCTCGATGCAGATGTCCACCGCGTGCTTGTGCAGGTTGGCGACCAGAACCTCGCGGATCAGCTGATAGAACTGCATGTCGGTCTCGACCACCGCCTTCATCTTCGAGGCGAACGGGCCGACGAAGCCATAGGCGAGAAACACCCCCAGAAACGTGCCGACCAGCGCGCCGCCGATCATGCCGCCCAGAATCGCGGGCGGCTTGTCGATCGAGGCCATGGTCTTGATGACGCCCAGCACCGCCGCGACGATGCCCAGCGCCGGCAGGCCGTCGGCCATGTTCTGCATCGCGTGCGAGGAATGCAGGGCGTGGTGCAGCTTGGTCTCCAGCTGCTTCTCCATCACTTCTTCGACCTGATGGGGATCGTCGTAGTTCATCGAAGCCGAGCGCAGCGTGTCGCAGATCAGTTCGACCGCCGTGTGATCGGCCTGGATCTTGGGGTATTTGGAAAAGATCGCGCTGTCCTTGGGGTTTTCGATATGCTCCTCAAGCTCCACCGGCGCCTGCCGCGCGATGCGCAGCAGTTCGAACAGCAGGCACAGCAGGCTTTGCACGTCCGATGCGTGCCATTTCGGCCCCTTGAACACCTTGCCGATGTCCTTGAGCGTCTGCTTGACGACATGGCCCTCGTTGGAGATCAGGAACGCGCCGATCGCCGAGCCGAGGATGATCAGAAGCTCATAGGGCGCCGCGTGAATAATGATCTCGAAGTGGCCGCCAGCGAGGGCGAAGCCGCCGAACACGGTGGCGAACACCACGACGACGCCGATCATCCCGCCCATTCTGGACCCTTTTCACATCGCACTAAGACACTTGCCTTCGGTTATGGGAACGGCGCGTGAAGATTGTCTGAACACCGCCATCCGCTCAGTTCGTGGCGCCGCTGGTGGCGACGCCCGCGCCCACATGGCGCCCGGCCATGATCACCGTGACCGCGTAGGCGTCGGGCGGCGCCATCGCCGACAGCACGCCTGCGGCGGCGTCGGCGCGCATCCGCGACAGGAATCCGGCGGCGAATTTCGGGTCCATCTCGCCGAACACCTGCGCCGCCTCTTTGGGCTTCATGTTCTCATAGACGCCCACCAGATGCGCCACGTCGCGCTCCGCCGCCCCGTCGGCCAGCGCCAGCGTCGCCGCCAGCGCCTTTTCCGCCTGCTCCAGCTTGCCGATTTCGGAGCGCACCCGCGCCTCGGTGACGGTCAGCAGGCTTTCGCGCTCGGCGATGGCGGATTCGCGGCTCTCCAGTTCGGCCACGCGGGCGCGGATCGCGACCAGCAGCGGCCCCGGTTCAGCCTGACAGGCGGCCGCCCGCTCCGCCAGCGTGGCGTCCTTCGGCGGCGGCGCCGGGGGCAGGGCGGTCGGCTCGGCCGCGGCGGGCGGCGCCTCGGGGCGCGCGGTCTGCGCCGCGGCGACGCCGACATCGCCCAGCCGCAGCGCCGCCGAGCCGATGAAGCACAGCGACAGAAACAGCAGCGCCCGCGACGGGCGCGCGGCGCGGCGGCGTTTGGGCGCGGATTTGGGTTTTCCGGCGGCGGGCGCGGTCATGGCGCGGCGCTCCAGCGCGTGTCGCGCGCCGGGGCTTCCCGCGCGGTCGCCGATGCCGCGCGCGCGATGAACGGCGGCTCGTCGTCGGGCGCGGCTTCGGCCTCCGCCTCGGCGCCCGCCCTGCGGCGCTTTTCGACCGGGCCCTTCTCGATGGGCCGCTCGCGCCCGTTCTCGTGCAGCGCCGCCAGCAGCAGCTCAAGCCGCCCCGCCGCCATTTCGGCCCGCGCGGTGAGCTGGCTGAGCGAGCGGGTCTGCTCGCCCGAGGCGGCGCGCGCCTGCTCGATCGAGCCGCGCAGCTCATCGACCTGGCGCGACAGCGCGGCGATGGCGGCGCCAAGGCCGCTGTCGAGGTCCTTCAGCGCGCCCAGCCGCTTTGCAAGGATCCGGCAATAGAGCGCGGCCCCCGCAGCCCCCATGATTAACAGCGCGTCAGCAAGCATTTCCATGGGGTTCTCCCCTTCCCTTCACTCAACGCAGGATGAATTCGGACACCAGAAGATCGCGCACCATGCCCTCGCCGGTGACGACCTGCACCCGGCGCAGCATCTGCGCGCGCATCCGCAACAGCGCGGCGGGGTCTTCCACGTCCGCCGGGCTGACCGCGCGCAGATAGGTGGTCAGCACGTCGCGGATGCGCGGTTGCAGCGCGGCGATCGCCTCCTCCGCCGACGGCTCGATCTCAAGCTGCGCCACAAGCTGCAACTGGCGGATCGCCGAACCGGCGCCGAGCGACACCACCAGCGGCTCCATCGGCGCAAACGCGGTGCGGGGCAGGGCGGCGAAGGCGGCCTCGGCCTCCGCCTTGCTGACCTCCTCCGCCTTCGGGGCCGGGTTCGCGTCGGGCAGCGGCAGCGCGACCATGCCGGAATAGACGGCGTAGAATCCCCCGCCGCCAAGGATCAGCGCAAGGGCGAGACCGATGATCAGCCCCTTGCCGCCGCCCTTCTTTTTCGCCGGTTTTTCTGCGTCTTCCGCCATGACCCTCACCTTGGGACGAAAGCGCCGTCGCGCGCGTCTCCCGCTGTCCGGTTTACCTGCGGATGCCTAAACGGGTTGTTAAACGGAATTCGCGAAAGGTGGCTGCAACAGCGCGGCCTTCGGACAAGTTTCGACGAAGGCCGCGCATCGCTGCGTAAGGGTGTGCCGCTTTGGGTCGATTCGCGAGTGTCTGGAGCGCGCTGGAGCCGCGTCAGCGGCTGGTCGCCGCGCTGGCGGTGGTGGCGACGCTGGCCGTGCTCGGCGGGCTGGTGCAGGCGGCGCGGCAGCCGTCGATGGCGACGCTCTATTCAGGGCTGGATTCGGCGGCGGCGGGCGAGGTGATGGCCGCCGTCGAGGCGATGGGCGTCAAGACCGAGGCGCGCGGCGGCGCCGTGCTGGTGCCGATCGGCGATCGCGACCGGGTGCGGCTGGCGCTGGCGGCGGAGGGCCTGCCGCGCAACGGGCCCGCGGGCTATGAGATCCTTGAAAAGGTCGATGGTTTTGGCACCACCTCGGAGATGTTCGAGGCCAACTACTGGCGCGCCAAGGAGGGCGAACTGGCGCGCACCATTCTGGCGGCGCCGGGGATGCGCAGCGCGCGGGTCCACATCGCCAACCCGGTCGGCAAGCCGTTCCAGCGCGGCGCGACGCCCACCGCCTCGGTGACGCTGACCACCAACTATGGCCCGCTCGACCCGCAGATCGCCGAGGCGATCCGCTACATGGTGTCCTCCGCCGTGGCGGGGCTGGCGCCGACCTCTGTCTCGGTGATCGACGCCGCGCACGGCGTGGTGCTGCGCATGGGCGAGGCGGCGGGCGATCCGCGCAACGGCAGGCTGCCCGGCGGCGCGCGCGAGGCGCAGTTGCGCGCCGAGGTCGAGCGGCTGCTGGCGGCGCGCGTCGGCGAGGGCAAGGCGATCGTCACCGTCGCGGTGGACGCCGAGATGCAGAGCGAGACCGTCACCGAGCGCCTTGTCGATCCGCAAAGCCGCGTCGCCATCAGCACCGACACCCGCGACGTGAGCGAGAACGCCACCGGCGGCGTGGGCGGGGCGGCGACGGTGGCCTCGAACCTGCCGCAGGCGGGCGGCGGCGGTCAGGAGTCCACCCGCGCGCGCACCGAGGCCGAGGAGCGGGTGAACTACGAAGTCTCCCAGACCACGCGCGAACGGATCAAGCCGGCCGGCGCGGTGAAGCGGCTCACGGTGGCGGTGCTGGTGGACGGCGTGGCCAGTTTCGCGGCTGACGGAACCCGGACCTGGGCGCCGCGCCCGCAGGCCGAGCTCGACCAGTTGCGCCAGCTTGTGCAGTCGGCGGTCGGCTTCAACGGTGAACGCGGCGACGTGGTGACGGTGGAGATGCTGGAGTTCGCCGAGCGCCCCGGCGTCGGCGTCACCGCAACCTCGGGCGTGGGCGCGTTCTTCGAGCGCAACGCGATGAACCTGATCCAGATGGGCGTGCTGGCGATGGTGGCGCTGGGGCTGATGCTGTTCGTGCTGCGCCCGCTGATGCGCGCCGCCGAGCTGCAGACCATCCCCGGCGATCCCGATACGCCGATGCTGGAGTGGCCCGAGGGCGCGCGGCGCGGCGTGGACGACGAGGACGCGCCGCTCGACCGGCTGTCGCTGCTCAAGCAGACCTTCGAGGAGCGGCGCGACGACAGCGCCACCGTGCTGCGCAGCTGGCTTGAGCGCGACGTGAACGAGACCGCAGACAAGGAAAGCGACGCGGCATGAGGGCGGGCGCCATCCGGTTCGAGGATTTCGGCGAAGGCGGCGGCGGCCGCCCCTCGACCCGCGCGCGCGAGATCGAGGCGGCGGTGGCGCGGGCGCGCGGCGAGGCGCAGGCCGCAGGCTACGCCGAGGGCTACGCCGCCGCCACCGCCGCCGCCGAGGCGGCGGACCGCGCCGCCGTGATCGACCTGCGCGAGAGCGTGCAGGACCTGGAGCTGAGCCAGCAGGCGGCCCGCGCGGAGGCCATCGCCAACCTGCGCCCGGTGATCGAGGCGCTGGCGCGCGTCGCCGCCCCGCAGGCGGCGGCGGCGGGGTTCGACGCGATGCTGGCCGAGGCGGTCGCGGCGCGGCTGGCGGGCGCGGCGGCGCCGCGCCTGACCGTGCGCGCCGCGCCCGAGCGGGTGGAGGGGCTGACGCTGCGGCTGGGCGATGCGGTCGAGGTGCGCCCCGACCCCGCGCTCGAGGGCGCGCGGGCGCGGCTGGAATGGACGGGCGGCGGCGCGGAATGCGACGTGGAAGGCTGCCTGGCGGCGGCGCGCGCCGCCATCGAGACGTTCTTCGGAGAAGCTGAAGAGGAAATGCGTGATGTCGGATGATCTGGACGAGACCGGCGCGGAGGCGGGAACCGCGATCAGCGTCGCGGCGGCGAAAAAGCTGGCCGCGATGGCGCCCGCGCGCGAGAAGGCGATCTTCGGCGTGCCGATCGAGGTGACGGTCTCGGTGGGCAAGGCGCGGCCGATGATCTCGGAGATCGTCTCGCTGCGCCGCGACTCGGTGCTGCCGCTCGACAGCCGGATCGAGGATCCGGTCGAGGTCTATGTCGGCTCGCAGCTGATCGCGCGCGGCGAGTTGCAGGAGCTGGAGGACGAAGGCGGCCGCCTGGGCGTGCGCCTGACCGAGATCATGGATCTCGGCAATGCGTCATAGCGCAACGGCGCCGGGGATGCGGCTCACGCCGCCCGAAGCGCGGCCCCGGCCGATGCGCCGGGGCCGCGGCTGCGCCGTCCTGCGGCGGCGGAGAGGCCCCGGCGCAGCGCCGGGGCCGCGGCTGCGGCGGACGGGCGCGCGCGTGGGCGGCGGCGTTGTCGCCGTGGCCGCGCTGGCGCTCGCGCTGGCGCTGACGGCGGGCGCGGCGGCGGCGCAGTCGGTCAACATCGACCTTGGCGAGGGCGGCTCGCTGACCGCGCGGCTGGCGCAGCTGTTCGTGCTGGTCACGCTGCTGAGCCTGGCGCCGGGCCTCGCGATCATGGTGACGTGCTTTCCGTTCATGGTCACGACGCTGTCGATCCTGCGGCAGGCGATCGGCGTGCAGCAGGCGCCGCCCAACATGATGATCGTCAGCCTGGCGCTGTTCCTGACCTATTTCGTGATGGAGCCGGTGGCGCAGGAAAGCTGGCGCGCGGGCGTGCAGCCGCTGATCGAGGGGACCATCGCGGAGGAGGAGGGCGTCGCGCTGGCGTTCGAGCCGTTCCGCGTGTTCATGGAGGGGCGCGTCGATCCCGACACGCTGGCGGTGATGCAGGAGGCCTCGCCGACGCGCGACACGGTTGATCCCGCCGCGCGGCCGCCGGTGTCGGTGCTGATCCCGTCCTACCTGATCAGCGAGATCCAGCGCGGCTTCGAGGTGGGCTTTCTGATCTTCCTGCCGTTCCTGATCATCGACATGGTGATCGCCTCGGTGCTGATGTCGATGGGCATGATGATGGTGCCGCCCGCCGTGGTGTCGCTGCCGTTCAAGCTGGCGTTCTTCGTGGTCGCCGACGGCTGGACGCTGCTGGCCGGGGCGCTGGTGCGGGGGTATGCGCAATGACGGCGAACCTGCCCGCCCCCATCGCCCACAACGCCGCACACGGGCCCGCCGCGCCCGCGCCCGCCGAGGCGGCGAAGGTCGCGCTCGCAGGCATGAAGCTGGCCGAGAAGGCGGCGCTGATCATCGCGGCGCTGGGGCCGGAGGCGGCGCCGCACGTGCTGCAGGGCATGGGCGAGACCACGATCCGCCGCTTCGCGCAGGCGATGAGCGCGCTGGGCATGGTCGATCCCGCCACGCTCGACGCCGCCATCGACGATTTCACCAACGAACTTGGCGCCAGCAACCAGATCAAGGTGGGCGCCACCGAGGCGCGGCGCATCCTGAAGGAGCTGCTCGACGACGACAGCGTGTCGCGCATCATGGACGATGTGGACGTCTCCGGCGGGCGCACGCTGTGGGAGAAGCTGTCCAACAGCTCCGATCAGGCGCTGGCGGGGTTCCTGCGCCACGAGCATCCGCAGACCGCCGCCGTGGTGCTGTCCAAGATGCGCTCCGAGAAGGCCGCGCGGATACTCGAACGGCTCGACCCCGAGTTCGCGCAGGTCATTGTGCTGCGGCTGGCGCGGGTGCCGCGCCTCGACAGCGAAGTGATGGATCTGCTCAAGGACGTGATCTTCCGCGACTTCCTCGCCGTCATGCAGCGCGAGCAGGCCACGCGCCGCCCGGCCGACGTGATCGGCGCCATGATGAACAACGTCTCCTCCAGCGCGCGCGCCCGGCTCCTGGAGCAGCTGGAGCAGGAACGGCCAAAGCTGGCGCGCCAGGTGCAGAAGGTCATGTTCACCTTCGTCGATATCGCCGAGCGGGTGGACCCGCGCGAGGCGGGCGTGCTGATGAAGGCCGTGGACGAAAAGACCATGATCGTCGCGCTGAAACTGGCCGAGAAGAACGCGCCGAAGGTGGTGGATTTCATCCTCAACAACATCTCCAAGCGCCTCGGCCAGCGGCTGGAGGGCGAGATCAGGCAGCACGCCGAGGTCAGCCACCGCGAAGGCGAGGCGGCGCAGAGCGATCTGGTGCGCGCGGTGCGCGAACTGGCGCGCACCGGCGAGATCAAGCTGATCGAGGTGGAGGAGGAGGAGTAGCGGGGTGAGCGCCGGCGGCGCAAAGCGGGGCGGCTGACGGCGCCGGGCCGCGCGCGGCCGCGCCCTCACCCCGGCCCTCTCCCGCAAGCGGGAGAGGCGGCGCCGCGTCGCCGCCTGCGCCTGCGCGGCGGCGAGGCGCGCCGGTTCAGGCCGCAAGCGGCCGGTTTCCTGCGGGCGGGAGAAGGGTGCGCGCCGCGCAGCGCTCCGCCGCCTGTGGCGGAGACGTCAGCGCCGCCCGTGACGATACCGCCCCCGCCGCCCCTTTGCGCGGGTACAGACGCCATCGCCCCCTCTCCCGCGTGCGGGAGAGGGTCGGGGTGAGGGTCGGCGACGCCGTGCGAAAAACGCCCGGCCGCCGCAACGCCACGCCCTTCGCATCCGGCGACTTCAGGACAGCGCCCACAGCATCCCGCCGCTGATCCGCCGCGCAGGGCGCGCCGTTTGCGCGCCCTCTCCCGCGTGCGGGAGAGGGCCGGGGTGAGGGCGGGCGACGCGCCGCTTACTGAACCACGAACTCCGCGTGCAGCGCGCCCGCCGCCTTGATCGCCTTGAGGATGTCGATCATGTCGCGCGGGCCGACGCCCAGCGCGTTCAGGCCGGTCACAAGGTCGGCCAGCGTCACCGCCTCGGGCACCACGGCGAGGCCGATGCCGGGCTCCTCGACGATGGCGGCGTCGGTGCGCGGCACCACCACGGTCTCGCCGCCGCGGCTGAACGGGTTGGGCTGCGAGACCAGCGGCTGTTCGGTGACGCGCAGCGTCAGGTTGCCCTGGCTGACCGCGATGCGGCTGATGCGCACGTCGGCGCCGAGAACGATGGTGCCGGAGCGGTGATCGACCACCACGCGCGCTTTTTGCGACGGCGCGACGGGAATGTTCTCGATCCGCGCGATCGCCTGCGCAGGCGACAGGCCGCGCAGCGCCGAGATGTCCATCTCCACCGTGCCGCTGTCGAGCATCCGCACCGCGTTGCGGCCGAACACCTCGGCGATCGCGCCCTCGATGCGCGCGGCGGTGGTGAAATCGGCGTCGCGCACCGCCAGCCGGATGCTGTTCATCGTGCCGAAGTCGAACGCCACCTCGCGCTCCACGCGCGCGCCCGCCGGGATCAGCCCCACGGTCGGCACGCCCTGCGTCACCGCATCCGCCACGCCGCCCGCCGCCACGCCGCTCGCGATCACCGCGCCCTGGGCGACCGCGTAGATCTCGCCGTCGGCGCCGTTGAGCGGCGTCATGATCAGCGTGCCGCCCAGCAGGCTTTTCGCGTCGCCGATGGTGGAGACGGTCACATCCACCCGCCCGCCCGCGCGCGCGAAGGGCGGCAGGGCGGCGGTGACCAGCACGGCGGCCACGTTGCGCGGGCGGAACTGCTCGCCCGAGACGTTGACGCCGAGGCGCTCCAGCAGGTTGGCCAGCGCTTCTTCAGTGAAGGGCGCGTTGCGGATGCCGTCGCCGGTGCCGTTGAGGCCGACCACCAGACCATAGCCGACCAGATCGTTGCCGCGCACGCCCTCGAACTCGACCAGATCCTTGATCCGCGCGGTGGCGTCGCCGGGCGCGGGCAGAGCGTAGCCCGAGGCCATGGCGACTTCGCGCGCGCGGCCCTCCTGCGTGACCGGCGTGCCGTCAGCCAGCGCCGACAGCGCGATCAGCGCGCCTGCGGCCAGCGCGGCGAGGCCGGTCACGGCCAGACGGATTCGCCGATTCATGCGCCCCTCATCGAAGAAAGTTGACGAAGGACAGCTCCGACGCCCGCGCGGTGATGGCGAAGATCGCCTGAAGGCGGCCCTCCAGCGACGAAATCTCGGAGGCCGCGTCGTAGAGATCCTTGCCGATCATGTCGTTGCGCGCGATCGACAGCGTGGCGCGCTCAGCGGCGGTGCGGGTCTGCGCCGCCTCCAGCGCCGCCTCCGCGCCGCCAAGCTGCGACCGCAGCAGCGTCACGCCGTCGCCCGCTGCGATCAGGCTGCGCCCGGCCTCCTCAAGAACGGTCCGCTGCGCGGCGGGGTCTGCGGCGAGGTTCGACCGTTCCGCCGCCGCCGCCAGCGCCAGCCCCCGGATCAACTCGCGGATCTCGGGCGCGTCGGCGCGCACGGCGTAGGGCAGCCGCTGGCCGGGCGTCAGCTCCACCGGCGGCGCGTCCGCCGCGTCGCCAAGAAACGCGTCGGCGCCAAAAGTCTCCGGGCCGGGATAGGTGGTGACGGCGGGCGGGGCGGGCGGCGTGAAGAAATCGTCCACCGCCTGAAGCGCGATGGTCACGTCCGGGTCGGCGTTCAGCCCGGCGACCACGAAATTGATCACGTCGTCGGCGGCGGCCATGGCGGGCGCGTCCACGGCGGCGCCGGAGAACAGATAGCGCCCGCCCGCCGAGCCGTTCAGCGCCCCCAGAACCTGCGCCAGCGCGGTCGCGGCGTCGCGCGCGTGCAGCCCGGCGGAGCTGAGATCGCCGATGCGGATGTCGGCCAGCAGCTTCACGCCCAGATCGCCGGTCGCGGTCTGCGCCGTCTCCAGCGCGGTCTGCGTCGCGGCGGCGCGGGTGCGCGCCAGCCCGATCAGCGGCGTGCGCGCGTCCAGCATCGCCAGCGAGCGGTCGATGGCGGTCAGCCGCGCCGGGTCGCCGCCGGTCGCCTTGAAGCGGTCGGCCTGCTCGCCGGTCGCCAGTTCGCCGCGCGCGCGCTCCAGCGCCGCCTTGGCCTCGTTCTGGGCGGCGCCCAGGCGGCGTTGCGACAGGATGTCGGGGGCGCCAAGGGGGCTGGGCATGGCCTAGATCTCCAGTATCTGCTGCATCAGGCTATCGACCACCTGAAGCACGCGGGCGTTGGCGGCGTAGGCCTTCTCGATGGCGAGCAGGTCGCGCAGCTCGGCGTCGGTGTCCACGGCGGTCACCGACAGTTCCTCATCGGTCAGCGTCGCCGCCGCGCCCCGGCTGGCGGCGGCCGCGTTCTCGGCCTGCGCGGCGAAGCCCTCGCGCAGACTGGCGAGGCCCGCGACCAGGCCCGCCGCGTCGCGCGGCGCGTCGAAGCCGGAGGCGTCGGCGGTCAGCGGGGGCGCGGGCGTGCGCAGCGCGGTGAAGGCGTCCACCAGCGCCAGCGGGATCGCGGAAGCGCCCGCAGGCCCCGGCGCCGCCGCTTTGACGCCGTCGCGCAGACGAAACAGCGCGCCGCCCTGCGCCGGATCGACGTCGGCGTTGAGCGCGATGCGTCCCGCAAGCCCGGTCTGCTGGCCGGGCGTGGCGACCGGGTCGAACGCCGGGCCGCCCGGCCCGCCATCGACGAACAACCCCGCGTCCACCACCGGGGGCGGCGCGAGGGTTGGGTCCACTTCAGGCGACTGGAACCGCTCGATCAGGTCGCGCGCCACCGCGTCCATCTGCGCGGTGAAGGCGGGGATGGTGTCGTCGCGGGTGCGGAACGCGGCCTCCAGCGTGCCGCCGCGCAGGGCGCTCGCGCTGGTCGGCGCGGTAGGCGCGACGTTCTCGCCGCGCAGCGTGACGTTGGAAAGCCCGCCGGAGGCGAGCGTCTTGTATTCGGTGATCACCGGCGTCGCGGTGAAGCCCAACTGCTGCGCCGTCCCGTCGAGCAGCACCGCGCCGCCCTGCGAGAACAGCGCCACGCGCCCGTCGCTCTGCGGCGAGGAGCGGATCGGCACGATGCTGTTGACCACCTCGACCTGGCGTTCGCGTTCGTCGATCAGCGACGTGGCGTCGCGGCCCGTAGCGGTGGCGGTGGCGATCTCCTTGTTCAGCCGCTCGATCTTGGTGAGCGCGGTATTCACCGCGGCCACCTGCCGCGCGATGTCGGCGTCGGCCTCGACGCGCACCCGGCGCGCGTCGGTGGTGATGGCGTTCAGCGAGCGGGTGACGACGCGGGCGGCGTCGGCGACGCCCGCCTGAATGGTGGGCGACTCGGGCGTGTCGGCCAGCTTTTTCAGCGCATTCTCGAACGCGGCGTATTGCGACGCCAGCGAATCGGCGGCGTTCTTCGGGTTCAGCAGGTCCGAGACGGCGCGCAGGGAGGCCGCCGTGTCGCTCTGGCCGCCCGCGCGCGCGTCGGCGCGGCGGCGGTCGGCGGTCAGCAGCGCGTCGCCCGCGCGCACCGGGCCGTTCACCGTGACCCCGGCGCCCGCATCGACGATGACGCGGTTGCCCAGCGCAAGGCTGCGCGCCGCATAGCCTTCGGTCGCGGCGTTGGCCACGTTGCGCGAAACGATTTCGGCCAGTCGGCTGTTCGCCGACAGGCCGGTGTAGGCGTTTGAGAGAGCGCTTCTGATGCTCATGGCGGCATCCGTTCAGGTTGGGGCGACAGGCCCTTGCCGGTCACCGTTTCAAGTTTGTCGTCTCCTGCAGCATTTCATCCACGGTCTGGATGATCTTGGCGTTCGAGGAATAGGCGCGCTGGGTCTTGATCAGCTGCGTCAGCTCCTCGGCGACGTCGGTGGTGGATTCCTCCAGGGCCGAGCTGATCACCGTGCCGGTCGGGCCGTCGCCCGCGTCGTAGAAGAAGATCGGCCCGCTCTCGCGCGTGATCGCGAAGGCCTGGCCGTCGAGCGCGCGCATCCCGTTGGGGTTCTGCACCATGCCGACCGGGATCTGGAACAGCGTGCGGCGAAAGCCGCTGTCGAAAATCGCCTCCAGGATGCCGCGATCATTGATGGCGATGCCCGACAGGGTGGAGGCGGGCGAGCCGGTCTTGGCGATGTTGATCGGCGTGAAATCGGTGGCCAGCTGCTGCAATCCCTCGGTCGTGCCCAGCGCGCCGATGTTGATCGTCAGCGGCTGGGCGCTGAATACCGGCATGTCGATCAGACCCGTCGCAGGGTCGTAGAGCGCGGGTCCGGCGGGGGCGATCTGGTTGACGGTCAGCAGTTCGCCGCCATTGCCGGGCGTATCGTCGAACGTGATGTCTGCCTCGAACACCGCCGCAGGCCCGGTGGCGCTGTCGATGAAGGACAGCCGCCAGGCGTTGCTGTCGGGCCCCGCTGCGGCGGCGGGCTGCGAGGTGAATTGCGCGGTCAGCGTGGTGGCGCCGCCCAGCGTGTCGAAATATTCAACCGGCAGCGTCAGCGTCTGAACCGGCTCGCCGAAGGCCGTGGCGTTGGCCGGCAGGTTGAGCGACAGGCCGATCGTCGTGCTGGGGTCCGCCGCGAGGGCCAGATTTTCGATCTTGACCGGCGCCAGCCCCGCCGTGCCTTCGCGGTTGGGCGGCGCCACGACGCCTGCGGCATCGGCGGGCCAACCCATCAGGGCGAATCCGGTCGGCGTGGTCAGAACGCCCTCGGCGTTCGGGCGAAACGAGCCTGTGGTCACCAGCTTGAGCGGCAACGCCCCGCCGTTGTTGACCTCTGTCACGTCGGTGACAGGAAAGAAGCCGGAGCCGCCGATGGCGAGGTCGGTGGCGTTGCGGGTCGAGAGGATCGCGCCGCGGTTGTCCACCTCGCGCACCGGCGTCGCGCGCACGCCGCCGGCGTCATAGCTGGTGACGCGCTCGGTCAGCACCAGCGACGAGAACTCGACGCTGGCGCGCTTGTAGCCCTTGGTCTCCGAGTTCGCGATGTTGTCCGAGATCGTGGACAGCTTGCTCGCGTTCACGTTCAGACCCATCACACCCGCGTTCAACGCCGAGGAAATACCCATGCCTTCGCCCTTTCTGGGATACGCAACCTTGGGCGCAACCATGCGCGCGGAGGGTTTAACGAGGCGCTAATGGCCCGATTCGGCCGCTGGCGGCGCCGCCTCGCCCGCCTTCGCGGCGGCGGGCGGCCCGCCGTGCGGCGTGGCCGCGCTGGCGCCCGAGGCGCCGCCCAGGCCGCGCAGCAGCGTGATCTCGACGCGGCGGTTGCGCGGGTCGAGCGGGTCTTCGGCCACCGGCTGCGTGGCGGCCTTTCCCGAAACCTCGGCGATGCGGCCGGCGTCCAGCCCCGACTCGATCATCAGCCTGCGCGCGGTGTGCGCGCGGTCCGACGACAGCGACCAGTTGCCGTCGTCGCCGCCCTTGCTGAAGGCGGCGGCGTCGGTGTGGCCGGTCAGCGACACGTCGTTGGTCACCAGTTGCGCCACGCTCGCCACCACCTCCACCAGCGCGCGCAGCATCGGCGTCGGCGTGGAGGAGCCGCGCTCGAACAGCGGCGCGCCGTCGGTGTCGAAGATGTCGATCACCAGCCCGTCGCGGGTGACGCGGGTGCGGATGTGGCGCAGCATCTCACGCTCGGCGTCGCTCTCGCCGCTGAGCGATTCGAACGCCGCCTCGATCATCGCCAGCGCGCGCGCCTCGGTCGCCTCGCCGCCCGCAGCGTTCTGGGCCTGCGCCTGCGCGTCGGCGACGCCGGCCGCGCCGCCGGTGGGCCGCGCCTGCTCCTCCTTGCCGCTTTCGGCCTTCGCGCCCTTCACGGTGACGGAGTCGCCGCTGAACGCGCTGGTCCCGCCGCCGGAGATCTGGGCGATGGGGATGCGGTTGTCGAAATAGTCCGCAAGGCCCTTCTTGGTGTCCTCGCTGGTGGCGTTGAGCAGCCACATCAGCAGGAAGAACGCCATCATCGCGGTCACGAAGTCGGCGTAGGCCACCTTCCAGGCGCCGCCATGGTGGCCGCCGCCCTGAACCTTCTTGATCTTCTTGATGATGATATTCGGCGCGTTACCGGCCATTGCGCGCAGCGCCTTTCAACGGGGATCACGCGGCGACGCTGCATCGGCCAGGTTGATAAAACGTTCATGGCGTGAAGCGGTTAACGGCTTGGCAAGGCGGCGCGGCCAAGGTCGGGGCCGTATCGATATGCGGAGCGGCCATGTCCACCAACGCGATCCTGCGCCGGAAGATCGAGCAGTCGCGCGTCTCGGTCTCCTCCTACCCCAAGCTCAGCGTGCTGGCCGCCACCCACGCGCGCGAGACGGCCGCCCGCGTGCGCGCGCTGTTCAACACGCTGGCCGACGTCAAGACCGAGGCGAGCGCGGTGATCCGCGCCGGGCGCTATCTGCGCGGGCTGCCGACGCCCTCGGTGCTGGGGGTGCTGGAGGTCAACGGCGTCGCCAACGCCGCCGCGTTCCACATCGACGCCGAACTTGTCAGCCACATCATCGATCTGTCGCTGGGCGGCGACAGCGCGATCGACAGCTCCTACCCTGACCGACAGCCTACGCTGATCGACCTCGCCATGTGCGGCCGCTTCGCCAACGCGGTGCTGGACGCGTTCGACGCCGCCGTGGCGACCGTGTGCCGGGGCAAGTCGCTGGGCGTCATGCGCTGCACCCGGTTCGAGACCACGCCGCAGATGGCCAACATCGCCCCCGAACGCTCGGAGGTGATGATCATCAACCAGCGGGTGGAGGTGGGCGAATCGACCCGCAATGGTTTCTTCGAACTGGTGCTGCCGCTGTCGGTGGTCGATTCGATCAAGGTCGATCTGATGCAGCATTTCGGCTCGCCCTCGACGCTGAATTCGGACCTGTGGGAGCGTCACCTGCGCCACAGCCTGATGAAGGCGGGGCTGCTGGTGGACGCGGTGATCGACAGCCAGAAGGTCTCGCTTGCGGCGCTGTCGGCGATGAAGGCGGGCGACGTGCTGCCGCTGGGGCGCAACGCGGTTGATGAGCTTGAACTGGTGATGACCAGCTCGCGCGGGCGCACCGTGATCGGGCGCTGCCGGCTGGGCGCCAAAGGCGCGTTCAAGGCGGTCAAGCTGACCGAAGACCCGCCCCCTGAACTCATCGAGCAACTGCGTCTGGAGCGCTGAGCGCAGGGCTTGCGCGCCGCGCGCAGCCGGGGCCTTCTGATCCCTGGCGGCGGCGGAGCGCAGGGTATGCAGACGGGCGGGATCCGGCTTCTCGACCATGGCGACCCCGCTGCGCTGCTGGCGTGGGCGGGCGCCGACGACGCCGACCTGCGCGCGCTTGCGCGGCTGGCGCCGCGTCTGACGGCGCTGTTCATCCTCGCCGCGCCACAGGCGCCGGGGGCGGTGGTGGTGGGCGGGCTGCTGGCGCAACCGGCGGGCGCGCCGCTCAGCGTCACCGGCGCGGGGTTTTCGCGGCGCGCGGCGCTGGCGGGTTGTCTGGGCGAGGCGGCGGAGGCGCTGGCGCAGGCGCCCTGCGCAGGCGACATCGTCGCGCGCGCGCCGCTGGCGGCGCCGCCTGCGGGCCATGGGCTGAATCCGCGCGAACTGGCGGCGGCGGCGGCGCGCGGGCTGGACCCATCCGCGCCCGTGCCCTGGGTGCGCGCCGCGCGGCTGCCCGACGGCGCGCCCTGCCTGCTGCCCGCGCCGCTGGTTCTGCGCGGCTTCGCGGCGGCGGGCGGGCCGCCGCTGAGCCTTGGCTGCGCGGCGGGGCCGACGCTGGCGGCGGCGCGGCGCGCGGCGGTTCTGGAGCTGTTCGAGCGCGACGCGGCGGCGCGGTGGCGCGCCGGTGGCGCGGCGGCGCCGGTGGGAAAGCGCGCCGCGCAGGCGGTTTTTGCGGCGCTTGGCGGCGACGCCGGGCGCGTGTGGCTGGCGCGGATCGACTGCGGCGCCGGGCCGCCGACAGTGGTGGCGCGCTCGGCTTTGGGCGAGGGCGTGGCGGCGGGGCTGACCGCGCCGCAGGCCGCGCTGTCGGCGCTGCGCGAGATGCTGGCCGCCGAAGCCGCCGCCGCCTTTTCCGCCGCCCGCGCCAGCGCGCGCGGCGCCCAGGCGCTTGCGCCCAACTCCCCTGCGCAGGCGCAGCCTCCGCCGCCGGTCGGGCGCGCGCCCAGGGCGGCGCCGCTGGGCGCGGCGCTGGCGCGGCTGGGCGAGGCGGGCCATCCGGTGCGCGCGGCGCCGCTGCTGCGCGCGGCGCTGGGCGTTGCGGTGATCAAGGCGGTATGTTTCGGGCTGGCGTCTGGATAAAGGTTGTATGAAATTTCAGGTTCGAGAGCCGGGCTTGCGGCGTGCGATTCGCCGCAGGCCCGCCCGGAGAGGGAGGGATTCGAAGCGCGTGGCGGATGCGGGGGGCCTGACGCCCAGACATTTCCTCAAGGTGATCGGCGGCTTCGCGCTGTCGGTCGGGGGCCGGGACATCGATCTGCGCAACCGCAAGGCGCAGGCGGTGCTCGCCCACCTTGCGCTGTCGGCCCCGTCGCTGCAGCCGCGCGAGCGGCTCGCCTATGCGCTGTGGAGCGAGCGCGCGGGCGAACAGGCGCGCCAGTCGCTGCGCCAGACCCTGCATGACCTGCGCCGAGCGCTGGGCGCGGACGGCGCATCGCTGGTGGCGGTGCGGCGCAACGAAGTCGCGCTGCACGGCGACGCGCTGCGCATCGACCTGATCGCGCTGATCGAGACCATCGAGACCGCCGACGCGCCGCCCGACGGTGTGGACTGGGCCGGCCTGAGCGACGCGATCCTGCCGGGGCTGGAGGATGTCGATCCGGTGTTCGGCGAATGGCTGTCGGCGCGGCGCGCGGCGTTGCTCGCGCGGCTTGTCGCGGCGCTGGAGGCGCGCATGGCCGGGGCGGCGGCGGATGCGCAGGCGCGCGCCTGGGCGCTGGCGCTGGTCGGCCTCGACCCCGCGCACGAACCCGCCTGCCGCCGCCTGATGCTAAGCGACGCAGGCCGCGGCGACGTGCGCGCGGCGCTCAAGCGCTACGCCGTGCTGTGGGAATTGCTGGAGGAGGACTACGCCGCCGAGCCGTCGCCCGAGACGCAGGCGCTGGCGGTGGAGCTGAAATCGCTGGAGGCGGCGCCGCAGGCGCAGCCCGCCGCCCGCCCCAGCCTGACGCTGAGCATGGGCGCGTTCCGGCTGGACGGCGTGGACGACAAGTTCGGCTATCTGGTGCGCGGCTTCCGGCAGGATCTGATCGCGACGCTGACGCCTTATCGCGACTGGGTGGTGATCGAGCCGGGGCCGGGCGGCGCCGCGCCGCAGGCCGACGGCGTCTATGAGATCGACGGCGTCGCCTATCCCAGCCGCGACGGCGTGCGCATCAACGTCACGCTGAAGGAAAGCGCGGCGCGGCGCTTCATCTGGGGCCAGCAGGACGTGGACCTGAGCCTCGACAGCTGGTTCGAGACCTGCCGCACCACCACGCGCCGCATCGCCGCCGCGCTGGACGTGCGCATTCCGGGCGACCGGCTGGCGCGGCAGGCGCGCGTCGCCGACGTGTCGCTGCCGCTCTATGACAAGCTGCTGAAGGCGCGCGACCTGCTGACCAGGTGGACGCCCGAGGACGACCGCCACGCGGAGGCGATCTTTCGCGACATCCTGCGCGTCGAGCCGGATTTCGTGCGCGCCAAGGTCGGGCTGGTCAAGCTGATCAACAGCAGCCACATCGTGTTTCCCGGCCTGCGCCGCCCGAAATCGGGCGAGACCGACGCCGTGCGGCTGGCGCAGGCGGCGGCGGAGGCGGACCCGCTCGACAGCGAGCACCAGCTTTGCCTCGGCTGGTCGCTGGCGATGAACGGGCGGACGGAGGAGGCGGTGGCGGCGCTGCTGGCCGCCTGCGAGAACAACCCCACCAACCCGCGCACGCTGGCCTCGGCGGCGGACGCGCTGGCCAATTGCGGCGCGCTGGCCAAGGCGCGCGAGATGGCGCAGGCCTCACTCGACCTCGACCTTGGCGCCGCGCGGCTGCACTGGGGTTATCGCGTGTCGGTGGCGCTGTGGTCGGGCGATTTCGAAGCGGCGGTGGCGACCGCGCGCAAGGCCGACAACGCCATCCCGCTGACCGGCGGCTACGAGGTGGCGGCGCTGGCGATGATGGGCCGCACCGAGGAGGCGCGGGCGGCGTGGACCGCCTACGCCGCGTGGCTGCGCGCCCGCTGGCGCGGCCCGGCGGCGCCGCGCGACGCCGATCTCGCCGACTGGTTCATCGACGCCCCGCCGCTGGCCGACCCTGCGCGCCGCGCCGCGCTTGGCGATGCGCTGCGCACGGCGGCCGCGCCCCGCTAGAGCGCCGCTTGCGGGCGGCGCGAGGGCTAAGGCGCGGCGGTCATCATGGCGTCAGCGGCATGACGCGAAGGTGTAGTCGGCGATCCGGCTGTCAAGAAAATCGCTGTTGCCCGGCGCGTTGGCGCCGCCGCGGATATAGTCGTAGTAGAACCGATCCACATAGAACTGCCCCGGCCTGCGCCCGGCGTCGAACGCCACCGCAAGGTTGCGGCTCTCGGCCAGAAGGTCGGGGTCGGGCAGGCGGATCGTCACCTGCTGCGCGGTGTGGGCAGCGTAGGCGGCGGTCGCGTCGCGGTCGATGTCGAGCATCTCCAGAACGCCGGGGATGCGCCAGCTGCGCGTCGGCTCGGCATAGCGCGCCTCCATCGCCTCCACGCCCAGCAGATCGTTGGCGAACGACGCCAGACCCTCCATGAACGCGGCGACCGTAGCCGGGCGGCCCGCAGGCGAAAGGGCGAGGCGTGACAGATAGGCGCCGACGATCTGGTGGGCGATCACGTTCATCTGCACGGGCATCAGCAATACTCCGGTTTCATGCGCTCAGGCGGCGTGGGTGAGGTGCGCGATCATCTGCGCCATCGCGGCGGGGGCGGGGGCGTCGCCGAACACGGCGCGCAGGTCGCAGGCGATGTCGGGGTGATCCTCGACCCGCGCGCGGGAGCCGTCGCGCGCGGCGAACAGCGGCTCGGCCAGCAGCGATGAGCCGACCGCGCCATAGCGCCGCCCGGCGCCGCCGCCCTGATCCGCCGCCGCCGCCGCCTCAAGCAGCACGAACAGATACAGCGGCGGGTCGGCGCAGAGCGCGGCGGCGTGGCCGCGCAAGGTGCGGTCTCGGTCGATCCAGTCCAGCACCGCGCGCCCGCGATGCGAGGCGTCGAAACCCAGCCAGCGCTCCAGCCCCGGCAGGTCGGCCCCCGTCTGGTCGGTGAAGGCCGGGCGCAGCGCCTCGGCGATCGCCTGCACCCTGAGCGGCCCGCTGTCCATGCCGCGCGCCAGATCGCGCAGCACCAGATGGGCGCGGCGGGCGCGCGGGTGATCCTGCGCCAGCAACCCCGGCGCCTCCGCCAGGAACACGTTGACGTAAGGGCTGAACGGCTGCGCGTCCTGCGCGTCAGGGCCGAAAAAGCGCGACCAGTCCAGCGCCCAGGCGCGCCCCTCGCGAAAGGCGTCGGGGTCGCGCCTGGAGGTGTGGCGCAGCATGTAGCGCACGTTCACCGCCTGACCGCCGTTCACCGCGTCGGCGATGGCGTAGTCGGGGCGCACCAGCGCATGGCCGGCGCGGAACACCGCATGGGTGAACTCCACCGGCATGTCGTCGCTTTCCTCCGCCCAGCGGTCGAGCCTGCGGCCGGCCTCATAGGCCGAACGCACGTCGTCGCGCAGCAGCATCGGCGCCAGATCGGCGAACACGATGCGGCGGAACACCGCCTGCGTCACCCGCCGCGCCGCTTCGAACCGCGCCGCAGGGTCGCCATGGCGCGCAAGCCTGCGCAGCGCGACGTTGTGCAGCCGCATGAAAAAGCCCGCGATCTGCGCCACCACCGGGTTCTCGTCGTTGCGCGGATCGGCGGCGCACAGCGGCGGCGCATCACCGAAGTCGCCGTCATGGCGGCGCCGCGACAGCGTGCGCTGGCCGACCGGCGCGCCGGGGCCGAACTTGCCGACCGCCAGCCGGTAGGGCGCCAGCGCGTCATAGCCGTCGTCGTAAAGCTCGGGGTCTTTCTGCGGCCCCTCGCCGTAGATCGTCTCCAGCGTCAGCCGCCGCGCGCGCAGCGGGATCATGGGCACCTGCGTCGGCGGATAGAACGCCTCGTCGGTCGAGAACTTGAGGTCATGCGCCACGAATTGCGCAAGATAGGTATAGCCTGCGGGAAACGGCGCCGGGGCGGGCGCGGGCCGCGCGCCCATGATCCGCTCGGCCACGGCGGCCAGCATCATCTCGGTGTCCGCCGCGCCGCCGAGGCCGCGCCAACGGTCGCCCTCCGGCGCCTCGGCGTCATGGAACATGTTGCGAAAGCCGGGGGCGGGCGCACGCGGCAGACGCAGGTCGCGCGCATCGGGGCGCAGGCTGTCGGGCAGGGCGTGGCGAAACAGGGCTGTGGACATTGCTGGCGCACTCCGCTGGGGGCAGTCTTCATCACTTGTTAATGAAGTATGCGCCGCCATCGTCAGCCAAACGTCAGCGCGGGCCGCGCGCATCAGAAAAAGAGGCCGGACGCGCCTACGCCTGCGCCATCCGGCCCAAATCACCGCCCGGTCAAAATAATACGCTCCGGGCGGAGCCGCTGGCGACGCGCGGGGACGGGAGAACCCCTGCCGCAGGGAAAATGACGACACGTCCCACCAGCGATGCGACCCACTTTGCCGCCGCAGCGTCAGCGCGCCGTCAATGCGACGTGAGCCGACGCGCCGCGATGCGCTCACGGTGAAAGATCACCATGCCGGAGCCGACGATGATCGCCACCCCCGCCCATGTCATGCCGCCGGGAAAGTCGCCGAACGCCAGCCATCCGGCCAGCGTCGCGGTGATGATCTCGAGATACTGAAACGGCGCCAGCACCGAGGCCTGTGCGCGCGCGAAGGCGGCGGCGATCGCGAGATGGGCGACGGTCGCGAACACGCCCACCCCAAGCAGCAGCGCCAGCGTCGGCGCGCCGACGGCGTGCGCGGTCAGCACGGCGGATCCCGCCAGCCCGCCCAGCGCCATCGCGGGCGCCAGCAGCGCCGCCCCCGCGACGCCCGACCAGAGCTGCATCGTGACCGGATCGAGGCGCAGGGCGTGGCGCCGCGTCAGCGCGAGATAAAGCGCAAAGCACGTCGCCGCCGCCACCGGCGCCAGCGCCAGCAGGCCAAAGGCGGAAAAGCTGGGCTGGATCACCAGCAGCGCGCCGCCAAAACCAACCGCGCAGGCCAGATAGCGCCGCCAGCCGACCGTCTCGCCCAGCAGCGGGCCGGAGAGCAGCGTCAATATCAGCGGCTCGACGAAGAAGATCGCAATGGCGTCGGCCATCGGCATTTCGGTCAGCGCCAGAAAGAAGAACACCGTCGAGGCCGCCAGCAGCGCGCCGCGCCCGGCGTGCAGCCCCCACTCGGCGCGCGGCGGGGCGCGCAGCCGCCCGCGCAGCCGCAAGAGCAGCGCCATGGCCGCCGCCTGCACGGCGAAGCGCGCGAAGGCGGTTTGCGCAGGCGCGGACTCGGTCGCCAGCTTGGCGAACATGTCGAGCAGCGGCGCCGTTGCGGCGAACAGAACCATGAAGCCGACGCCCGCCAGCGTGCGGTTCGGCGCCGCGCCCGGCGCGGCTAGCAATTGGGCACGTTCACGGCGAGGCCGCCCAGCGACGTCTCCTTGTATTTCTCGCTCATGTCGCGGCCGGTCTGGCGCATGGTCTCGATGCAGGCGTCGAGCGACACGAGGTGGCGGCCGTCGCCGCGCAGCGCGAGCGAGGCCGCCGCCACCGCCTTGACCGCGCCCATGCCGTTGCGCTCGATGCAGGGCACCTGCACCAGCCCCGCCACCGGGTCGCAGCTCATGCCCAGATGGTGCTCCAGCGCGATCTCCGCCGCGTTCTCGATCTGCGCGTTGCTCCCGCCCAGCGCCTGCGCCAGCGCCGCCGCCGCCATCGCCGCCGCCGAGCCGACCTCGGCCTGACAGCCGCATTCGGCGCCGGAGATCGAGGCGTTCTTCTTGATCAGCCCGCCGATGGCGCCCGCCGTCAGCAGCATGTCGCGCACGCCGCCCGCGCTCGCGCCCGCGATATGGTCGCAGTAGTAGCGGATCACCGCAGGCATCACCCCCGCCGCGCCGTTGGTGGGCGCCGTCACCACCTGGCCGCCGGCGGCGTTCTCCTCGTTCACCGCCATCGCATAGAGCGCCAGCCAGTCGTTGGCGACATGGGGCGCGCGCTGGTTCAGGCCGCGCTCGTCCTCAAGCTGGCGGCGGATGGCGGCGGCGCGGCGGCGCACCCTGAGGCCGCCGGGAAGCTCGCCCTCGCGCGACAGCCCGCGCTCCATGCAGGCGCGCATCACCGCCCAAAGCCGGTCAAGCCCGGCGTCGAGCGCGCGGGCGTCCATGAAGCGCAGTTCATTGGCGCGCTTCATCGCCGCGATGCCCAGACCGGATTCCGCGCCCATCGCCAGCATCTCGGCGGCGGTGCGGAACGGGTAGGGCGCCGCCTCAAGGCCCGGATCGGGCGCGTTCTGCGCCGCGAGGTCGCGCTCGGTCAGCACAAAGCCGCCGCCGATCGAGTAATAGGTCTCCCGCGCCGCCACCACGCCGCCCGCGTCGCGCGCCTCCAGCGTCAGCGCGTTGGCGTGGCCGGGCAGGGCGGGGCCGTAGTCGAACACCAGATCGGTCTCGGGCGCGAACGCCATCTCCGGCGCGTCCGGCGGCGCGATCCGGCCCGTGGCGCGCACCGCCGCCTCCACCGCCTCGGCGCGGTCGGCGTCGAGGGTGTCGGGGGTGAAGCCCGCCAGCCCCAGGATCACCGCGCGGTCGGTGGCGTGGCCCTTGCCGGTGAACGCCAGCGAGCCGTGCAGGCGGCACGACAGCCGCGCGGGCGCCCCGGCGCCGGGCGCGCGGGCGGCGGGGTCGCGCAGCAGGTCGAGAAACCGCGCCGCGGCGGTCATCGGCCCCATGGTGTGCGAGCTCGACGGCCCGACGCCGACCTTGAAGATGTCGAAAACGCTGACGAACATGCGCAACCCTTCCGTGCGGCGGAGGTCTTTTGGCGCCACACGGTCCATGATAAGGCGAGACATGCTTGGTTGCGAGGGGCGGCGCACGCCCTGTTGAGCAGGGGATCCCATCATGCCGCATACGCTCTCGGACGCCGATCTCGCCAAGCGCGCCGCCGGCCTGCGCGCGCTGGATTTCGTCGAGGACGGGATGCGCCTCGGCCTTGGCACCGGCTCGACCGCCGACTGGTTTGTGCGCGCGCTGGGCGAGAAGGCGCGCGGCGGCGCCCTGTCCAGGGTCATCGGCGTGCCGACCTCGCTGCGCACCGGCGCGCTGGCGGAGCGTGAGAAGATCCGGCTCACCACGCTCGACGAGGCCGGCTGGCTGGACCTGACCGTGGACGGCGCCGACGAGCTGGACGGCGCGCTGACGCTGATCAAGGGCGGCGGCGGCGCGCTGTTGCAGGAGAAGATCGTCGCCACCGCGTCGGACCGCATGGTGGTGATCGCCGACGGCTCGAAGCGCGTCGAGAAACTGGGCGCCTTCCCGCTGCCGATCGAGATCGTGCCGTTCGGCTGGGAGACCACCAAGGCCATCGTCGAGGCGGCGCTGAAGGACGCCGACGTGGCGACGCGCGGCGTGACGCTGCGCCTCGCCCGCGACACGCCGTTCATCACCGACGGCGGTCACATGATCTTTGACCTGCACCTCGGCGCCATCGGCGCGCCCGCCGATCTGGCAGCGGCGCTGATCACGATTCCCGGCGTGATCGACACGGGGCTGTTCATCGACATCGCCGACGCGGCGGTGATAGGCCACGCCGACGGGACCACCGAGGTGATCGAGCGGCCCGCCTGAGCGCGCGGGGGAAAGCGGCATGGCTGATTTCGACTACGATCTGTTCGTCATCGGCGGCGGCTCGGGCGGCGTACGCGCCGCGCGGCTGGCGGCGCAGGGCGGCGCGCGGGTGGGGATCGCCGAGGAATACCGCTTCGGCGGCACCTGCGTCATCCGCGGCTGCGTGCCGAAGAAGCTGCTGGTCTATGCGTCCTCCTTCGCCGAGGCGTTCGAGGACGCGGCGGGATTCGGCTGGCGCGTGGGCGAGACCCGTTTCGACTGGGCGGCGCTGATCGCCGCCAAGGATCGCGAGATCGCCCGGCTTGAGGGGATCTACGCGCGCAACCTCGATCTGGCGGGGGTGGAGCTGCACCGCTGCCGCGCCACGCTTGCCGGCCCGCATGAGGTGCGCCTCGCGCTCAGCGACCGGGTGGTGAGCGCGCGCCATATCCTGATCGCCACCGGCGGCGCGCCCTTCGTGCCCGACGTTCCCGGCGCGCACCACGCGATCACCTCGAACGAGGCGTTCGACCTGCCGCATCTGCCGCGCCGCGTGGTTGTGGTGGGCGGCGGCTATATCGCCTGCGAATTCGCCGGCATCTTCAACGGTCTCGGCGCCCGGACCACGCAGCTTTATCGCGGCGCGCAGGTGCTGCGCGGCTTCGACGACGATCTGCGCGACCACGTCTCCGCCGCGATGACCGGCCGCGGGATCGACCTGCGCTGCGGCGCCGATGTGGCGGAAATCCACAAGCGCGGCGACGCGCTGGCGGTGACGCTGACCGACGGCGCCACGCTGGAGGCCGACGCGGTGATGTATGCCGCCGGGCGTCGGCCCAACACCGCCGGGCTGGGGCTGGAGGCGCTGGGCGTCGCGCTCGACAAGGGCGGCGCGGTGGTGGTGGACGCGTGGTCGCAGACCTGCATCCCCTCGATCTACGCCGTGGGCGACGTGACCGATCGCCTTGCGCTGACCCCGGTGGCGATCCGCGAGGGCGCGGCGTTCGTCGAGACGGTGTTTCGCGGCAATCCCACCAGGGCCGACCACGCCGACGTGGCGACGGCGGTGTTCACCCAGCCCGAGCTTGGCACGGTGGGGCTGACCGAGGCGCAGGCGCGCGCGGCGGGGCCGGTGGAGATCTACCGCGCGGCGTTTCGTCCCATGCTGGCCACGCTGTCGGGCCGCGACGAAAAGATGCTGATGAAACTGGTGGTTGCGAAGGACACACGCCGCGTTCTGGGCGTGCACATCATGGGCCACGGCGCGGCGGAGATGATCCAGCTCGCCGGCGTCGCGGTGAAGATGGGCGCCACCAAGGAGGACTTTGACCGCACGGTCGCCGTCCACCCCACGGCGGCGGAGGAGCTGGTCACGATGCGCGACCCGGTTCCCGAGGCTGCGGTCGCGCCGGTTTGGTGAACCTCTTGAACGCGCTGTGATGCGCGCCACCTAGGGTTCACCGGCAAAACAGCCGCATTGCGTTGCGGCGCGGGCGCAGGGCGCCTATAACCAGCGCGCCAGCGCGCGCAGGAGGAATGATCTCACATGCCATGGTCTAACAATTCCGGCGGCCCCTGGGGCAACCGAGGCTCAGACGGCGGGTCGGGCGGCGGATCTGGCGGCGGCAAGGGCGGCGGACGCGGTCCATGGGGCGGCGGCGGCGGCGGCGGCGACAACCGCCCGCCCGACATCGACGACATCCTGCGTCAGGGTCGTGAGAAGCTGCGCGTCATCATGGGCGGCGGCGGCGGGCGCGGCGGCGCAGGCCCCGGCGGGCTTCCCCCGATCGGCAAGCGCGGCTTCGCGCTGATCGGGCTGGGCGTTGTCGGCCTGTGGGTCGCGGCCTCGCTCTATACGGTCAAACCCGAGGAGCAGGCGGTAGAACTGCTGTTCGGTCAGTATTTCGCCACCCGCGACCCCGGCCTTCAGTTCGCGCCGTTCCCGGTGGTGACCTATGAGAAGAACGCGGTCACGCGCGAGAACATCATCGACATCGGTTATGACAGCGCGGTGCGCGGCCGCGGGCGCGGCGTCGATTCCGGACTGATGCTGACCGGTGACGAGAATATCGTCGATATCGACTTTCAGGTGGTCTGGAACATCAACAATCTGGGCGACCACCTGTTCAACCTTGCCGAGCCGACCGAGACGATTCGCGCGGTCAGCGAATCGGCGATGCGCGAGGTCATCGGGCGCTCGAACCTCAGTCCGATCCTTAACCGCGACCGCGCGCTGATCAGCCAGGCGGTGCAGGATCTGATCCAGACGACGCTTGACGGCTACGAGGCCGGGGTGAACGTGTTGCGCGTCAACTTCGACCGCGCCGACCCGCCGCCCGAGGTGATCGACAGCTTCCGCGACGTGCAGGCCGCCGCGCAGGACCGCAACACCCAGGAGAGCCAGGCGGAGGCTTACGCCAACCGCGCGCTCGCCGAGGCGCGCGGCCAGTCGGCGCAGCTTCTGCAGGAGGCCGAGGCGTATCGCGCCCAGACGGTCAACGAGGCGGAGGGCGAGGCGTCGCGCTTCAAGGCGATCTACGCCGAATACGCCCTCGCGCCGGAAGTCACCCGCAAGCGGCTGTATCTTGAAACCATGGAGCGCGTTTTCGGCGGCATGAACAAGGTGATCCTTGACGACACGACATCGGGCGGGCAGGGCGTGGTGCCCTATCTGCCGCTCAATCAGCTGACGGGGGGCAATCAGTGATGAAGAGCCGCATCGCCGTCATCGGCCTCGGCGCGCTGGCGCTGGCGCTGTTCCTGCTGGCCAACGCCCTGTTCACCGTGGATGAGCGCCAGCGCGCGCTGGTGCTGCAGTTCGGTCAGGTGCGCGGCGAGCCGATCGCCGAGCCGGGCCTCTACTTCAAGGTGCCGTTCATCCAGAACGTGGCCTATTTCGAGGACCGCATCCTGCCGCTGGAGACCTCGCAGCTCGAGGTCACGCCGCTCGACGACCGCCGTCTGGTGGTGGACGCCTTCGCGCGCTGGCGCATCGTGGACACCATCCGCTTCCGGCAGGCGGTGTTCGACGAGGCTTCGGCGCGGCAACGGCTGGAGCGCATCCTGAACGCCTCGCTGCGGCAGGTGCTGGGTTCGGTGGTCTCCGAATCGCTGCTGTCGGATGAGCGCACCGCGCTGATGGTGCGGATCCGCGACGACGCGCGGCGCTCGGCGCGCGAACTGGGCGTCGATGTGGTGGACGTGCGCATCCGCCGCGCCGATCTGCCGGAGCAGAACCTGCAAGCCACCTTCGAGCGGATGCAGGCCGAGCGGCAGCGCGAGGCGGCCGACGAGCGGGCGCGCGGCGCTGAGGCCGCCCAGCGCGTGCGCGCCAACGCCGACCGTCAGGCGGTGGAGCTTGTGTCGGAGGCCAAGCGCGAATCGGAGGTGATCCGCGGCGAGGCCGACGCGCTGCGCAACCGCGTGTTCGCCGAGGCGTTCGGCCGCGACCCTGAGTTCTTCGCCTTCTTCCGCTCGATGCGGGCCTATGAGCAGGCGCTGCAGGGGCAGAACTCCTCGATGGTGATCTCGCCCGACAGCGAATTCTTCAACTATCTGAAGGATCCGGCGGGCGGTATCGGCCCGGTCGCGCCCTCTGCGGGCGTTCTGGGCAACTGAGAAGCGCGCGCCGCGCGCCATGGCGCGCGGCGGCGTTCAGGCGAAGGCGCACTTCGCCGGGGCCGTTCATCGACGGGAGCACGGGATCCATGATCGCATCCACCGCCAGTGTCCGAAGCATCGTCGCCGTCGCGGCGGCGCTGATGATCGCCGTGACGGCGCCGGTGGGCGGCGTCGCGCAGGAGCGGCCGCTCAGCTTCGCCGATCTGGCGGAGCGGCTCAGCCCGGCGGTGGTCAACATCTCCACCCGTCAGACGGTCGGCCAGCCCGGCGTGCAGGCGCCCGAGATTCCGCCCGGCGCGCCGTTCGGCGATCTGTTCAAGGACTTCTTCGACCGCAACCAGCGCGGCCCGCGCTCGGTCAGCTCGCTCGGCTCGGGCTTTGTGATCGACGCTGAAGGCGTGGTGGTCACCAACAACCATGTGATCGAAAACGCCGACGAGATCGTGGTCAACTTTCCCGACGGCCTGTCGCTGCCCGCCGAACTGGTGGGCACCGACCCCAAGACCGACATCGCGGTGCTGAAGCTCAGCCACGACAAGCCGCTGCCCTTCGTGTCGTTCGGCGACAGCGAGGTTCTGCGGGTGGGCGACTGGGTGCTGGCGATCGGCAATCCGTTCGGCTTGGGCGGCTCGGTGTCGGCGGGGATCGTGTCGGCGCGCAAGCGCGACATCAATTCCGGGCCTTACGACGATTTCATCCAGACCGATGCGGCGATCAACCGGGGCAACTCGGGCGGGCCGCTGTTTAATATGGCGGGCGAGGTGGTGGGGGTGAACACCGCGATCATCTCGCCCAGCGGCGGCTCGATCGGCATCGGCTTTTCCGTGCCGTCGGCGCTGGTGAAGAACGTGGTGGCGCAGTTGCGCGAGTTCGGCGAGACGCGGCGCGGCTGGCTGGGGGTGCGCATCCAGACCGTGACGCCGGAGATCGCCGAGAGCCTGAAGATGGACGAGGCGGCCGGCGCGCTGGTCGCGGACGTGACGGCGGGCGGCCCTGCGGCTGCGGCCGGCGTCAAGGGCGGCGACGTTGTGCTGCGCTTCAACGGGCGCAAGATCGACGCCATGCGCGATCTGCCGCGCATCGTGGCCGAAACGCCGGTCGGCGCGCAGGTGATTGTGGACGTTTGGCGCGACGGCGAGACGGTCTCGTTGACGGTCGCGCTGGGGCGGCTTGAGGAGGGCGAGCAGATCGCCGAAGGCGCCGCCCCCGCCGCGCCGCAGGCCACCGCGACCGCGCTGGGCATGACGCTTCAGGCGCTCGACGCCGACGTGCGGGCGGAACTGGGCCTCGCCGACGACGTGTCGGGCGTGGTGGTGAGCGCCGTGGAGGCCGACAGCGTGGCCGAGGCCAAGGGCGTGCTGCCCGGCGAGGTGATTATTGAGGCGGGGCAGGAGAAGGTGACGACGCCCGCCGACGTGCTGGCGCGCATCAAGGCGGCGCGCGCGGAAAACCGCGGCTCGATCCTGCTGCTGGTGCAGAACGCGGGCGGCCTGCGCTTCGTGGCGCTGGCGCTGGAGTGACGCGCGGGCGGTTGGGGCGATCCCGGTCGAGGGGGCCCGCTCAGGCGGCGGCGCGCTCCTCCAGCCATGCCTCGATGCGCCACGCCAGCCGCTTCCAGTGCGGGTCGATCGGCGCGCCGTGCGCCATGTCGGCCAGCACGTCGGTTTGCGCGCGATAGGCGAAGGCGTTCGCCACCAGATCCGACATCGGGATGAAGGCGTCGCGCTCCCCGATCAGCGCCAGCGCGGGCGTGCGGCGGTCTGACAGCCAGGTTGGCAGCCAGTTCGGCAGATCCCAGGTCATCGCATCGAGCAGCGCCAGCGGGCTTTCCGGCGTTGGCGGCGCGGCCACCTTGCGCACCCAGTCGTCCGGCGCCGCATCGGTGAACAGCGCCTGACGCGCCGACGCCACGCCCAGCAGCCCGCCGGCCCCCGCCTGCGCCAGAATCAGCGCCGCCAGCACCTTGGGGCGCTGCGCCGACAACCGCCACAGCGACGGTGCGATGCCATATGGTCCGGGCGAGCCAACCAGAATCAGTCCCGCCATGCGGCGCTCCGCCGCCAGATGCTGGGCGACCAGACCGCCCAGCGAATGGCCGATCACGACCGGCGCGCCGCCCAGTTCATCCGCCGCCGCCCGCGCCGCCGCCACATAATCGCGCAGCCGCGCGCCGCGCCGCCCCGGCGCGGCGGGCGGCGACAAGCGCGGCGCGGCGACCCGGCGCCCGCGCGCCGCGAACCACGGCGCGACAAAGCGCGTCCAGATCTCTGGCCCGCCGAAGGCGCCGTGGAGAAAAAGCATCGGCGCGGTGGTGATGTCGTGGCTGCTCATGGCGGCGTCTCGCAATAGGGTCGGGGCGCCAGCATAGCGCGATGGTGCATCGCAGCACAGAGCGCGCCGCGTCGCGTTGCGGGGGCGCCCCGCGCCGCGTTGCGGGGGCGCGCCGCGCGGGGTTTCGGGGGCGCGCCGCGCGGGGGCGCCGGATGCGATGCGCGGCTGCGCCTTGTAATGCCCCCCCGAACATGACATATCAGAGGGGCTACGTTATTCGACACTTGAACTTCTCCGTCTCTGTCAGGCGCAGTCTTCAATGTCCGACTGACCGCGCCGAGCCGTCGCATATTGCGGGCGGTAGATTGAGGAGACGATCACATGGCTTCAGGCACTGTGAAGTGGTTCAACGCCACCAAGGGTTTCGGTTTCATCCAGCCGTCGAACGGCGGGCAGGATGTGTTCGTGCACATCTCGGCCGTCGAGCGCGCCGGTCTGTCGTCGCTGAACGACGGCCAGAAGCTTGAGTACCAGATCGAGAGCGACCGCAATGGCCGCAGCTCGGCCGCGTCGCTCGTTCTGATCGACTGATCCGAACAGCATCGCCACGATTGGCCCGGTCCGCCCCTTGCGGGGTGGACCGGGCCTTCTTTTTTTTCGACCCTATGAAACGAACGACATGAAACACGAACTTGCTCAGGAAAAGGCCGACATGATCGGTCGCCTGTCCCCCGACGCCCGCATGAGCTGGGCGCGCGACGTGCTGCGTCAGCGCGCGGCGCTGTCTGCGGGGCTTGCGATCAGCGGCCCATGGATGGTGCGCCGCGCCGAGGCGATCATCGCCCGCGCCGCGACGGAGTGACCGCGCGCGCCGGGCCGCAAGGCCCTGGCGGCGCATGACAACAAGGAGGTGGACGACATGGCCAAGGTGAAACAGGCGCCGCAGAAAGGCGCCACCCATGCGCGCAAGGTCCGCCTCACCAAACAGCCCGCGCCGACGGCGTGGTTCGCCGAAGTGGACGGCGCGCCGCTGCCGGTGGCGTTGCAGCAATGGGCGCGCTTCGGCGCCGGCTCGAACAGCTACAGCGATCCGCTGACGCTGGAGGGGCGCGGCGCGACGCCGCGCTCGCCGGAATATTTCAGCGCGCTGCGCGACGGCGTGGTGGTGCTGGCGCGCGCGCATGTGGTGAAAGACGCCAAGGGCGAGGACGCGATCAAGCGCGAGGGCTGGATCGGCCTTTACCGCGTCGCCAATGTCGAGGCGTCCGACGCGGGCGTGAGCTTCGACTTCGTGGAGCGGCTGGCGACGTTCTGAACGCCGCTTCAGCCTTCGTATTTCTCCACCTTCTGGTCGATGGCGCCGAAAATCGAGCGGTCGGCGACATCGTTCATCTCGATTCGCACCCGGTCGCCGAAGCGCAGGAACGGTGTGCGCGCCGCGCCGTGCAGCAGCGTCTCGACCACCCGCAATTCGGCAAGACAGGAATAGCCCCGCCCGCCTTCGCTGATCGGCGCGCCGGGTCCGCCGTCGGGCGCGCGGTTGCTGACCGTGCCGCCGCCGATGATCGACCCCGGCCCCAGCGGACGGGTGCGCGCCGCGTGCGCGACAAGCTGGGCGAAGTCGAAGACCATGTCGTTCCCCGCCTCCGCGCGTCCCTGCGGCGCGCCGTTGAGATCGACGTGCAGCGGGCGGTGAACCCGGAATCCGCGCCATGCGGCGCCCAGCTCGTCCGGCGTCACCGCGACCGGCGAAAAGGCGGTCTGCGGCTTGCTTTGCAGAAAGCCGAATCCCTTCGCGAGCTCCGCCGGCGCCAGCCCGCGCAGCGACACGTCGTTGACCAGCATCACCAGCAGGATCGCGGCGCCCGCCGCCTCGGCGCTGGCGCCCATGGCGACCGGGCCGGTGACCACGGCGATCTCGCCCTCCATGTCGATGCCCCAGGCCTCGTCGGCCAGAGAGATCGGCGCGCGCGGCGCGAGGAAACAGTCCGAGCCGCCCTGATACATCAGCGGCGTCTCCCAGAAGCTTTCCGGCAGCGCGGCGCCGCGCGCGCGGCGGGTCAGCTCGACGTGGTTCACATAGGCCGAGCCGTCGGTCCAGCTATGGGCGCGCGGCAGCGGGCTGAGCGCGTCACGCTCGCGAAACCGCTCCGACGGCGCCGCCTCCAGCGCCAGATCGCGGCTGAGCGCGGCCAGTTGCGGCCCCGCGCGCTCCCAATCGTCCAGCGCCGCCTGCAACGTGGGCGCGATGCGCCGCGCGTCGGTGCAATGCGCCAGATCCCTGGTCACGACCACCAGCCGACCGTCGCGCGTTCCGTCGTTCAGGCTTGCGAGCTTCACGCCATTCCCCCCTGCGCCACGCCCCCTCGCGCGGCGGTTGTTCACCCGGCGCTTACCGGCAACGTCAGCTTGACCCCGTTCAACGGCGCCGTCGAGAGGGTCGTGACGGTTTTGCGGCGGCCCGCGCCCGCATGACGCGGTTGCGCGGCGCGGACTGCGCGCTAGGGTGTGTTGCGGTGCAACATGAAAGGAGCGCGCCATGGCGCAGCTTTTGGGCGGGCTGAGGGTGATCGAGAGCGCGGCGTTTGTCGCGGCGCCGCTGGCGGGGATGACGCTGGCGCAGATGGGCGCCGACGTGATTCGCATCGACCGGCTGGAGGGCGGGCTTGACCATCACCGCTGGCCGGTCACCGCCGGGGGGCGCAGCCTGTTCTGGGCCGGGCTGAACAAGGGCAAGCGCAGCGTTGCTGTCGATCTGTCGCGCCCGGAGGGGCGCGAGCTGGTCTCGGCGCTGATCTGCGCGCCGGGGCCGGATGCGGGCGTGTTCCTGACCAACCTCAAGGCGAAGGGCTGGACCGACTACGAGACGCTGCGCCAGCGCCGCGCCGACGTGATCGTGGCCTCGGTGATCGGCACGCGCGACGGCGGCCCGGCGGTGGATTACACGGTGAACCCGGCGCTGGGCTTTCCGATGGCGACCGGGCCCGAGGGATCGACCGAGCCGGTCGCCCACGTCCTGCCCGCGTGGGACTGCATCACTGGGCAGATGGCGGCGCTGGGCCTGCTGGCGGCGGAGCGGCGGCGGCGCGCGACCGGGCAGGGCGGCCAGATCGAACTGGCGCTCAAGGATGTCGCGGCGGCGATGCTGGGCAATCTCGGCATCATCGGCGAAGTGCAGATCAACGGCGTGGACCGGCCTAAATATGGCAACGCGCTCTACGGCGCCTTCGGCTGGGATTTCGAGACGGCGGACCGGCGCCGCGTGATGGTGGTGGGGCTGACCGACCGGCAGTGGAAGGGGCTGGTGCGCGTCACCGGCACGGCGGAGAGCATGGCCACGCTCTCGGCGGAGCTGGGGCTGGACCTGACGCAGGAGGGCGCGCGATTCATGGCGCGCAAGGACATCGCGGCGGCGATGAACCCGTGGTTCGAGGCGCGCAGGCTCGACGACATCGCCGCCGCGCTCGACGGCGCGGGCGTCACCTGGTCGGTGTTTCGCAGCTTCGCCGAAGCCGTGGCGGAGGACCCCGACGTGTCCGCCGACAACCCGATGTTCGCGATGGTCGATCAGCCGGAGATCGGCGCGCTGCTGACGCCCGGCTCGCCTTTCACCATCACCGGCGCCGACCGCGCCGCGCCCGCGCCCGCGCCGCTGCTGGGCGCCGACACCGAGGCGGTGCTGGCCGATGTGATGGGGCTGGCGAGCGGCGAGATCGCGCGGTTGTTCGACACCGGCGTCGTGGGCGGCGGCTTGGTGCGCGGCAAGCGCGGCTGACCGCTCACACCCGCGTGCGACGCCGTGTGAGCGCCAGCAGCGCAACGGAGCTGAGCAAAAACAGCGCTGCG
>Ga0210044_10001717_pt1 | contig 33504 bp, 31 predicted proteins | sample CryGey13umfilter_2_FD_183959 | JGI IMG/M metagenome (GOLD analysis project Ga0210044, IMG submission 183959) | Groundwater microbial communities from aquifer in Utah, USA - Crystal Geyser 4/9/14 3 um filter (SPAdes) (version 2) | ecosystem: Environmental > Aquatic > Deep subsurface >...
TAGGTGATGCGATGATAACAGCTGAAATATTTTTAAAATTCCTCCCCATTTTAGAAGCAATGGGAATAAAAACATTGGGAGAAGCACGTGAAGCATCTAAAAAAACGGTGTTTTCAACGATAAGGTTTTAAGAATTAATTATTTAAATTCATTCATATTAATAACTAAGCTGTTGTCACTAATTTTTAACAAGTTTTTACCTTCAAATTCTGTAATCAATTTTTTAACGTATTGCTTTGAAGCACCCGTTAATTCAGATAATTCATGAATAGAATAGTTTATTTTTATCTTGGATTTATTTTTATCTTCGTTATCTATTAGCAATAAGATGGCATTTAAAAATCTTGTTTTAATATTTTGCGATTTCATGTTGTTTACTCTATCGATGGTGTAATTTATTCGATCGCACAAACTTTGGATAATGTTATTTTTAAATGTAGGGTAATTCTCCAATAAATTTCTAAAATCATTTAATGGTATAAAAATAGCATCAACCCCCCCTCCAAAAGCAAAGCTACTAAATGTATAATTTTCTGATTCACTAAAAAAGGAACTCAAACCTACAAATTCATGTGGATTTGCAAACCACATTGCTAAATTATTTTTTGCAGTTCGGGTTATTTTTACATTTCCTTTTTTGATAAAGTAAATTCCATTTATCCGCTCCCCTTCCTTAAATAAAGGCTCATTTATCAAAAAATGGTTTTTTGTTTTGAAATTGTTCAGAATTATTTGCTCAATACTATTCAATTCTCCTTAGTTGATTAATTATGGTACTAAAATTAAAACAAAAAGGGTGTTTAAAACTATGAGTTAAATCATATATGATAATGGAAAAGAAATTAACCTTTAAAGTTCGCTATTTCTTTATTTAAAAGAGCTAATTCTTCTTCTGATAATAACTTTTGGGCAAGTGGGAAGATAGTATTATCTTCTCTAAAAAGATGTAATCTTAAGAGTTCAACTAATTCTTTCCCATTGTGGTAAGCTAAATCAAATGTAACCGCTCTCGATTGAAGGTCTGGAAGACGAGAAGCTAACCCTAACAAATTGAAAGTAAGCGAAGCTAGTTGAATAAACTTAATATGATCATCTTCCATTAAATCAACTGCTGTTTCTTTATTTTCGTTTGGACTGTGTTCTCCAGATGCTATTAGTCTTTTGTGAAGAATTGGGAATAAGTGTCTTTCTTCTTTTCTATTATGAGGTAAAATATGATTATCGAAATATTTAAAAAAAGTATTAAACCGTTCGTTGATTTCTTGTGTAAATAAGTAAGATGTATCTTTAAATTCACCTAAAGCTTTCTCAAATTTCTCTGCAAATACAATTAACTCATTATGCTCATCTATTAATTTTTTTAATGAAGTTGTTAAATCATCATAGGTAATGCCATCAACAGTTGTTGCATCTTTATCATAAGCATCAGGTGGATCCATAGGAGAGTTTTCACTTAATTCTTCCTTTTTATTAGCGGCTCTATCTAACGGATCTGTTTCTTTTAATTTTAATGCAATGGCTTTCCCTTCAGCATCTAATCTACTGCCTGTTGTTGTATCTATTATTTTCATAATACAAATTTACATTTTTTGCAATTAATATATGATGTAAAACATATGAATTAATATCTTATTATTAAATAAAAAAAGGTCATGTAAAACATAACCTTTTTTTGAACCAAATAATTTTTATCATAATAATAAATTAAAGCATGAAGAATTTACTTATTTAGTCTCCTCTTTCTTCTCTGTAAAATTAGGTTTGATAATTATCATTAACCATCCCCAACTGCTGGTTTGGTCTATTCTTCCTTCACCAGCATTTGGGTTATTAGATTGATACTTAACATTTTTTAGGTCGGCTAAAGTTGTTGTTGCCAACATCATAGAATATCCAGCTTTTAATGCAACGCCTTTTGATAAATCAAAACCAAAGTTAAAATCAACTTCAGTACCTAACCCTGAAGACATAGTGTACCCTGTATATTTTTTATCATTGACAGCAGTAACATCTGCAGGAGTTCCATTAGTCATCGCATTCGTTAAATCTTTATTATATTTATATTCATCCCACACATTAGCTGCTGAAGAAAATAGGTGAACATCTGCTCCTATAGTAAATTTTTCTCCTTTGTAATTAAGTAGTAAAAAGATGTCTTGTAAACCAACGCTACCAATATGATTACCTACATAAAAATAGTCCATGTGACCATTAAATTTATGATTTGTTCCATAAAATGGGTTAAAAGCGTGGTTAACTCTTTTATAAGAAGCACTAGTATCTGTTTCACTATTTCCACTTAGAAATTCATACCCAACAGTTGCTTTAAATTTTTCTGTTATTTTATAAGAAATATCCAAAGCATAATTCATCGCAGCAATTTCTTTATTGTATTCGCCTTTATTATCAGAAAATACTTTGGTTCTATCTCCATGAACACCCATTTGGGTATAGAAAGCACCATTAACAGCAAATTTCCCTTTTTTATAAGTTAAGCGTGTTCCAATGGTTTGGCTGTAATTATCTTTGTAATAAGGTGTTCCAACTCCAGAAGTTCCACTACTATCATAGTCTAATTGTTCTAAACCGTTATTTAAAAATAATATACTAGCACCGAAATTATCTCCAAAATCTTTGTGTAACCATAAATATTGTAACGCTTTATAGGTTCCTAATGCGGCCTCAGTTTTTGACAAAGCAGCTTTATCTTGGTTGTAAGCGGCACCAATATCAGCTTTAAATTTATTTTTAGTAAATTTAATGATAGCTGCATCATGACTACGTCCTTGTGCCGTCCAATCAACACTACCAAAAATTCGATGATCATCTAAAATTATTTCTTGACGACCAAATTTTAATGACCAATTTTCTGACATTAACGCTTGTCCCCAAGCCTCATGAATGCTTAAATAAGAGCCATCATTATTTTGTTGTGTAGAAGTACTAATTAGTTGAGGTTGACTTCCCCACACATGCACATCTTGTAAACTGACTCTAAAAATATAACCTTCGGTTTTATACCCAAAATTAAGTCTAGTGCGTTGTTCAATTAATGCTGCCGCATCTTGTGCTGTATCAGCCAAAGATTTGTATCCATGGCGAAATTCAAATCTTGGTCTTAATTCTCCATCTAGAGTAAATTGTCCGAAAGACAATTCACTTAGCATTAACATAAGAACCGTTGTAACTATTTTATTTTTCATGTTGTTATTATTTAGTTAATAAATTATAATTTACACTATAAAAGTAAAAAGCAGAAAAAGGTAAAACCATGAGTGATGTCAATTTATTAATTGTTTTATAGCAATTAAATAAATGATATTGCTCATATAATAAAAAGACCAATCGAATAGGAATTGGTCTTTTTAACTAAAAAAATTAATTTATTGTATTAATGATTTTTTATTTCTTTACCTGGGAAATAAGTAGTAGATTTTCTAATTTTCTTTTTATTCCAATTCCAAATTACCAATTGGTAATCTCTCCATATATAATCTATTGGAGCTACTAAGAAGTGCATAAATCGAGTAAAAGGAATTATTGCGATGATAAAAAAAGCTGAAATAATATGAATTTGAATAAACCAAGGCAAAGCATTAACAACTCCTAAATCTGGATTGAATGCAAAAATTGATGTTAAATAGGGAGTAATTGAAGTTGCAAACCAAGTAGATCCCCATCTGGCAAAATAGGCGACAGATAATCCACTGATAATTTGGGTAAATAATACCACATATACTAACATGTCCATTTTGTTGGCAACCATGGTTAATCGTTGAGATGATAATCTTCTTTTTACCAAAAGAATTAATCCAAGTAAAGCACTTAATCCAAATGCAAAAGATGAAATTTCTAGAATTAATAATCGTAAAGAATCTCCATTCCAAGCAATAATTGCACTTGGAGTAAGAAAGGCAATTAAATGCCCTAAAAATATAATTACCATTCCCCAGTGAAAAGGTTGAGAAGCCCAAAACAATTGTTTACCTTCTAAGAATTGGGTGGATAAAGATGAAACTTGAAAGCCTCTATTTTTGTATCGATAGATTGTTCCTAAAATAAAAATACCAAAAGCCAAATAAGGAAACGATATGAATAAAAAGGAATTAAGAGCGGCAATATTTTGTTGTAAACCAAATTTTAATAGTGCTACAATTATTCCTGCAATAACAAGCATACCTATAAATACTCCAAAATAATTGACTTTCTTTTCTGGTAAAGGTCCATTTTCTTCTTTAATTTTTTTAGCTTTTGCTACTGCCATTAAAATTAATACGACAATAATAAGCCCTAGAATAATTCCTAAATTAATCAGGGATGAAGTCGAAATAAATGCTAATAATATCATGTTTCTATTTTTTAAGTTCGTTTAAAATAAATTATCTAACAAGTGCCACATTTTGGTAAAAAATTACTTAAAGAAGGAGCCGCTATTTTTTCTCCATACGCAACACCTTCAAAATCGGATTGAAGAACAAAAAGAAGAGCTTGTATTGCATTTTGGTAAATATTTCCATCTACAATATCTTCCATAATAATTGCTTTTTGTTTCTTCTTAATTACTTTCATTTTTAAATCCAATCTTGATTGTTGAAATTCTTCCAACATTTTTTCAACTGCTGGAGTTACAGCTCTAACTGCAAGTTCCTGCACTAATTCTATATCATCAGATTTAGCTAATAAATGCAACACATGAGGTAAATTATCTGCTAATTCTTCACCACAACTATGATTAATTTTAGCTTGTTCACGTTTCATGTTTACTAAAAATTCACCTCGATTGTAATCTTCTCCAAACAACACATATCCAATATCTAAAAAACAAATTGCTTGGATATGAAAAGTAAATCCAAATACTTCTTCAACTTCATATAAAGTTTTAGAGTTGATGTAATCAGAAAAACGTAAAAAAGTTTTTGCTGCTTCTGGATATTTTTCCTGCAACATCAACATACAGGCATTTACCTTGTCGTGATATCCAAAAGTTGGATATTTGAATAATTCTGATAATATTTCGTACTGCGATTTGTCCATTTTACAATCCTCTAGCTGGTTTTTCTTTAAATCCGAAACCTGCTTCTCCTTTATGGTCGGCTGTAGCTTCGAGCATTTCTATTGATTCTTCTCGGTGTGCTGGAGGAATAACAAAACGTTCTTCAAATGTTGCTAAAGAGGTTAATCTAAAAATAGCATTAGCAGCAGTGGCACTCATTTTTGCAGTTTTCATTAATTCTTCCACCTTATCTTTAGGTAAATCACCAACTGTTATATTTCTTCTGTGTTGTTTAACAGCCATTAATTTATCATAGACTTCTCTTACTTTATCAGTATCTCCATTGGTAAATAGTGATGCTAAATATTTCATTGGCATTCTGTTATTATCAATTGGTGAAAATAATTCATCAGAAACAGTATTATAAGTTCCATCGCCATCAACTTGTGCCATACCTGGTAACATTGGTGGAACATAAAATAAATTAGGTAAGGTTCTGAATTCTGGGTGCAATGGTAATGCAATTCCCCATTCTTTTACAAATTTCCACACTGGTGAATCTTGTGCTGCTTTTATAGTAGAATCGTGCACTCCACTATTTCTAGCAGCTTCAATCACTAAAGGATTATTTGGATCTACATAAATATCTAAATGATTTTTTATTAAATCTTTATCATTACTAGATGCAACTTGCTCAATTTTATCAGCATCGTAAAGCATTACTCCTAGGTAACGAATACGTCCAACGCAAGAATGCATACAAGCTGGAGCTTGACCTGATTCTAATCTTGGATAACAAAGAATACATTTTTCTGATTTACCAGTATGCCAATTATAATATGATTTTTTATAAGGGCAAGCTGTAACACACATTCTCCATGCTCTACATCTTTCTTGATTGATTAAAACTACACCGTCTTCACCCCTTTTATATAAAGCACCTGATGGACAAGAGCCAACACATGCTGGGTTTAAACAGTGGTTACAAATTCTCGGAAGATACATAAATGTCATTTTCTCTAACTGGAACATGGCTTCTTGCTCTGCAGATGTTAGATTTTTAAAATTTACATCATTTCGAGCATAATCGGGTGTACCACTTAAATCATCATCCCAATTTGGACCAGATTTAATATCAATTGGCTCTCCAGTAATTAAAGAAACCGCTCTTGCTGTAGGTTGATCATCTCCTTCTGGAGCTGTGAACAAATCACCATAACGATATGCCCAAGGATGGTAATAATCCTCTAAAATTGGCATATTAGGATTATGGAAAATATTCTTTAATCCTTTTAGTTTTCCAGCTCCTTTAAGAGAAACAGAATTGCCGTCTTTAACCCATCCTCCTTTATATATTTCTTGATCTTCCCACTTGGTTGGATAACCAGTTCCTGGTTTAGTTTCAACATTATTCCACCATATATATTCTGCACCTCTTCTGTCTGTCCAAACATTTTTACAGGCAACTGAACAGGTATGACATCCGATACATTTATCGAGATGAAAAACCATTGAAATTTGTGCTCTAATATCCATAACTTTTTTATTTATTATTGTTTATTGATGATTGGTTATTTTTTATATTCAATCATCATTTTCAATTTTCAGTCTTTAAAATTCTACTTTATCCATTCTTCGTACTAGTACGTGAGTATCTCTGTTAACTCCAACAGGACCCCAATAATTAAAGTGATAAGAAAACTGTCCATAACCACCACACATTAAGTTAGGTTTTAAGTGAACTCGAGTAAACGAATTATTCATTCCACCTCTTCTTGGTTCGCCTTTTTTACCTCTTCTTTCTTGCGATTTAGGAATGTTGTATGTTCTTTCTACGGCATGATAAACAATGCACACTCCAGAAGGAATTCTAGCACTAACACAAGCTCTGGTTACATAAGTACCGTGGTCATTATAAACCTCCACATAGTCGTTATCTTTAATTCCAAGATCTTCAGCATCTTTCTCACTTAACCAACATGGTTCTGCACCTCTTGATAGCGTTAACATTCTTAAAGTATCACCATAAGTGGAGTGAATATGCCATTTGCCATGAGGAGTTAAACAATTGAGCATTTTAGCTTTTCCATCATTTACGGTTTTTCTTAAATCTCCATAAGTTTCTGGAGTAGGTGATGGTTTGTAGGTTGACAAATGTTCTCCAAATGCAATATAAGCATCATGATCTAAGTAAAAGTGTTGACGACCTGTTAATGTTCTCCATGGCACTAAGAAATCTATATTATAAGTATAAGCGGCATAGGTTCGTCCATTGTGCATTAATCCTGACCAAAGTGGTGAAGAATTATAACGTTTAGGTTGAGCTTGCAAATCACGGTATTCCATACCTATTTGTTTGTACTCTGTTCCTAAATCAGCTATTTCTGGTATTCCTATTTTTTCAGCCATAATTTTATAACATCTCTCTGTTAACTTACCATTGGTTAGCGTAGATAGTTTTAATACGGCATTTATTGCTTCGGTATCATCTTTTAATGAAGGATATTCTGAGCCATCTTTCCATTTAGTAACGTGTTGTCTGTTTTCTAACATTTCTCCATAAACATCAGCACAGTCGAAATGATTTCCATGAGCTCCTAAGCCATCTTCAGCGACACCTTTACCTAAAGAGATGAATTTGTCGTAAATTTTGGTGTAATCTCTTTCTTTAAAAACAATTTTGTGCATTGTTTTACCAGGAATTGGTTCACATTCTCCTTTACTCCAATCTTGCAAATGTGTTTGACTAATTTCGTCAATAGAATCGTGAGATAATGGTACGTTAACAACATCTTTCATTACTTCTGGCAAATATGTTTTTGCCATCGCACTCATTTTCTTTGCTAATCCTTGAAAGATTTGCCAATCTGATTTTGATTCCCAAACAGGAGGAATTGCCTCAGACAATGGGTGAATAAAAGAGTGCATTTCTGTTGAATTGATGTCTGCTTTTTCGTACCATGAAGCGGTTGGAAGAACAATATCAGAATAAAGGGCAGAAGTATCCATACGGAAATTAATATCGATTACTAAATCCATTTTTCCTTTTGCTCCTTCTTTTTTGAAAGTGATATCTTCCACTACATCACCAGCAACTTCGTCAGCAATTTTATTGGTATGAGTTCCTAAATAATGATCTAAGAAATACTCATGACCTTTTGCAGAAGTTCCAATTGCATTTCCTTTCCAAATAAACCAGTTTCTAGGGAAATTGATTTCCTCATCTGGCTCAACAACAGCGTGTTTTAATTCACCAGATTTTAATTGTGCTACAATATGATTTCTCATGGCTTCATCTGTGGTATGTCCTGCAGACTGAGCATCTTTTACAATATCAAAATTTGATTTGTTATATTGAGGATAATAAGGCATCCAACCATTACGTACAGCTTTTACTGCCCAATCTGCCGAGTGCATATTTGCCAATTTATTATCTGGAACAGAATTGTAATATTTTTGATTTCCATCATATCTCCATTGGCTGGAATTAATGTAATGCCAAATAGGTCCTTGTTGTAATCTTGCAGCTGTTCCCCAATCTTTAGAACTCATTATGGTTGACCATGAATCCATGGGTGCTAATTTTTCTTGCCCTACATAGTGGTTCATTCCACCTCCATTTTTACCATTACAACCAGTTAACATTTGAGCCATAATTGCAGCTCTGTACATTAAATTACCATGAAACCAATGGTTAATTCCAGCACCTACAATTACCATACATTTACCTTCGGTAGTTTCTGCTGTTGTAGCCCATTCTCGAGCTAATTGAATCACTTCTGATTTACTAATTCCAGTAAATATTTCCTGCCAAGCAGGTGTGTAGGCTTGATTTTTATCATCATAAGATGCTGGATATTCTCCTTCTAATCCTCTACCAACACCATATTGAGACATGGTTAAATCATAAATTGTTGTTACAGGTATCTTACCACCATCAATGGTATCAATGTATTTTACAGGTACTCCTCTTAATGCTTTGGTTTTTAATCCAAATTCTTGAAATTCTACCTGTAATACTTTTTCTTTTTTATCGATAAGGGTTAATTCTGGGTCATAAATTTTATCCGATTCTCCATCCTCATATTTCATGTTCCAATTACCTGATTTCTTATCCCATCGATGTCCCATACTTCCTTTTGGCATCACTAAATCACCAGTTGAAGCATCATAGTTTAAGAATTTCCAATCTCCATTAGTAGTGTCTTTGTATTTGCTAACTCTATTGGCTCTTACCATTCTTCCAGGTAAATAATGACCGTCTTTTTCATGCAATTCGACTAAGAACGGACAATCTGTATATCTTTTAACATAGTTGATAAAATAGGGTGTTTTGGTGTTGACATGGAATTCTTGTAGAATAACATGAGTAACTGCCATCCAAAATGCTCCATCTGAACCTGCATGTACAGGAATCCATTGGTCAGCATGTTTAGCGACCATGCTAAAGTCGGGTGACATTACAACTGTTTTCGTTCCGTTATGTCTTGCTTCTGAGAAGAAGTGAATATCTGGTGTTCTTGTCATTCCAAGGTTTGCACCCATAGATACAATAAATTTAGACATAAACCAATCTGCACTTTCGCAAATATCAGTTTGTTCACCCCAAATTTCTGGGAAAGCATTTGGCAAATCACAATACCAATCGTAAAAACTCAAGTTTACACTTCCTAACAACTGTAGGTATCTTGCCCCAGATGCATAACTTAACATACTTTTTGCTGGAATTGGTGCGAAACCTATAATTCTATCTGAACCATATTTTTGAATCACATAAATATTAGCTGCTGTGATTAACTCTTCCATTTCATCCCATTTCACTCTTCTAAAGCCACCTTTACCTCTAGCTCTTTGATAACGCTTTCTGTTTTCTTTATTTGCTTGTAAGTTTGTCCAAGCCAATACAGGATCTCCTCCACATTTTTCTTTTTCAGCTCTATACAAGTCAATTAACGCTCCTCTTATAATGGGATATTTAACTCTAATAGGGCTGTATAAATACCAAGAATAAGAAATACCTCTTTGGCAACCTCTTGGTTCGTATGGCGGAACTTCTTTATTAAATTGTGGGTAATCTACTTGTTGTAGCTCCCAAACAACAATACCATCTTTTACGTGTATAGCCCATGAGCAACCACCTGTACAGTTTACTCCATGTGTACTTCTTACCACTTTATCGTATTGCCATCTGTTTCTATAAAATTCTTCCCATTTTCGTGTTTTGGGAGATATTATGTCTTCTATCCAGCTCATAATTTATTTTATTTAAGTTCTTTATTTACTATTTATGATTCTATAGAATCATTACCTTTTAATTGTCTACGAAATATATCTTTTTTTGTAGATTCTTTTTTTCTATTGCTCCAAAGGATACTTATAAGTATAAGAATAAGAATTAATCCAACCACTCCTCCACCTGCTAATAAGGAAAAACCACTATTTACGGTTTGAGTTTTACTTACTTGATTTGCATATTTAAAAAATGCTGTTAATTGTCTTACTTCATCTACTGTTAATTGATTGTTTCCATAAGCTGCTGTCATAGCTGGAAAGGGTGGTGCATTTAAAATACCTGAAATTCCCGCATCTCCCAATCTTTCATAAACATTGGTTAAATCTTTAGCTAATAAACCTCCTGGTGTAATTTCATTATTAGTAACATTATGACATGTCATACATAAGGGGCCACCATTTGTTAAGTGTTTTTTACCGGTAAATAATTGTTTGCCCATTTCTACGTCCTCAGCAGCATATTCAATAGGTGCAACTGGGACAACTGGTTCGGTAGTTGATGCTGTAGCAACGGTGCCTCCATCTCCTTTAATATAGTCTAATATGGCAATAATTTCAGCATCCGACATGTCGGTAAATGGTATCATTGCAATTTTATTAAATTCTTCAAAAATTGCATTCGCATCTTTATCACCAGTTTTAATAAATGCTTGTGAATCTTTAATCCAGCTTAACAACCATTCTTGGGTTCTTTTCTCGTTTACGCCAGCAAGTCCTGGTCCTACTAATTTATTAGAACCAGCACTATGACAGGCAGCACATTTAGTTGTAAAAAGTGCCTTACCATCTTGTGCATCAACACCAAGTGCAGTAACCATAGCTAAGGTTACTATTAATGTTATTCTAGTTGCAATTGATTTCATTGTTTTGTTTTTAAGTTTACCCGTCATTATCGGATTGAATATTAATTACGCAATAAAAGTATGGGATAAACAAAATGTATAATATGATTCTTATCATGTATCAATAAATTTGTTATCATCTTTTAGAATAAATTTTTGAAAAATTTTTAATATCAAAAACAAAGATATAATTGTTATCTGTTGAATTTAATTACTAAAAATAAAATTGAAAATTTATGAATATAAAAAATATTATTATGTTATCAATCATATTATATAGAAAAAAATAGCTTTTCAAAAATTTAAGTCATTTGGTTTCGAGTCCCTTTTTTGGAGAGAAATTTCATTACTTTGGTGCTATTAATAAACTGAAAAAACGCAACATACAGTTATCGTTAATCGGCGATCCCGCCCCACTAGGCTCACAAACGATTGCCGATTAACGGGATTCGAATTTGTGAAGTATATCGTCTGCCCTGCGGGACAGCCGATAACATCAAATTTGAGAAATACAAATTTGTACTTCACAAATTCGAATCCCGTTAGGCAAGCAAAAGAAAGAAAAAAGATGATGCATATTTAACGCTTAAAATTTGCGTACACGTGTAATTACTATTATATTTGCACGTGTAAAAACAATTTAATAACAAAACTCATATGAATACAAAACTAACACTTACAATTGAACAAACAATTATTGAAAAAGCAAAGAAATATGCTAACAATAAGGGACGAAGTTTGTCAGACATCATTGAAAATTATTTAAAAGCTATTACGAGAGATGATAATGCAGAAAACATTGAACTGACGCCTATCGTAAAATCACTTAAGGGATCTTTCAAAGCTCCTCAAAATTTTGATTACAAGAAAGAGCTATCTAAGAGTTTAACTGAAAAATATACGAGAAATGCAAAAAGTACTAATTGATACAGATGTTATTCTAGATTTCTTTTTTGACCGAAAACCATTTTCTGATAATGCGGCTCAGATTTTAGCTTTATGTGAATCTAATGAAATAACTGGATTCATAACTTCTGTTATTATTAGTAACGTATATTATTTACTAAGACAAACAGCTACTCACGAAAAAGTTATCGCAAAATTAGTCCAACTTACATCTATAACCGAAATTTTGACAACAGACAAAACAATAATTATAAAAGCTTTAAACTCTAGTTTTAAAGACTTCGAGGATGCTCTTCAAAACTTTTCTGCCGAAATATCTAGAGAAATTGATTTAATTATAACTCGGAATATTAAAGATTTTAAAAACAGTTCATTGGGTATTCTAACTCCTGAAAATTATCTAAAAACACTAATTGCCAGCCGCTAACACACGCCTATGTCGTTGGCAAATATTACGTGCTAACGCACTATCCGTTTAGCTTTTCAAAAAATACATTTCGTTTTCGCTTAATCGCTCCAACTCAACCTATTTTTTTCAAGACAAAATATTGAAGAGTCTCATACCGAACCGCTAACAAGATATTTAAAATAATTCACTTTTTTTTATTTTAAAATTGTTGGTCTGTCGGTATTAACCAAACCAGCAAACAAAATTCGTTATCACTCTTTTGTTAGCGGTTTTGTATCAGAACAGTTTTTATTTTATGCAAACAAAAACAAGGGTTTATTCACTCACCAAAATCCACTCTTCCACATCCTCGTTTTGCACTTTTTGTGCAAATTGGAAACCGAGTAAATTGTAAAAATTGAGTAAGCCGTGGTCTTCTATGGCTAGCCAAAATTTTTGTATTGGAAGTTTTTCTTTTATTTTAGTAATCAGCAAAGAACCTAACCCTTCGCTCCTTCTATTTTCAGCTACAAAAACAAAAGCAAGGTACAAATAATCTTTGTCTAACCAGTGTTGTGCAATTTTATGGTACCCTTTGGTATCGGGCGAAACGGTTGAAAACAAAATGGCACCTGCAATTATTTGTTTATTCTCTACCAAACAATAGATAGTTGAAGTAGTTGCATATTCCTTCCAAAAAGGTTCAATTCCATTTCTCCAATCTGAAGTAAGAATATCGAAAAAAAGTGTTGGGTTATCAGTTAAATCTATGAATTGCATGATTAATTACAATAAATTCCAAGCCCACAATTTATCAGAATCTTCCGTCCAACGATCTCCGATATCTGTTCTGTAATAAGAATAGTTCACCAATACATTGCTCACTCGGTTGTACATGAGCCGTTGTGCTTCTCTCATCGTCAATCCTGTTCCTGAGACTATTGCTACAACTCCAGAAACACCTGTAATTAGCCACTCACCATTTACCATTTTTAGGTGCATCGGATGAACTCCTTCTTTTACAGCTTTTTTCATAATGACCACAGCGTCTTTAGAAAAAAGTTCAAAGGTTTTGATGTCGTTGTAAGGAAAAGGAGGAACTACAATATAAACACCAATTTGAAAGCCTTTTTTTGTGCTGATTTTAAACTTTTTTCCACTAGCTAATTTATATAACATCATTCCCATAGGCTCTGTAATACCTGCACGTTGAATTTGTATTTGCGGATAGCCAAAACGCGAAGTAAATTCGAGTGGGTAAATTCCATTTCCATTTACAATAGAGTTAATATCAATGTGACCGACAAAATTTTCTTCAGCTAACTTATCTTCAAACTTTTTAAGTGTAGTATCAAAAATTGCATTTTCATCTTTCCAAAGCATACTTGTTCCCATCTCTCCAGTAGAGACTCCTAATTCTTTAGGAAATAGTTTTTTGTGTTCAAATGAAATATTGATGGGTTTAATAAATTCATTTCCATTAAAATAAGCCGAAACAGCGACTTCAACGCCAGTAACTTTTTTTTGCAATTGAAAAACTCCTAAGTCATTCCCCCAAGTTTTCTGATATGCCTTTAAAACTCGTTTTACATCTCCTCCATCTTCTTCTTGCCCCACAAACAACAACTGCTTTTGCTCCGACATATCACCACAAGGTTTAACCACATATTTGTTGGGAAATTTATCAACATAAGCAATGGCATCGTCTATGAATTCGAATTCATGGTAATTCAATATTTTTACTTTTAAACGTTTAAGTTCACTTTGACCAAAATTCCTGTCTAATTCTAACTTGTCGGTATATTCTGTTCCACCAACTACCAATTTTCCAGAAGCCCTTAATTCTGAAGCAACTTTTCCAAAACCAGTATAATCGAAAATAATTACATCTGCCCAATCGATGTAATGGGTCCATTTTTTAACTTTAGGGACAAAACCATCACCAATTTCACGTTCATCTTTACTTTCAATATACATTTTAACAAGATTTCCTTCCTTAAGAACGGAATATGCTAAATCTAATATTTCACCCCAACGGGATACAAAAAGGAATTTTAATTTTTTTTCTTTAACTTTTGCCATCTAAATGAACAATGTGGGTTAAATTTTATGGGTATAAAATAATTTTATATGGTAACAATTAATAAGCGATATTAGTTAAAATTTAATATACAAAAAGCAGTTGTTAATAAAAATATTTTTGATTAAAATTTGAACCTGATTTGTGCTTTTATTTCTTGTTTATGGTTGCTTGGTATTTCTTCCAATCCAGAACTTATCACATCAATATCATCATAATAAGTTAACCCATAACGTAACCAAATGTCGATACCTCTTTTAACATTGTATTTTATCGTTAAATAAGTTCGTGTTCCTTTATTGTAATATGCAGGTATTGAATACGCATACAATACATCGTTTTCGAAAGCATAAATTCTACTGTTATAAGAATCTGTATCAAACAATCCATATCTAAAAGAAAAAGTAAAAGGACTACTTAATGCTTTATAAACAATATCTTGATAAATTACAAAACCCCTTTCAAAAGGAGATTCTTCTTTATCGTAATTAACTAACTCCACTCTACCTTTTATTTTAAAAGACGGTGAAAGCTGATAACTATAATTAAAACGGTAATTGGTTTGTTTTTCGTTAACTAAATAATTTATTCCATCGGTTAAGTCAACAGAAGTGTTATCACCTTTATTACGTTCTCGAATGCGGACGTACATTTCTAGTTTTTTTGATGGTGTAAAGGTTAGTTGAGCTAAATATTGATATCCGTTTGAGGGAGCATCAATTCCATATTTTAACCATGGAAATGTAAATTGATCATAATAAGCAGATAACGTAATATTTTTAAGGGGTTTTGCTACAAACCCCATCAACACTCCTTTCTCATTTTCGTTGGTAGAATTTTCGCCTATTCCTGCACTAGAAATTGGATGGAAATCTCGTTGATAATCTCGGTATAAAACTGCTAACGACAATTTAGGGTCTAATGTGATTAAAGCACCTGAAACAAAAGCATTACCAGCAGTTATACTTTTAGAAAATTCTCCGAAGAAATTAAAATTCTTGTAAATCCAACTGTAATCCGCTCCAATATTGGTTTGTTGATTGTTGCTATTTCTAAACTGACTATAGGTTTGGATATCAGGAATAAAATCGGTATTTATAGTACTGTTTATTCCTGTTAAACCAATGTTCACTTTTCTTGTTTTAAAGGCTAAATGTCCTCCTATTTGTTGTTGAGTGATGGCATCTTTATCTTCAATTTCATTCACTGTTCGATGAAACCCTGTTTGTTGTATAGAGGTAATTGCTAATACTTCTTCATCTACAGTTGAAGAATCAATTAAATCAATGTTTGCATCTATATTGTTGTAAGAATAAAAAGCTGTTGCTTCAATTTTATTGAATTGAAAAGCAATACCTCCTCCTCTTAAAAAAAGACTTTCATCAACAGATGTATAAGGTTTTAAACCTCCTCCACTTCTTTTTAACGACATAATATCGGCTGATTTCCCAAAAGCTGCACCAGACCAATAAGTTAATCCTTGTCCAAACTGTGCTTGGTAATCTCCAATGGCTAATTGTTTTATTTTACCTTGATTTCTGATGAAAAAATGGGCTGAATAAAAATCGAATCCATTTTTCTGAGCACCATTAAAAAATTCTTCACCTGCATCTTTTTCGGCAGTTATTCCAAAACTAATGTGGTTCCCATATTTATAGCGATATCGGGTATAAAAGTTAGCTTCATCTCCAATATAACGGGAGTTAGGACTAGCTGCCAAAGCAGAATCGGTAATTGGACTGAAACCTTTTTTTTCCTCCAACACAGTTTTGTAACGAATAAATAATTCATTTTCTCCATTTTTTAATAAGTCATTTAAAGAAAATTGTGGACTATCTAAATTTGAAGAAACTTTAACAAATGGAAAAATTAAATTAATTACATCAGCACCAAATCCATCAATAGTTTGGAGTTCTTCCAATGTCATTAATTTTCCATTTTTTTCGATATGAGCGAGTAAATTATTGATTTGGATATTAGTTAACAATCCAAGCTCTTCTAACTCATTTAAATCAGCTTTATTGAGATTTAAGGGATGGTTGAAATAATTGGAAAGTTGGTCAAGAATAGTGTTGTAATCGGCATCCGATTCTTCAGCATCTTCAATTAAATATTCGACTCGTTTTTCGATGATTTTATTTTTTTCTTCTTCATTATTTTGAGCAAAAGAGAAGATTGGAAATACTACAAATAATACAATAATAACACAACGGTTATGCTTTAAGAATACTCCGAAAAATTCAGTGTGAAAACGCCTATTCTTTTTACTATGATTGCTTATAAACATTATTAAATACTTGGACTATCTGCTTTTTTAATTTTATTTTTAACATAAATGATAGAAATTGAAGGAGTTATTCCCAAAGTTTGATGAAATGAAGAGGAAATATCAATTTTAAAATCTTTTAATTTCATACCAAAACCAAAAGCATATTGAGTTGGATTGGTAGAAATTCCGCCTCGTAAATAAAGAGCTTCAGTAATGTGATATTCTAATCCTGCTTTAACCACAGCATCAAAATTCATGTCTTTTTCTGTTTCAATTCCCATCATTACTTTTTCAGAAAATCGATACTCCAATCCTAATTTCATAATGGTTGGAATTCGTTCGTTGTCATATTCGGCTAACTTACTTCTTGTAGGATTGTAAAGATGTACACCTAAAGAAAGTTCTTTACTTAGTTTTGCGATTAAGCCAATTGCACTTGTTATTGAAGTTTTAGTTCCATATTCTTGAGCTAATTTGGTGTTTAAATAATTGAGTTGAACTCCAACGGAAAACTTATCTCCAAATCGTTGTCCATAAGATAAACCTGCTTTGGTTTCGTTATACAATTCAAAGCCAAAAGAAGTAACGCTAATACCTAATGCTCCTATTTTAACAGGCATAACTAATGCTCCAGCTTTATAGCTTGTTTCTTTTAGCAAAAATCGATTTTCGTAATAAATACCTCCCGAAAAATCAGTGATAAACCCTAAGCCAGCTTGGTTATTATTGGTTGACCACACATCAGAAAGTGTAGTTGTAAAACCACCCATTGCAGTAGAACGAGCACCAATATTATCGTTTCCAATCTGAGCATTCAAATGAATGGAAAAAAACAGTAGAATTGAAGTAATTATTTTATTCATGAAATATGGTTTTGTTAGGTAAAGGTAATAAAGTTTCTAGTTAATAATTAAAAATTGAAGGTTAGAGATTTGAAATTATTTATTTAAGGTGGGATGCAAAGCAGTTAATCCCGATTTAGTAATACCAAAATTTGGGCTATTGAAAATAGCTCAATTTGTTGGTATTACTTATGTCGTAGAAAATTTGTGAATTTTACGGGTTAATAAATGAGCCATTCCCTGTTTATCCCCCATTTCTTCATCTATTTTAAAGCTTCTACTATAAAAAACTAATGCTTTTTGAAGACCACCATGATTTTTATAATGAAACCCTAAATTGTTTAATGGCATTGCAATACCATATTTATCTTCAATATCTTCTCTTATTTTTAGACCTTTTCCATAGTTTTCCAATGCTTTAGAAATATTACCTTGATTATCGAAAATAAACCCTATGTTGTTGAAGGCTTCTGCTAAATATTTTTTAGCAATTTTTACTGCCTTAACTTTTTGCTGAGAAGTAAGCAATATTTCAGCAATGTTTTTCATTTCTGTATTGTACAGTGGCCATACCTCATCATCGTTTTCCGCTTCAATCATTTCGTTTAAAATGTTGCAACGAGTGGTATCGTGTTTGGCATTTTTTAGAGCTAATTTTAAAGAGTCGATGTTTTGAGCAAAAGCTTGTGGGCTTAATAAAACAAAAAATAATATGTAAAATAGTTTTTTCATTTTCTAATTTTTTAATCTCTTTATATTTCTTTCAATATACTTTTGTGAAGTCATTAAAGCATCTTGTATGCGTTTGGCGTAGCGGATGCTGGCTAATATTTCATTATTTTTTTCTTCTACCAACTCTTTCTGTTTTTCGATAATGGCTTTTTGTTTTCGAGTTAAACTTAACGTTCGTAAAACAAACATGGTAAAAAAGAAAACCACTTAACAGTATTTAAAATCGACTATTTTATTTTATAAAACATGATATATTATTAGAAAGTCGGAAGTCGGAAGCACTTCTGACTTCCGACAAAAAACAATGCGATAATTTATCCAGTTTGCAGTATAAATAGGAGGCAGGAAGCACTTCTGACTTCGGACTTCGGACTTCGGTATAGTTAGCATCAATTATTTATTTTTAATGTTTTCCCAAGTAGCATACATACTTTCTTGGGTTGGACGATTAGTTTCTTCTTTTCTTAATGGTTCGCAAATTTTTAAAGTTTCGTAACATTCTTTTGGTAATTGTTGATACAATTGCGTCCCTTTCGTTTTCCAAGCAATCATTTCATCGGTTACTTCCTTAATTATTTTAGCAGGGTTACCAACCAATAAGCTTCTTTTTGGTATTTCCATTTTTGCTGTCACTAAACTTAAAGCCCCAACAATACATTCATCGCCCATTTTTACATCATCCATCACCACACTGTTCATTCCAATTAAACAATTTTTACCAATTGTTCCACCATGAATGATTGCTCCATGTCCGATATGAGCTCCTTCTTTTAAAATTACCGTAGTTCCTGGAAACATGTGAATAGTGCAATTTTCCTGAATGTTGCAACCATCTTCAATACAAATTTTTCCCCAATCGCCACGAATAGCAGCTCCTGGACCCACATAAACAGCTGCACCTATAATTACATTACCCGTAACAACAGCTTGTGGGTGTATAAAAGCTGTTTTGTGGATGACTGGTTTAAATCCGTTAAATTCGTAGATAGCCATTAATTAAATAGTTATGATGTAAATATAAATTTTTTAGTACAATAAAATCTCTGAAGTATAAAAATCTACACAACTCAATGGAAAATTTGGATAACTACTTACAAATTTTTTATATTTTTTAGGCTTAAACTGACTCTTGTCCCATTTTACTTCCAAAGCATAACCATTATCAAAACTTTCTTCAACCACAAAATCCACTTCATTGCCATCAGCCGTTCTCCAGTATTTTAATAAGTAAGAATCATGTTTTATTCTTAACTGATTGTAGATGAAATTTTCTAAAAGAGCTCCTTTATCAATTCTATTTATTGGGTTTTCGAATCTACCTAATATTGAATTTCTTAAACCTAAATCATTAAAATAAACTTTAGGCATTTTAGTTAACTCCTTTCTTAAATTTCTGTAAAATGGTTTTAGTAAATCAACATGAAAACACTTCTCTAAAATATACACATAGTGTTCTACTGTTTTATTATCCAACCCAATCGTATTTCCTAGTTCATTTTTATTTACCAAATTACCTATTTGATCTGCTAATAATTTTACTAACATTAAAAATTTATTTTCTTTATCCACTCCAGACTCTAGAATATCTCTTCTCAAATAAGAATTTTTCAACTCATTTAATAAGTGTTTTTTTTCTTCCCAATCATTCTCCAAAACAATTGCAGGATAACCCCCATAGGTAAGGTATTCTCTTAAAAGAGATTCAGTACTTGTTAAATATTGAGATACATACGATGGCTCTGAAGCATGATAAGCTATTTCTTTGTTTATTTTTTCTTGCCTTTTAAACACTAAAAATTCATTAAAAGATAATGGATAGAGTTGAAAAACACGTTTTCTACCTGCTAATGAATCTTTAAACTTAGCATCAATATAAAAAGCACTACTACCTGTAACCACAACTTTTACATTATATTCATACTCATCATACAAAAATTTTAAAAAATTAGTTGGATTATCTAAATATTGTATCTCATCAATTAATAAATAAATTCTTTGAGAAGTTTTCCCATTTATAATCTTTTGTGGAACAAGTTGCACATGAGTAAATATTGATTTTACATCTTTATTTAAGGAAACCAAAAGTTCCTTGTTCTCTAAATTTAATAGTACAACTTCTTCTTTATTGTTTTTTAAATAAAAAAACAATTGCTTTAACAAAGATGATTTCCCTACTTGTCTGGCTCCAGTAATTATTGTATAATTTTTATGACTAAGATGATTCTCTAAACTTTTATATAAGTACCTGTATTCCATAATATTAAACTATTAACACTACAAATATACAATTTATTTCCCTAAAATATCCGATATTTTAGGATTTAGTTTCCTATAATATCCGATATTATGGGATTTACTTTCCTAAATTATCTGATATTTTAGGATTTCTTGCTTTTAAATATCAGAAAATACTACAAAAATTAATGTGAGAAAATATCGAACATATTAGTTGGTCGCTCAGTTATTCTCCAATTAAACCCTTTTAGAAGCAAATCTTTTGGTGATACCTCTTTTATTGGATTTAACTCTCCTTGAGGGCTTTTTAGAAAAGATATGGTTTGTAATTCATTTTCTTTTAAAAAAATTAACATATTTTCTCCATTCATTTTATTAACTCCTATGTATTTCCCTGCATCATCCAACGCAAAATAAATAGTTTCAGAATTCTGTTTGACATCAATTTTATGCAACTCCCTTTTCTGAAAATACCCTATCATATTTTTTCCTTTTATCTGATTAAAATTTTCGGTAATTGAATCCACTTTTGAAATGATAAAAGCATTATTATCCATATACATTTTATCAATTTCTCCTTCTACCATAAGTAAATGAATAAAGTCGGCGGTAATTTGATTTTCTTTCGACCAAATAATTGGGCTTTGGTATAAATTGATGGTTGAATCTGAAAAATTATAAATCACAGTATCAGCCTTACCCTGCATGTCTTTTGAAAATATTTTTGCATGATGATAAGCAAATAAAGTTCGAACGGTATCTTTGGTATTAGTAGGAGTTATATTTTTATTAATCATAGAATCCATCATCACATATTGAGTTGAAACTATAAAAGTATCTGCATGCATATACAACGTATCCTTATCTGTAATTTGCATCATCATAGCTTCTTGAGTAATCATAGCACTATCTTTTTGCTCAAATAAATGAGCTACATCTCCTTTAATAATGATGTTTTCTACTGTGTCAGTAATTATTCCATTACAAATTAGTTTCCCAAATCCAGCATTTCTATCATAGTACAACGTGTCGCCTTCAATTCTTTTTTTCTCAGAAAAGAGGTATGCATTTTTATAAAATTTTGATTTATTGGTAACAGTATTGTACCAACCATTTTCGGTATAAATAAAATTATCTTTACTAGTGATGGTTGTTGGCCCTAAGAAATTAACAATTTCTGAAGCTGAGTTGTAATTTAAAGTATCTGCTTCTATTCTATATTCGGGATTGACCAAAACAACATCTTTTTTAAAATAAAAAGCTTCTCCATTTGAATAATAATAACCTTGTTCACTTGTGAGCGTGTTATTTTCTTTTTGATTAATCATGGTTCCTCCTCCATAATAATAGGCTACATTATCGTTTCTATTGTAATCTAAATAGTTGGTTGTTAAAGTAACATCATTATTAATTAATCGAATAGCTCCTCTAAGAATAGCGATTTTGGTGTTCCCATTGTATTTTAAGGAATCTCCAAATAATTGCAATGAATCTCCTTGAACCATTCTTACATGTCCAAATGCATCCATGGTATTGGAATTAGAATAAATTAAAGCAGTATCACAAAACATAAGGGCATTGTCGTGTTTTAGCTGAACATCTCCAATTAATCGTTTCACTTTAATTCCTTTCATATCTTCATATTCTAAGGTATTTGCATTTAAAATTTCGATTTGAGAAGATTTTTGAGCAAAAGAAAATATTGTGATAAATAAGAAAAATATAGTTATCACCCCTCTCATTCTCCCCTCAAGGGGAGATGTAAAAAAATCCTCCCTTGAGGGAGGACTTAATTGGGTGATGCTTTTCATAAAAATTAATATTTTTTTATAACATTAAACTAACACTCTTTCTCTTAAAAGAGTTTGTTTTCTATCTGGTCCAACAGAAATAATTGTAATAGGAACGTTTAATTCTTGTTCTAAGTATGCTACATAATTATTTAATTCTTTTGGAATTTCACTAATGTCTGAAAGCTTTGTCAAATCAGTTCTCCATCCTTTTATATCTTTATAAATGGGTTGTACATCAGTTGAAACAATGTCGTAAGGCATGTAATCGATTTTTTCTCCATCAACGATATAATGGGTGCAAACTTTTATGGTTTCGAATTTATCTAACACATCTGCTTTCATCATTATTAATTGAGTTACTCCATTAATCATGATAGCATATTTTAATGCAGGTAAATCTATCCATCCACATCTTCTTGGTCGTCCAGTGGTAGCTCCAAATTCGTGTCCTGCTTTTCTTATTTCTTCACCAACAGCATTGTCTAATTCTGTAGGAAATGGTCCACTGCCAACTCGAGTGCAATATGCTTTAAAAATACCCAAAACTTCTCCTATTTTATTGGGAGCAATACCTAATCCAGTGCAAGTTCCTGCTGATGTAGTATTAGATGAAGTTACGAAAGGATAAGACCCGAAATCAACATCTAACATTGTTCCTTGAGCTCCTTCTGCTAAAATAGTTTGACCTTTATCAAGAGCTTTATTAATATAATGTTCACTATCAATTACAGTAAGTGATTTTAATAATTTTACACCCACATAAAAATCTTTTTCCAGTTCTTCTAAATTGTATTCAAATTTGTGAAATTTTAAAATCTGTTTATGCTTTGCAACTAATTTATCATAACGAAGTTTAAAATCAGGTAAAAATAAATCACCAACTCGAATTCCATTTCTACCAGTTTTATCCATATAAGTTGGTCCAATTCCTTTTAATGTAGAACCTATTTTTTCTATTCCTTTTGAATTTTCGGAAGCTGCATCCAATAAGCGATGAGTTGGCAAAATAAGGTGTGCTTTTTTAGAAATAAAAAGTTTTTTATTCACATCTACTCCCAATTTAGTTAATGCATCCACTTCCTTTTTAAGGATAACTGGGTCGATAACCACCCCATTACCAACTACATTATTTACCCCTTCATGAAAAATTCCAGATGGAATAGTATGCAAAACGTGTTTAATTCCATCAAATTCTAAGGTATGTCCAGCATTTGGACCACCTTGAAATCTTCCAATAATGTTATATTTTGGAGTTAATACATCTACAATTTTTCCTTTTCCCTCGTCTCCCCATTGAAGACCTAATAACACATCTACTTTCATTTTTCTTATTTATATCAATATTTTTTTGGCTTTATCAACTGTTTCCTCTATATTAAATATGCTATTTAATTTGGTGATTATGAGCAATTTTTTTATCTTTTCAGGTATATTGGTAATAATAACATCTCCTCCATTGCTTCTTGTTTGCGTAAATATGTTGATTAAAATATTTAAACCTGTGCTGTTCATGTATTTCATTTCCGACAAGTCTATAATTATTTTATTAAACCCTTCATTGGAATAAAACTCAATTTCATCTAATAAACGATCTACTTGTTGTTTATTCATTAAATTTCCTATAAAAGAAATATGAATAAAATTTTGGTCTTTTTTAATTTTATATGAGAAATTCATGTTTTATTTATCTTTTTTAATTGCATAAAAATTTAAAGAATGGTGTAAAATAGTTACTCCAAACATTTCTTCGAGTGTTTCTTTAATATTTTGGATTCTAGGGTCGCAAAATTCGATAACTTTACCATTACTTAAAATAATATGGTCGTGTTGTTTTGAACCAAATGAACGTTCAAATTGTGACATATTGTTTCCAAATTGATGCTTTCTTACCAATTTTGCAGCAATCAACAACTCAATAGTATTATACAAAGTGGCTCTACTTACTCTATATTTTTTATTTTTCATAGAAATATAAAGCTCGTCGATATGAAAATGCTCATCACTAGAATATATTTCTTGAAGAATGGCAAATCTCTCAGGAGTTTTACGATGTCCTTTCTCCTCTAAATAAGTAGTGAAAATGTTATTTACCCTTTGTTGAAGATCTTGGTCTGTACTCATTAATTGTTGTTAAGAAGTAAAAATATCAATTAATCATTAACATAAAGCAAATGTTGATTTTTTGTTGAAAAGTAATTTGTTGTTAGGTTATGTAATTTTCTAATAAAATTAATTATTTATTCGATCTACATTTCTTACTCCTTTTACTTTGGTAAGATTTTTTATTAAGTTAGTTAAGTGCGAAGTGTCTTTAACAAAGACCATTACTCGACCTTCAAAAATACCATCATGACTATCAAAACTAAGCGACCGCATGTTGACATGTAATTCATTTGAAATTACCTGAGTAATGTTATTTACAACACCCACATCATCAAAACCAACAATTTTTAATCCAGTTAAAAAGTCAATATTTTGTTCATCAATCCATTGAGCTTTTATAACTCTATATGCATAATTAGACATTAATTGAACAGTGTTTGGACAACTGGTTTTATGAATTTTTATTCCCTCAGTTACCGTTATAAAACCGTAAACTTCATCGCCTGGAATTGGGTTACAACAATTTGCCAATTTGTAATCTAACTTTTCCATATTATCACCAATCACTAAAACTTCCTTTTTTGGAGTTTCTTTTAGAGATTTGCTAACTCCAAAATAACTTTTTACTCTTTTTTGAATGGTTTGTTTAGGACGTAATACACCTTTCTTAACAACAAAAGATTTTAGATGATTTAAATCGATATCATTGATAGCTATTTTGTAATATAAATCTAATGTAGAACTTACTTTATAATAAGCTTCTAACTCTTTTAAACTAATATTATGATACGAAATTTTTAACTTCTTAAACTCTTTTTCTAATATGATTTTCCCTTCTTCAGCAACTATTCTTTTTTCATCTTTTAATGCTGATTTTATACGGGATTTTGCTTTTTGTGTTTGAACAAAATTTAGCCAATCTTCTTTCGGTTTTTGTTTGTTCGATGTTAAAATCTCAACCTGATCTCCACTATTTAATTGATAGCTTAATGGCACCAACTTATTATTAACTTTTGCACCTAAACAGGTTATTCCAACTTGGGTATGAACGGCAAAAGCAAAATCTAAAGCACTTGCTCCAGTTGGCAAATTCTTCATATCACCATTTGGAGTAAAAACATAAATTTCATCGGTGAATAAATTCATCTTGAAATCATCTATTAAATCCAATGCGTTGGTATCAGTGCTTTCTAGCAGTTCTCTTACTTGATTAATCCATCTATCAAATTGACTTTCGACACCTCCCTCTTTATACTTCCAATGTGCTGCAAAACCTTTTTCGGCAATATCGTCCATTCTTTTAGTTCTGATTTGAACTTCTACCCATTTTCCGGTCGGACTCATTACAGTAGTTTGCAAAGATTCATAACCATTGGTTTTAGGTGCTGAAATCCAATCTCTTAATCGATCAATATTGGGTTGGTAATAATCTGTAACTACGGAGTAAACTTGCCAACAATCAGATTTTTCATTCTCTTCTTTTTCAGTATCAATAATAATTCTGATGGCAAATAAATCATATACCTCTTCGAAAGGAATGTTTTTTTTATTCATCTTATTCCATATGGAATAAATTGATTTTGGTCTTCCTTTAATTTCAAATTTGAACCCTTTTTCTTCTAACCCTTTTTTAATTGGCAAAGAAAACTTGGTGATAAATCTTTCTCTTACTTCTTGTGTTTTTTTTAATTTGCTTACTAATTCTTTAAATGCTTCAGGTTCTTGGCATTTAAAAGATAAATCCTCTAATTCTGATTTAATGGAATGCAATCCTAAACGATGAGCTAAAGGGGCATATAAAAATAAAGTTTCTGAAGCAATCTTTAACTGCTTATCTCTTCTCATGGAATCGATGGTTCGCATATTATGCAATCGATCGGCAATCTTAATTAAGATAACTCGAACATCTTCGGAAAGCGTTAGTAATACTTTCCTAAAATTTTCTGCTTGTAAAGAAACATTATTATCAACAACACCAGATATTTTGGTTAACCCATCAATTATTAAAGCTTCTTTTTTTCCAAATAATTTCTCAACTTCTTCAATTGTAATGTCTGTATCTTCTACAGTGTCGTGAAGTAAAGCACAAATAATAGAGGTTGCTCCTAACCCAATTTCTTCGGCACATATTCTTGCGACAGCAATTGGATGAAAAATATAAGGTTCTCCTGATTTTCTTCTGTCGTTTTTGTGTGCTTCAACAGCTATGTCAAAGGCTTTTCGAATACGTTTCTTTGTTGCAGCGTCTTTTTTCGCATGCTTTGCAACTTTTAATAAGTCTTTATAGGCTTGTAAAATTTCCTTTTTTTCTCGTTCTGTATCTATTTGAGCCATCGTTTATAAAAAAATTTAAACTCTTTCTATAATTGTAGCATAACCTTGTCCAACACCAATACACAATGTTACCAATGCATATTTTTTGTTTTGCTTTTGAAGTTCAATTGCAGCTGTTTGTATGATTCGGGAGCCAGACATTCCGAGTGGATGCCCAATTGCAATTGCACCACCATTTGGATTAATTCGGACATCATTATCTGCTAAGCCCATTTTACGAGTACATGCCAAACTTTGTGCAGCAAATGCTTCATTTAATTCAATAATGTCAATGTCATTTAAGGTTAATCCTGCTCTTTTTAATGCTTTTTCTGAGGCATAAACAGGACCTATTCCCATAATTCTTGGTTCAACTCCTGCAATAGCACTCGAAACAATACGTGCCATTGGAGTTAAATTATATTTACTAATGGCTTGTTCTGAAGCAATTAACATAGCTGCAGCTCCGTCGTTTAAACCAGATGAATTTCCTGCTGTTACGCTTCCTCTTTCTTTTTTAAATGCTCCTTGTAATTTTTCTAATCCTGCTAAAGTGGTTAAAGGTTTAATAAATTCATCTTTATCAAAAATGATAGCCTCCTTTTTTCGTTGAGGAATTTCAACAGCTACAATTTCTTCTCCTAGCCTCCCATTTTGTTGAGCTGTAGTTGCTTTCATTTGGCTCCAATAAGCAAATTGATCTTGGTCTTCTCTGCTAATTTTGTACAATTCAACTAAATTTTCTGCGGTTTCACCCATACCTTCAGTTCCATAAAGTTGGTGCATTTTAGGATTAATAAAACGCCAACCAAAACTAGAATCATGCATTTTGGAATCTGTACCAAAAGCAGTTGATGGTTTTGAAATTACATAAGGTGCTCGTGACATATTTTCAACTCCTCCAGAAATATAAATATCTCCATCTCCTATTTTTATTGCCCGAGAAGCATTGATTGCCGATGCCATTCCAGAGGCACATAACCTGTTTACGGTTTCACCTCCAACTTTCCATGGTAAGCCAGCTAATAACCCACACATTCTGGCAACATTTCTATTGTCTTCTCCTGCCTGGTTCGTACAACCAAATATCACATCTTCGATTTCTTCTTGAATTATTGTTGGGTTTCTTTTCAACAATTCTTTAATTACCAACGCTCCCAAATCGTCTGCTCTAACAGCAGCTAATGTGCCTCCGAAACTTCCTACTGGAGTTCTAATGGCATCAATAATATAGGCTTCTTTCATTAATAAAATTTTTAAAATAATTTATCTGTTCTAAACACGGTTCCTTTAAACAAAGCTACAACTTCTTTTTCTTGATTGCAGATAGTGATGTTGTAGATTGCAATTTTATTGGTGATTGATTTTTCTTCTGCTTTAGCATAGATTATATCGCCAGATTTACATGGCTTGGTATGAGAAATGGATGTTTCGAGTGAAACACATATTCGTCCATGAGAATTTGATGCAAATGCTAAGGCACTATCTGCCATACTAAATGTAATTCCACCATGAGCAATTTCAAATCCATTGAGCATTTCATCTCTAATTTGCATTTTTAACTCACAGCTTCCTTCTTTAATAGAGATGATTTCAATGCCCAACCATTTAGTAAATGGGTCTTTATCCAGCATTTGATCCACAATTTTATCTGCTAATGCTTTCGAATTCATAAATTAGTTTTTAGGATTTCAAATTTACTAAATTTTAGCTCCTTTAAAAGGTCTTTTTGATTATTACTTTTGAAAAGCATTTGAAAAGCAAAAAATAAAAAGAGAAAAGAGAAGAGAAATAAAAAAAATACTATTAAACGCATTTTTATTAATCTTTACAGTCAATATTCTTATCGCTCAAGATACCACCATTGTACAAACTTTAAATTTTAATGACATCACTAAAAGAAGATGATGGTATATTTTTCCATCCGACACCATCCACTATCAAAAAATATTAATGTATTATACATTAAAATGTGATGCTGCAACCCCTTAAAAAAGCTAGTAAAATTTACTAGCTTTATTTAATAAATTTTTTTCCCTTCCACTACCATTCTTCTTAATAAAACACTTGGTCGATAACGGTCTTCGCCATATTCGGCTTGTAAAAATTCTAAGCTAAACAATACATTTTCTAAACCTATTTTATCCGCCCATTTGAGCAATCCTTGTGGGTAATTAACTCCTTTAACCATTGCTAAATCAATGTCTTCTTTGGTTGCAATGTTTAAAAATAAAGCATCAATAGCCTCATTAATCAACATCGCTACTATTCTACCTACTATTTCAGTGCCTAATTCTTCATCTTTCAGAGGTTGGGGCATTTCAACTCCCTCGGTATAATCATAATATCCTTTACCCGATTTTTTCCCTAGCCAATCTGCTTCGAAATATCGTTTTTGAGTCAGCGATGGTTTGTATCTTGGGTCATAATAGAAAGCCGCAAATACGGTTTCAGTTACCGTGTAATTGATGTCGTTACCAATGTAGTCCATCAAGGTAAAAGGTCCCATTTTAAAACCTCCCAATTCGGTCATTGCCCAATCGATGGTCGCAAAATCGGCAATTCCTTCTTCGTAAATTCGAAGAGCTTCGCCATAAAAAGGACGAGCCACACGGTTGACAATAAAACCGGGAGTATCTTTTGCTAGCACAGTTACTTTTCCCCAACTTTCAATTAATGCACGAGCGGTTGTTTTGGTTGCTTCGAATGTTTGTACCGCAGGAATAATTTCTACCAAGGGCATTAGTGGTGCTGGATTAAAAAAGTGAATACCAATAACTCGTTCAGACTTTTTACAAGCAGAAGCTATAGAAGCAATAGAAAGCGATGAAGTGTTGCTTGCTAAAATGCAGTTTTCGCTAACCACTTCTTCTAATTGAGCAAAAACTTTTCGTTTTACCTCTAAATTTTCAATGATGGCTTCAATAATCAGGTTGCAGTTTTTGAAATCGGTTATACTTTTTGAAAACTGAATTCTTCCAATTATTTCATTAGAAATTGTTTCATCTATTTGTTCTTTTTCCACTAAACGAGTTACTATTTTTTGGAGACTCGCTGCTGCTTTTGCTAAAGCGTCTTCATTTACATCAACTAACACCACTTGATGTTTTTGTGTTGCTGCTAGCTGAGCAATTCCAGCTCCCATGGAGCCAGCTCCGAGAACGCCTATTTTTTTTATTTGTTGATTATCGTTCATGTTTGTTAAATTTATTTTTTTTGCAATCTAAACCATTAAATATACTAATCACAACTTTAGTAATTACTTACAAAACATTGTTTAAATCTTGACTTCCAATTATAGCCATAATTTCTACAGTTCTATTGCTTATTTTGTAATAAATGCTATCAGAACCACAAACACAACGTCTGTAACCTGTTTTAATAAAATCAACCGATTCAAATGAGTAGGGATGTTTTGCTATAATCTCAAAATATTCAAAAAATGAGCTAAAATAGCGGTCAGCTTGTGCTATTCCAAATTTCTTAACTCCATAATGATGAATTCTTATTAAATCCTCTCTAGCGGCATTACTTAATTTGTATTTAGCCATTAAGTAACGATTTTGATTGTGCTAAAATCTGCTCTTTGGTATCTTTTGTGAAACCGCTTTTTTCTGCCATTTCTAGTTTAGAGCTTATCCAATCAATTTGTCGTTGTTGTTTTCTAGCTTGTCTTATCAAATCATTAACCAATTCACTTTTGCTAGAATACTCATTGTTATCCACTTGAGATTTTAACCATTCATCATTTGGCTGTGTGAATGAAATACTTTGTCTAGCCATAATATTCGTTTTTGATGTAAATTTACACCAAAAAAGTGTCTTTGCAAAATATTTCAAGCTAAAATTATCTACTTCTATCACCCCTCAATAACCCAAATCTGCACTGCAGATTTTCCTCTTAATCTCAAATCCTCAAGGGGAGAAAAAGCATCTTCCTATATATTTGTAAGGTTGGGAATGGGATTACTCTCCTTTAAAATTTGGTTTTCTTTTTTCTAAAAAGGCATTCACGCCTTCGTTATAATCATAAGTTGAACCAGCAATGGTTTGTAGTTCGTTTTCTAAAGCCAATTGTTGGGTTAAGTTGTTATGGTATGATTCGTTTAACAAACGTTTGGTTAACCCAATTCCTTTAGTAGGCATTTTAGCTAGGGTTTGAGCAATTTTTAATGCTTCTTCCTGCAAATTTTCATCAGCAACAGCTTTGTAAATCATACCCATTTTTTCGGCATCTTCAGCCATCACCTTATCGCCCAAAAACATTAACGCTGCCGATTTTTGCATACCTACCAAACGTGGTAAATAATACGTTCCTCCACTATCCGGTATTAACCCAATTTTGCTAAAAGCCTGTATAAAACTAGCCGATTTTGCAGCAATAGTAATGTCACAAGCTAAAGCTAAATTTGCACCAGCACCAGCAGCAACACCATTAACAGCACAAACAATTGGTTTTTCGATGTTTCGTAACCGCTCAATAATTGGATTATAATGTTCCTCCACAATTTTATCTAAATCGGTTTGATTCGGGTCAATTGCTTCTGCTAAATCTTGTCCTGCACAAAAGGCTTTACCTTCACCTGTTAAATAAATGGCTCTCACTTCACTATTTTTTTCACATTCGTCTAAACGAGTTTGTAAATCCAACGCCATTTGTCGGACAAAACTGTTAAATTTATCTGGTCGGTTTAAGGTAATTATTCCTACTCCGTTTTCTATTTTAAAATTGATGTTACTCATGAATTTTCCTTTTTTATTCCCTTGAGGGGATTATAGGGGTGTTTTCCAAGATTCAAAACACACCCCCAACCCCTCTCAAGAGGGGAATTTTAAAGTCTATTTAATTTCCATTTTGATGTTGAAACTGAACTTGCTGAAATTGTCGTTTTCTGAGAGCTTTCTACATACATTTTTGCAGCAAATAAAGCAGCAATTTCTTCTGTTTCAGCATTTGAATTTTGTAATTTTTCTGGATTAAAATGCTGGTTTATAAAATTGGTATCAAAATTCCCACTCACAAAAGCCTCATGTTGCATAGTAAACTTACAAAAGGGTAACGTAGTTTCTACACCACTGATAACATAATCATCAATAGCTCTAATCATTCTGTTCCGAGCTTCTTCTCTGTCCTTGCCATGAGTAATTAATTTAGAAATCATGGGGTCGTAATAAATTGGGATTTGCATTCCTTCTTCAAAACCATCATCAACTCTTACCCCTATTCCCTCAGGACGAACATAAGTATTTAACCTTCCAATATCTGGCAAAAAATTATTCATTGGGTCTTCGGCATAAACTCGAACTTCAAAAGCATGACCGTTAATTTTTAGCTCCTCTTGTTTAAAACTTAATTTTTCTCCTCTGGCAATGTTTATTTGTTCTTTCACCAAATCAATACCAGTAATCATCTCAGTAACAGGATGCTCAACTTGTAAACGGGTATTCATTTCTAAAAAATAAAAATCTTTGTTGTTTTCCAACAAAAACTCAACTGTTCCTGCTCCCACATAATTGCAAGAACGAGCAACATCAACTGCACATTTTCCCATTTCCAATCTAATTGCTGGAGTTAATACAGAAGAAGGTGCTTCTTCGATTACTTTTTGATGACGACGTTGAATGGAACATTCACGTTCAAATAAATACACCACATTTCCATGACTATCAGCAATAATTTGTATTTCGATGTGACGAGGAGAACCTACGTATTTTTCGATAAAAACAGCTCCATTTCCAAATGAAGAAACAGCTTCGCTAACAGCTCTATCCATTTGTGATTCAAATTCTTCAGGGGTTTCAACCACACGCATTCCTTTACCACCACCACCGGCAGAAGCTTTAATTAAAATAGGGAAGCCTATTTCTAACGCAATTTTTTTAGCTTCGTTAATGTCATCAATGGCTTCATCTGTACCAGGAACCATAGGGATGTTGTAATTCTTTACTGTTTCTTTGGCTTTTAGTTTATCGCCCATCAACTCCATTGCTTCGGGTGAAGGTCCAATAAAAGTGATTCCTGCGTTAGTTATTTTTCGAGTTGCATCAGCATTTTCGGATAAAAATCCATATCCTGGATGAACTCCATCAACTTTCAACGCTTTGCAAATTTGAATTATTTTATCTACCTGCAAATAGGATTGATTGGAAGGAGGTGGTCCAACACAAACAGCTTCATCGGCATATTTTACAAAAGGAGCATTTCTATCAGCTTCCGAGAAAATGGCAACCGTTTTTATTCCCATTTCCCTACAAGTTCGCATCACTCGAAGTGCAATCTCTCCTCTGTTGGCTATTAATATCTTGTTCATAAGGCTATCTTATTATTGGGCATAAAAATAGGAATTGTAATGAAATAAAATGAATAGAATTTATTTTTTCACCCATTTATCAGGTGATTGAGAAGTGCTAATAATGGCTTCAACTTTTAACAGTATTATTTTTCTCGTTAACGCTGTAATGTGCTCTGAAAGGAAATTTAGGAATGGGTAAGCAACGAATGTCATCGTATTTCACTTCATATTGTAGGGCATATTTTTTAAGTCTGAGAACTTCTTTCTTTACAGTTTTAGCAAATCGTTTGCCTAGTACATGAGATTTAGTCTCCTTTTTGTAATAATCAACTTGGTGTTGTATGTCAGTATGAATTTGAGGATTGAACTCAAGTTTAAAATTATATTTCATTCATCAAACTTAAATTGTTTTTCAACATCTTC
>Ga0210044_10001718_pt1 | contig 33497 bp, 24 predicted proteins | sample CryGey13umfilter_2_FD_183959 | JGI IMG/M metagenome (GOLD analysis project Ga0210044, IMG submission 183959) | Groundwater microbial communities from aquifer in Utah, USA - Crystal Geyser 4/9/14 3 um filter (SPAdes) (version 2) | ecosystem: Environmental > Aquatic > Deep subsurface >...
AGCTGGGTCTGTGGTGACGAAGACGGCCTTGAAGTGAGGAAACTGCTGCGTGTCCGGTGTGTGACCCGCGAAGAGTGGTTTCTCCTGTCTCTCGAGCCCACGAATGGGCAGATAGGCCAAGGTCGAGTCGCTGGTGCAGGTCGCTGCGATGCATCGGCCAGACACGAACATGAAGTCGAGAATGGGGGTCTCCTCGGCCGCCGTCATGATCGTTCGGCGAATGTCGGTGAGGGTCTCTCTCATGGACTCAAAGAGCGCGGGAACCGGGACGATGGCTCGGTCGATGCGGGTGCGCTTGTTGAGCTTCTCGAAGAAGAGGTGCAGCGCCAACTCGCTGTCGGTCTGCCCACGCACGTTGCGCTGCAGGAAGTCGGGCAAGAGCGCGCTGAGCGCTGCCATCCCTTCGGGAGTTCGAGTCACGTGGCCGACATGAGCGAAGAGCCAGTTGCGGAAGCGGTACGGCTGCATGTCTTGCGGGGGCGGTGTGCCTTCACTTCCCTGGCGCACGTGGGCGACCATAGAGTGTGACAGGACGTCGCTGGCGAGTGTGGCAAGGTCGACGCGGCCCGAGAGCCTTGCAGGTTGTTTGCGGACCAGCGCCCGTTCGTCCTGGTAGTAGCCCAAACCCCAACCGTCGCAGGGGGTTTCGGCGACAAACGAGAGGCTGTCGCCGCAGGTCTTCAAGGCGAGGTCGAAGAGCGAGAAGTCAGAACCCAAGTATCCGAATTGACGGCTCATATGCTGACCTCGAGGTTCGACGAATCAGTGGGGAACAATATTGGCAACCTTTTGTTTGGAGTGGTCTTCGTTCGTCCTTCGTGACTTACCTACCAAGTCGTCTGCTCGCAAAGCTCGAGAAATCAACCATTCGTCGCGCGCGAACCCACTGCTGGTCCAGCCGCTCCCGGTCCATCGTGGGGAGTGTAATCCCATTCCGAATCGATGGGCGCAACAGATCGGTGATGGATGGATTCTTTTGTTGGCCGTTGACTGCACGGCACTGGAGACCAAGGAACCGGCCGCAGAGAGGGAACGCTTGCAAATGTGACCTTTGTCGGCGTCGTTGAGCGGCGCTCGAGCCGCCCCCTTCTCATGGGCAACCAAGGGGTCGGCGCAGTTATTTCGGCTTCTTTGCCCGTTGTTCGAACTGGGAATGTTCGAAGCGGGAGGCCGAGTTTGTCGGCACTCCGTGGTGGCAGCTCGGCGCTGGACCCATGGCCGCTGGGGCAACCCCCGGATGCTTGCTCCTGTGAACTCTCGCCATCTGATGAAGGTGGTTCTGGATCTCGTGTCGTGATACCATGTCTCCACCTTGTCCTGCCTTGGCCGCACCTCAATAGAGGAATCGGCTGTCCAGAGAGCACTATGACCCAGATGAACCCCGACGCAGAATGGAAAGTCGGAGACAAAGCCGTCTACCCCAGCCATGGAGTGGGAGAGATCACCGCGATCGAATCCAACGAGCTCTTTGGGCCTAATGCGACGGTGTATGTCCTCGAGCTCCTTCACTCGTCAAGACGGATTCTGATCCCTACTGCCAAAGCTGCTCAGGTCGGCCTTCGGGAGGTTGTCAGCGGAGTCCAGGCCGCCGAAGTCTTGGAGGCCCTCAAGGGCGATCCTCCTCCCACCAAGGCCATGCCTTGGACCAAGAGGCAACGAGCACTGCTGGAGAAGCTCAGCAGTGGCTCTCTCTACGACGTCGCCGAGGTGCTGCGAGAACTCTACCACCTCAAGGGCGTGAAAGACCTCTCCTTCGGACAACGACGGCTCTTCGACACAGCGACGTCCTTGCTCGTGCAAGAACTCTCCATCGCGTTAGGCCAAAACGCCGAGGAGATCGAAGAACACATTCGCACGATCTTCAGCTGGTAGGCGTCCTAGGGCCGCGTCCCCTCTCCGCTTCGACCAGAATCTGACTCGAGCTGTTCGACCCTCGCCCTGAGTTCGTCGAGTTCCTTCTTCAGGTTCGGAACGTGCGTCAGGGCATCGATGGCGTCCCGGACTCGGTCGTCGACCCGGCGCTGCATCTCCTCCACCGAGCGCTGCAGGTTCTCCACGGTCTCGATCACCACCTGTCGACCTTCGTCGATGACGTCCGCGCCACGCTTGAGTCGTTCGACCTGCTTCGCAGCCTCGTCCTTGAGGTGGGAGACCGGCTGACTGAGGCGTTGGAACAGCTCGGCGGGGCCTTGGATGATCGTCTTGAGTGTCGACAGCGGCATGGCGCGCCGACGCGACTTCTGCTGCTCGAAGATGATCTGAGCCAGCGTCACACTGGTCAGGTCCTGCTTCGTCCGGTTGTCGATCACCTGCACGTCCTCTCCCGCGCGGATCAGATCGGCCAAGTCCTCCAAGGTCACGTAGCAGCTGCACGACGTGTCGTAGAGCTTGCGGTTGGCGTAGCGCTTGATCATTCGCGTGATTGACTCCCCCATCTGAAGACTCCTTTACTGGCTGACGCATGGGCATGGGTCGCCGTAGGCCAGTGCCCGTCCGGAAATACCCCATCTGCGGCGTCGTCTTCCTCCCTCGGCTCCTCGGCGCACCGGTGTGCGCCCGCGTCGCTCGGCCGTCGGCTCCTTGCACCTTGGGCATTTCCGAACGGGCACTCAAAAGATGTCCTTTGAGAGGGATTGCGTGTTTCGCTGAGATCGGTGGAAGATGCGACCGAAACCTGAATTTCAAGATGGACTCTAGGCTATCGGGATTCGCGCGCTGCTCGCACCGAGCGGCCTCGAAGCGAGCCCGCTGCGTGCCTACACGCAAGCCAACCTCGCCTGCCGCTCAAACATCGGCGATCTCCCGCAACGATTCTATGGTTTCGTCAAAGGGTGTTCGGCTCACTCCGCTGTTGAACAGCTCGATGAGCTCCGGCCAGCGCTCGATCGCCTCGTCGAGCACCTCGTCGCCGCGAGTGTAGGCCCCCAACTCCACGAGGTCTCGTTTGCTCTCGTAGGTCGAGATGAGCTTTCGGACCGCGGCCCGCCAATGCGGCTCGCTCGCGACTCGGTGCTGCAGCCGAGAGAGGCTGCGCAAGATGTCGACCGCAGGCCAGATCCCTCGCTCGGCGATCGTCTTCGAGAGCACGATGTGACCGTCCAACAATCCGCTCACCTCGTCGGCGACGGGGTCGTCGAGTTGTCCGGCCTCGGTCAGCACCGAATAGCAGGCGGTGATCGAGCCCACCTCGCTGTTGCCCGCCCGTTCGAGCAATCTCGAGAGCAGCCCTGACAAGCTCGGGGGATAGCCTTGGCGAACCGGGGGCTCGCCAGCCGCCAACCCCACCTCTCGTTGTGCCCGTGCGACTCGGCTCAGGCTGTCGACGCACAGCAGCACGTTCATCTGGTGGCGGTCGCGGAAGTACTCTGCGATCGAGGTCGCGACCTCGGCGCAGGCCACTCGCGTCTGCGCCGGCGAGTCACTCGTCGTCACGACGACTACAGAGCGCGACAGCCCTTCGGCGCCCAACCCCTCTTCGATGAATTCGCGGACCTCTCGGCCGCGCTCGCCGACCAAGGCTAGAACGACGACATCGAAGTCCTTGCAGCGAGCCAGCTGCCCGAGGAGCGTGCTCTTGCCGACGCCTGGCCCCGCGAAGAGCGCGACGCGCTGGCCGTGTCCCAAGGTGAGCATCCCATCGAGGACAGGAATCTCGGTGTGGACCGCGCGATGAATCCGCTTGCGCAACAGCGGCTGGGGAGCCTCGCGGGTGACCGCCCAGCTCTCCCCTTGCACTGGCCCTTTCCCGTCCATGGGATGTCCCTGCCCATCCAAGACTCGTCCGATGAGGGCGGTGCCGACGGTGATCTGGTGCCGACGAGCCGCCAACACCACCGGCGCTCCGGGCTTCAGCCCCGAGAGGTCTCCGAGGGGAACGAGCACGACCTCGGCGCCAGCGAACCCTACGACCTTGGCGTCGACGGTCCCGTGGCTCGTCGTCAACGTCGCGAAGGCCCCGATGGTGGCCTCGGGCAAGGTGGCACGAACAATGGTGCCGAGCGCCGAACGCACGCGGCCTTCCGTGACCACCGTCGTGATGGCGTCGAGCTCCACCAGCCACTGCTCGAGCGTTCCATGTCCTGGTTCGTTTGACATCGAGCGCCCTCCACGTGGCGAAACGGCAGTCGCAGGGGCTGGCCCTGTGGGCCCTTTCATAGATGGACCTGTGTTCTGGCTCTTCTCGTGCGACTCGTCGCCGGAATGACTCACTTTGGCAGCACTGCGATCCCGTCGATCTCGACCTTGGCTCCCTTGGGCAGGCGAGAGACCTCGATGGTCGCCCGCGCCGGCGGCGCGGTGTCGAAGTATCCGCCGTAAATCTCGTTGACCACCGCGAAGTCTTCCATGTCGCGCAGGTAGATCGTCGTCTTGACCAGGTGCTCATAGGTCAGGCCAACGGCGGCGAGGATGGCGCCGAGGTTCTTCATCACCTGCTCGGTCTGGGCCTTGACGCCCAGCGCGACGATATCTCCGGTCTTTGGCGAGAGGGCGATCTGCCCGGAGATGAAGAGCAAGTTCCCGACGGCGACCGCCTGAGAGTACGGTCCGATGGCCCTGGGAGCCTCGCCGGTGTCGACGATGGTCTTGGTGGGCTTGTCGCCGTCGCGCGCGACGCCTGGCTCGGGCGTTGATTCGTTCGCCTCGACGGCCTTCTTGCTGCTCTCGATTTCGCTGGTCTCATCGGTCATTTTTTGTTCCCTAATTTCATCTTGAGAGCGGCCAGCATGTCGTCGGCCTCTTGGTCTTTTGAGATCTTGTTCAACTCGTACTCTTCGCCGTGCACGCCCATGTCGTCGAACTGGCCCAAGAGCTGCTCGGCGAAGGCCTGGCCGGGGTTCTCGCCCGGCAGTCGGGTCTCGTACCGCAACATCTGCTTGTCGTTCGCGATGCGCTCCAAATCCTGGGTCGCGGCGTCCCGATTGGCCATTTCTTGTTGCACACGCTCCGCCGCCTCACCTGCCAGTAGGGTCTGACCGTGTTTGCGAGCCATAGTGACGCGCTTCGTCCACTGCTCGATGGCCTCTTCGGCCGCCGCCAGACGCTTCTTGGCCTCTTTTTCCTCGAGCACGAACTGGGTCATCTCCGCGAAGTCTGTGGGTTCGACGGTCATCTTCAACCTCCGAGAGGAAGCGGGGGAATGCGCACCCAAATGGCGGGGCAGGTGTCACTTTCTAGCAGATTCACTCCACGCTGTCAGGTGGCACCGTGCTCCCTGCTCAGTGGCCTTCTGAGGCTCTGGGCTGGTGAAACATCACCAAGAGCCCTTTATTTTGTTCGGCCGCCCGGCGAAAGACACCGTAGAGCTCGCGGAACATGCCGAGCACCTCGGCGTCGAGCGTGGCCGTGTCGGTGGGCGAGTCGGCGAGGATGGGCTGCGCGGGAATCTCGAAACGGCGTCCGGCGAGATAGTCCCAAGCGTCCTGAAACCCCTCGCTCCAAGGGCTCGCCTGGATCAGCGCGTCGTAGTCGGCGACGAACGCTTGATCGTCTGCAGGATCGTAGGCGGCGATCAGGTCCTCGGCCAGAGAGGGTTTGCTGTTGCGGAGAAACTGGAAGTGCAGAAAGCGGCGCAGCTGGGCCCTGAGGTCGTCGAACATACGCCGAGTGCTGGTGGCACCGCAGACGACCCAGTCCGAGAGCGGCGTGGTCTCGACGCCGGCGTCGGGCGCGCCTCCGAGAGAGAGCAAGCGCTCGGTGCGAAAGCCTGGGTAGGCCTCCCACCTTCCCTCGAGCAGTGAGAGCAGAGGAAGCTGTCGCTCGACCCGCGTGTAGGTCGCCAGGAAGTCCTCGGGGGGAACCAAACGGACGCCGGGAAACTCGGGACAGACGACCGTCAAGCTCCAGTATTGCAGAAAGGGGCGCGCGACCGTGAACGACTTCGGCCCAGCCACGGGCTCGTCGTGGTTCACTTCGCCGGCGAAGAGCATCCCCAGCAGCTCGCTCTCTCGCAGTAACTCGACGAGAAATCGGTCGCGCAGTCGCAGGTAGCGGTCGCCGTCCCTCGAGCGCGCAATGGAGTTCACCTCGTGCCCCTGGTCTTCTGCACGCTCGACGCAGTCGAGGAGCTGGTCGCAGAGGTCGAAAAGGGGCTGGCAGTGCTGGCGAAGAGTGGAACGGGTCCCCTCGATCTGGTCGATGACGTCCTCCGCCAGGATCAGCAGCGCTTCGGCGTTCTCCTCGGCCTCGACGAACGCCGGACGCAGCCGCGCCTCGAAGACCTCCTCATCGAAGACGAGCAAGGTCGCGTCCAAGGACCGATTCGAGAGACTCGGCTCTGGCTGAGGATTCTTGGGCAAAGCGGACGACCTAAGGGGGATCGATGGGTTCGCGTCGATTCTGAGCTGATGGCCCGCACTCATAGCACGGGTGAAGCACGCTTTCGACAAAACTCGCTTTGTGAGTGCGGCGATTCCCTCTATGTGGTTGCGCGCATCCTGCGTGCATCCCTTCAAGTTTACACGACTTAGGCCTTCATCACGGGCTTGGCCGCTGGCGCGCAGGCCATGTCGGCGCGGCGGCTGGGCGAGGGGCGCGACGCGGAGTCGGCGATCCCGCTCAACGGCGGGTTGATGTGTCGGTCGACGCCGTGGGCGTTGTGCTGCAAAACGCTTTGCTCGGCGCCGGGCAAGTCGAAGGGTCATGGGAGTGTCGCTCGTCACGCAGTGGCTGTTGTTCCTGCCTGCGGCGTACACCATCGGGCCGGTCTGGGTTACGGCCTGCTGGCGATCTGGGCCGCGCAGGTCGCCTACCGGATCTTCTCTTCGTTGCTCTTTGTGAGAATGTGGCGACGAGGGGACTGGGCGACGATCGACGTCTGAAGCCTAGCGCGATCGGCAGAGCTTCAAGCCCGCCAAGCCCCAAAGCCCACATTCGATCTGTTGCCAATCGAGACAATATGGCGGAAGAATAGGGCCTCAAGTTTGAGCCTCGTGGCTCCAGTAAAGGTCAGAATCTTCGCGGGCCGAGGGGAATCGGCGCTGTGCTTGGGTCATAGGAGTGAGCATGCAGGAAACGACGGACCCTGCCCCAGAATCGCCCACTTCTTCCGAGGAAGAATCGGTCGAATGCATCATTGACGGACGCTACGAAGTGCTCTCCGTGATCGGCGAGGGCGGCTTCGGCATCGTCTACAAGGCCCGTCAGATCTCGACCGGCCAAATCGTCGCGGTGAAGCTGCTGCATGCGGACCTGATGGAAGACGAGGTGTACGCCGTCGAGTACGCGGCGCGCTTCGAGCGAGAGATGCAAGTCATCGGGCAGCTCAAGCACCCGAACATCGTGCGTTTGATCGACAAGGGGCGAGTCGACAGCGGCGCGCTCTTCATGGTCCTGGAGTACATCGAAGGCCGCTCGCTCTACGACGTTCTGACCAAAGACGGCAAGCTCTCCGTGGCGGAGACCATTCACCTCACGACGCAGGTCCTCGACGCCCTGCAAGCCGCTCACGAGCTTGGCATCGTGCACCGCGACCTGAAGCCCCACAACATCATGCTGACGTCGACGGGCTATCGTCGCAACGCCATGGTGCTCGACTTCGGCATCGCCGGGGTCGTCGAGGGGGCGCGGGGCGTGGACTATCGGACACTGACGAAGGCCTCCGAGATCCGCGGCACACCGAGCTACATGGCCCCTGAGCAGCTGCGCGCCAAGACGTTGACGCCGCAGAGCGATCTCTATGCGTGGGGCTTGGTGTTCCTGGAATGCCTGACCGGCAAACCCATCGTGCAGGGCGAGTCGCCTTTCGACGTCGCGCTGACCCAAGTGGGCGACGACCCGGTGCCCATCCCAGCTGGCCTCTTCGGCGACGACCTGCACGAGGTGTTACGTCGCACGACCGCCAAACCGCTGGAGGAGCGTTACAAGAACGCGTCCGAGATCTTCAAGGCGATGGACACCTGCAGGAGCTTGATCCTGCCCGCTGTCGAGGTTGACCTCGACGACGAAGAGCCCAAGCCGAAAAACGTCAGTGGCGACCTCTCGACGGCCGAGACTGCGATCCTCAACAACGTCGACATCGACGATTTGATCACCAGCAAACGTGCTGGGGCTGGGGACACCGCAGCGATCTCCCTGATGGATGGCCAGCAATCGACGCTGAGGGGGGGCACGCCGAAGGCGAAACCCACCTCTCTGGTGTTCACCATTGCGCTGGCGGCGGTGATGTTGGTGGTCGGGCTCTTTGGGGGTTGGGTCGCGGCGACTCGGTCGGCCAAAGCTCCACCCGTCGCGGACGTCGAGCCGCAGGTGGAGCCGCAGCAGGTCGACCTCGGCGAGGCGTTGCGTTACGCCGCGATGGAGCCGACCTACGACTCCACGACGCGAACCATCGAGCTCTTCGAGGGGGTCATCAAGGTCGAGCCCAACTCGGCGCAAGCTCACGCTGGACTGGCTCTCGCGCTGGTTACTCGCGCGCTCTACGGCTGGGTCGGCGACGCGTCAGTCGAGCTCAAGAGGGCCAAAGAGCAAGCGCAGCGCGCCCTCGAGTTGGACAAAGAGAGCGCCGTCGGCCACCTCGCGATGGCCTTCGTGCACCTCTACTTGGAGCGGGACTGGATCACCGCCGAGGCGAGCTTTCGCGAGGCCATCAAGCGTCAACCTGGCTTCGCCGCTGAGTTTGCGGTGCACGTCCTGTGCCCAAAGAAGCGCTTCGAGGAGGCGGCCACAGAGATCGAGAAGGCCAAGGCCTCCGGTCGCGATCCGGTGATGGTCGCGATCCTAGCGGCACAGACGGCCTACTACTCGCGAAAGCACGCGGACGCCCTAATCGCGGTGCAGATCGCTCTCGATCTGCGTCCGGACTCCTATCTGGCCAACTACACCGCAGGGCGCATCCACGCGGCCCGCGGCGACCTGACGCAGGCGCAGTCCTCATTCCAGCTCGCCCGCAAGCTGCAGGACGAGTCCGTGGTCGTATCGGCGCTCGCCTTTGCGGAAGCCAAGCTCGGGAACAAGGAGCAAGCCGAGGCCTTGCTCGCGCTGTTGAAGGCGAGCGACGCCGTGGATGGACGGGTGCTGCCCGAGTACATCGCCCTGGCGGAGATGGGCTTGGGAAACACGGACGAGGTCTTCATCTGGCTCGAGAAGTCCTTCGAACAAAAGACTCCGGGCATCACCAGCGTCGATGTGGAGCCTTTGTTCGAACCCCTGCACAGCGATCCCCGATTTGGCCCGCTGACGACGAAAGCCGGTCTCTGAGCGAAAGGTCAGGTGATCGCGCGCAGGCACGCCAGCTGACTCGCTGCGAGTCAGCTCGTGCCGAGTCGTCGCGAAACATCAGGTCACCGCCGCCAAGATTGCGTCGTGCAGCAGAGAGTTGCTCGCGACGACCCCTTCGCTCAACGGAGTCGGTCGGGCAGCGTACAGGAGCGGCTCTCCGCGCGCCGTCGTCATGCGACCTCCGGCCGCTTCCAGGATGGCTTGTGGTCCGGCAATGTCCCACTGCGAGGCCTTGCCTTTGAAGTTGCAGTAGAGGTCGGCGCGCCCTGAGGCGATCTCGACGATCTTGAGTCCCAGTGAGCCCATCGACCGTTGGTTGGGGATCTCGAGGAGCTGGACGAGGCGGTCGACACGCTTTGAGGGTGAGCTCCTCGAGCGCATGAGCGTCGCTTTGGAGGGCTTGCACACAGTGGAGACCCGCAATTGCTGCCAGTCCTGCGCCGACCAGTCGATCGGATTTCGCTCGCTTCCCAGAACTGAGGTGCCTCGGAGCGAGTCACCTCGCGTCCTTGCGCTCGCGAGCTCGTGGGTGTCGACGAACGCCGAGAAGGCCCCGTGCCCCGCGTGGGCGATGACGATGGCGCGCGTCGCGGGTTGAGTGACGACCCCGACGACGGGCACTCCATCGACGCAGAGCCCGATCATCACGGCAAACTCGCGGCGACCGGCTGCGAACTCGCGCGTCCCGTCGATGGGATCGACGAACCAGCGGCGGCGCCCCTCGTCACCGGCGGGCACCGACTCCTCGGCGATAATGGCGTCGTCTGGAAAGCGATGCGCCAACGCCTCGCAGATGGCGGCGTTGGCCTCGAGGTCTGCGGTGGTCACTGGCCCCAGCCCGCCCGCCTTCTCTTCGACCTCGAAGTCACGCGACGTGAAGGCCCGCAGAGCGATAGCGCCCGCCTCGAGGGCCGCTGAGCAGGCACAGTCGAGCTCCGCACCGAGCTCCCAATCATTGATTTTCAAACGCAAGCGCGACTCCATCTCCACGATCCCAGCGTAAGGAGACATCATACGCACGGCTGCCCCCAACGTCACGGCCCCGCTCGACTCGACGGAAGGCGCCTCCGATCTTGCTTTGCTGAGTGAAATGTGACACCGAGTAGGCCGCACATGCCCACGTTCGAAACCCACCTGAGCACGATTCTGACGCTCTCACGGAGTTTCGCCGCGTAAACGAGAAGCCGGGATATCCTGAACAGCTTCGGACAACCCTGGACTAGGAGCTCGAAGAAGGTGAAGAAACCTGAACTCATTCCATGCTTTAGCGCGGCTGCGGTCGCACTCGCCACGCTGCTCGCATTCGTCGCTCCGGCGATGGCAGGGGAAACTCCCGAGTGGCAATCCGAAGAAGGTCCTCCTCCGATGACCTTCGCGGTCGACGATTGGACGACCACGCTCGACGGCTATGTGAGGACGGGGCTGACGATGGTGGGCCTCGAGGGCGACAAGGCGCCGGAGTTCATCGGCAACAACAACGGCTTTGCCCTGCTCAACATGCGCTTCGGCATCGACGTCAAGTACCTAGAAGACCTCGAGATGCGCGTACAGCTCGACGGCGCCGCGGACAGCCGTGAGTCCATCAACGACGCCGTCGGTCACCAGCTCGTCAGCCTCAAGGATGCCTATGGCCGCTACAACATCGGACCGTTCCTCGGCCTCCTCGTGGGCCAGAGCAAACCCCCAGTGGACGTCGAAGCGATGCAGTCCACGAAGGGCCTGATGTTCATCCGTCGCTCCATCGTCTCCGAAGGCGTCGAGCCCGGAGAGGGCATCGAGCGGCCGGGTAACGACGGCCTCGACATTCGCCGCGAGGTGGGCCTCAACTTGCTCTCCGATGTCATCGACTTCGGACCGGTCGGTCTGCGTTACCACCTCGCCATGACCAACGGCGCCCCCTCGTCGATGACCCGCAACGACAACAACCTCTTCGCCTACTATGGCCGCCTCGAGTTCCACCTGCGCAACCAAATCATGGGCGACTACAAGCCCGGCAGCTTCTTGGTCCTAGGAGGTTCGGCAGCCTACAACCAGAAGACCGACGGCGAGCTGCCCAACCAGCTCAGCGTCGACGACTTTCTCTGGCAGGCCGACCTGCACTTCGCGGCCTTCGGTGTGGACGGGCTCGCCGAGGTCATCGGACGCAAACGCAGCTATCCCGACACGGGGCAAGGCGAGCAAGAGACCCTCGGGATCGTCGCCCAATTGGGTTACACCTTGTCCCTCGACCGGATGGCCCTGAGCGCCGGCTACCGCTTCGCGTCGCTGGACCCCTTCAAGGGGGACAGCAGCGACCTGCTCATGGGCGACGACAAGCTCACCCACCACACGATTGGTCTGGGTTACGCCCGCAAGGACCTCCCCGTGGCCTTCAAGGTCGACTACACGCTGACCGCCGAAGAAGCCGCCGTGGCCATCGACAACGATCTTCTCGAAGTGCTCATGCAGTTTGTGTGGTGAGTGGGAGAAAACGATGAGAACTCTGAGACGAAATCAACGCTGGCTTTGGCCGTTCCTGTTCCTCGGGGTGGCTCTGGGCGCGGTGCTCGTGAGCCCGAGCTGCGACGACCGCACGCAGACCGACGCCAATGACGAATCGGCGCGGGCGTTCAGGATCGAGCAGCGCGAGCAGCTGATCGGTGGGGTGCGTTCGCTGGGCGCGGTCGGCGACTACATGCTCGAGAACTCCAAAATCCGCGTCATCGTTCAGGATGTGGGGTTCTCGCGAGCGTTCGGCGTTTTTGGCGGCGGCGTGATCGACATGGATCGGCGCCGTCCGATCGAGCGCAATGACCACAGCCAGGCCTCTGGCGGCGATCTCTTCGGGGAGATGTTCCCGGCCTTCTTTCTCCAGGCGCTCAACCCGGAGCGGGTCGAGGTCTTGGAAGACGGCACGCGAGGCGGCTCAGCGATCGTCCGTGTCAGCGGCTACGCTGGCGACTTCCTGACGCTCATCAAGGGGCTCAATGCCCAGCTGCTCGCCGTGTTTGGGGCGCGACGCGACGGTGAGCTGTCGTCCGCTGTCCCCTGCCAATTCGGCCGTTATGACGGGAACACCTGCACCCAAACCGCGATGAATGGCATGCCCATGAAACGCTGCGAGGCGCCTGGCGGCTTGGTCTGCTCGGCGCAGTGCGCCAAGATCGAGCGCAAGAACGGCGCTGGCGAGGTGGTCGGATACAACTGGAAGATCCCTGGGACGGAGATCACCTGCAATCCGGGGGTCTACGACCCGGACACCTGTGTCTGCGTCAACAACCTCGCCAAGACCCCAACTGCCGTCACCGACGGCGTCACCGTGGCCAGTGAGCTCTGCCCTGGTGTGACGGGACCGTTCTGCGATCCGGGCTGCCCAGACAACGGCTTCTTCACGAACACGACAGGGGCGCAAGAAGCCTGTGTGCGGGGCCGGTTCAACCCGGCCAGCTGTCAGTGTGACCCCGTCGCGAAGTCGACCGACGACTTGATGTGCGCGTCCTACTGCCCCAACGGCACGGAGGTTCCGAGCCTGAGCTTCTCCGTCGAGTACGAGCTGGCCCCCGACGTCAATTACCTCGAGGTGCGGGTCGGTTTGACGAACGTCTCCAAGAACAAGGCGGAGTTCCCGGAGCAGGCCTTGGTCAACTCCTTGCTCGGGGTGCCGGCGGACGAGAGTTTTCCGGTGCCCATGGGCGACGTCTTCCTGTTCTCGGCGGGCAACTCGGTGTTCGCGCCCGGCGCTGGCTTCGATCTGCGCCGCTCGCTGCAGGCCGCCTACGCGAAAGCCCCGGCGCTGCCGGCCTTGCCGGGCATCCCCGCCGACTTTTTGGCGACCACCACGTCGTATGGCGTCAGCTACGGCGTCCTGGTCGCGCCGAGCGAGACGAACTTCGCCTGGAAGTACAAGGAGAACTACGCCGCCATCGGCGCCGTCGCCACTCAGCGCAGCCTCCTGATCCCGTTCAGCTTCAGCGCCTTCACGGGCGCCTTCTACGCGACGATTCCCAAGGAACTCGGCCCGGGAGAGTCCTTCTCGTTCACCAAGTACGTCATCGTCGGGACTGGCGACGTGGGAAGCATCCTCGACGGCGTCTACGAGCTCCGCAACGCGAAGTTCGGCGACAACTTGGCCCTCGGCAAGTTCGCCGGCATCGTCGTCGATGAGTCGCTGCGACAGCCTGTCGATGGCGCTTGGGTCGTGGTCTACAAGCGCCGCCTCGCCGATGGGACCTGCACGCTCGCTGCTGGAGACCTCGACGAGAACGGCAACCCCGCCGTCGACCGCTTCGACATCTTCTCGCAATACACCACCCTCAACGGCGGTCGTTTCGGTGGTACCCTCGAAGCCGGCTGCTACCTGTATCGCTCGCTGGCCAACCACCGCGTGCTGAGCGCCCCTGTCCCATTCGAGATCGCAGGCGACAGCACGGTCTTCGAGACCATCGCGTTGGCGCCAACTGGCCGCATCGACATCCTCGTGACCAATGAGAATGGGCAGGCCGTTCCGGCCAAGGCCACGGTCGTCGGGTTCTATAGCGCCGAAGACTCGGGCAAGGACCCTTACGAGTTCCTCTTCCACACCAAAGCCGGCGTTGGCGCGCAGGTCACCGACCTGATCCCCGACGAACCAGGCGCCCCAGGCACCCGACGTTTCATCGAGGCGACGGGATACACCGACAGCTCAGGTCGGCTCTCACTGCACGTCAAGCCCAACAGTGAAGCGCTGCCCTACACCATCTACATCAGCCGCGGCACCGAGTACGACATGGAGCAGGTCACCGACCTCGTCGTGGCCCCGAACCACTCCCAGAAGGTGTCGGCAACCGTCCACCGCGTCGTGGACACGACCGGGTATGTCTCCGCCGATCTCCACTTGCACACCATCGCCTCCATCGATAGCCCTTCGCCCCAAAGTCGACAGGTCGCAGCGCTGGCGGGAGAGGGCGTGGAGTTTGTCGCCTCGACGGATCACAACTTCGTCACCGACCTCTCGGTGAACATCGCGGTCTTGGGGCTGACGAACTTCATCTCGTCCATTGTCGGCCTGGAGCTGACGACCCTCGAGGGCGGGCACTTCAACGGATACCCGCTGCAGTACCGCCCTGAAGAGGTGTTGCACGGCTCGTTTGAGTGGGGCGGTCGCCCGCCGCAAGAGCTCTTCGACGAGCTGCGTTCCCGCGCGGAGTATGGTCCCGGCAAGGTGATCATCCAGGTCAACCACCCCCGCGACTCCATCCTGGGCTACTTCGATCAGTACGCCCTCTCGAACCTGACCACATTGCCCGATCTCTCGACCTCCCTCCCTGGGCTCGGCTCGCCCACGGGCCCGGCGTTCCTGAAGTACGACGAGTTCGGCGTCCAGCTCAAAGGCGACGACGCTCTCCCCATCAGCCAGTACTCCGACGACTTCGACGCCTTGGAGCTCTTCAACGGCAAGCGCTTCACGCAAATCCACGCGGCGCGCGCCTACGACATCGCCGACTGCGACCGCGCCAAGTACCTCGACTACCTCCCACCCACTCAGCTCTGCACCCCGAATCTGCCTGCGGATTTCGTGATGCCCGAAGCGGGGACCGTCCTGCGCGAGGACGACGGCAGCGTGCCCTTCCCTGGCAATGTGGAGGATTGGTTCAACTTGCTGAACATGGGCAAGCACGTCACTGGCGTGGCCAACAGCGACTCCCACAGCCCGTTCCAGGAGGAGCCGGGCTTCCCGCGTAACTTTGTGCGCATCGACTCGGACGACCCTGAAACCATCGACCCCCTCAAGTTCGTCGAAGGGATCCAGGGCGCACGCGTGACGACGACCAACGGCCCCTTTGTAGAGCTCTTCGTCAACGACGCCCGCATTGGCGACACCATCGTCGACACTGACAGAGAGGTGCACGTCAAGGTGCGCATCCAGGCGCCGAACTGGATTTCCGCCGATACGCTCGTGCTCTACGCCAACGGCATGGAGGTCGAACGCCACCACTTCGACAAGACCGGCGTCGAGACGATCATCGAAACCGACCTGCTGCTCGACCGCGACGCCTTCATCGTCGCCGAGGTCACCGGGCCCGACAGCATGTTTCCCCTCGTGCCGCCCCTCGAGGTGCCACCGTTGGTGCTCACCGACGCGATCGGCGCGCTGGGAGCGGCCTTTGGGCTCTTCGGCGGTCCCTTTGACGCGATTCGTCCCAACGAGGTCCGCTACACGACCCCGTGGGCTATGACCAACCCCATCTGGGTCGACACGGACGGCGACGGCTTCACGCCCATCGGCGAGGCCGCCGACCGCGACGGTGACACCGTTCCCAACTGGCTCGACAACTGCCCCGACGTCGCCAACAAGGCGCAGACCGACGACAACGACAACGGCAAAGGCGAGGCCTGCGAAGTCGGTGGAACGGGAGGGGCGGGCGGGCGGCCGCGGACCGACTCCGCGACCGAAGACCTCACCGTACGCCAGCTCCTCGCCCGTCAGCCCGGCAATCGGCGCGACATCCGGGGCATCTTCGAGCACTTCAACCACCACTGATGAAGACGTGCCGAACATCGAGCTCCAGGAGGGCGACACCGGTCGCCCTCCTGGAGCTCGTCATTTTGCTCGCCTTCACCTTCCCAGGGGCTGGGTTTGGCCACGAGATGCAGGGGCTGCATCACCTTGTCCTCGAGGTGGAAGCCGAGCGCGCCGAGCTGCTCGTCCTCTACGAGCTACCGACGGGCCAGGACGCGACGCTGCTGCGGGCACTTTATGACCGCAACCGAGACGGGCTGCTCAACGAGGACGAGCGCTCGGCGCTGGCCGCCGGTCTGACGCCCGCGGCCATCGCTGGACTCAACATCGAGCGCGATGGCCAGGCGCTGCCGGCCGAGTCGGTTGAGTGGCGCTTGGAAACCAAGGGCGGGACCGACTCCATGCTGCTGGTTTTGTTGATTACTTTCCCAGGCGGAGTGGGCCGGTATGCGGTCAGCCTGCAGGGCCAAGCGACTCGGCCCCTAGTCACCTTCGAGGCCGAAGCCGGCGTCGGCCTGCACGTCGCGGCCGCGGTCGCTGCGCCGAGCCCCGACAAGCTGGCTGTCGGACCATTGGAGTTGGGCGTTGGCGACGAGCTCTGGGTGACGTTCGAGGCGGACAGCGCACCATAGCGCGCAGATCGCGCGTGGGGACGCGTAGGGGCACCCCCTCGTGGGTGCCCCACGGTGGCAGTTCGAGTAGCGCGAAGTGCGAAAGCCAGTTCTGGTGCGTAAGCGATTACGCACCTCACGTCGCCTTTGAGGGAACTCCCTCCGACGCCAACCTTCCGAGATGAATAGTGAATTCCCATTCAGTTCGACGACTGGCTCGTGGCATGCTCCTTGCGCGTCGAACTCGACGCTCAAAGAACTCTCTCGTCCTCTCTCGTTTCTAAGGAGCATTACGATGAGCGCCCCTAAGAAAGGTCTCTACGTTCTCCCCAGTCTCTTTACCGTCTCGTCGATCTTCTGTGGCTTCCTGGCCATGGTGCTCGCCGTCAATGCGCAAGGGGCGGAGGAGATTCACCGCTCGGCTCTATTGATCGCGTTGGCGATGATCCTCGACGGCTTCGATGGCCGCGTGGCGCGCATGACCAACACGCAGAGCAACTTCGGCGTGCAGCTCGACAGCCTCGCCGACGTGATCTCGTTCGGCGTCGCGCCGGCTGTGATCGTCTATCAGTTCGCCCTCAAAGGGCTGGGCTTCTTCGGTGTCTTCGCGGCCTTCTGCTTCATCGCCTGCGGCGCGATTCGCTTGGCCCGGTTCAATGTCCAAGCCGCTGAGACGGGAGGCGCCTCGCGCTACTTCACGGGCTTGCCCATTCCCGCCGCAGCAGGCCTCGTGGCCAGCTTCCTGCTCGTGATGACCGGCCTCGGCCACGCCGTCGCGCCGCCTGCCGCCGTCGCGCCCGCCGCCGTCATGACGCTCGCCTTGGGTGGACTCATGGTCAGCAACGTCCGCTACAAGACCTTCAAGAAAGTGCGTGTCGTTCCTCACGAGCAAGCGCTGCTCGCCTTCGTGTTCGTGATCTTCGCCATCGGCGCCGTGCAGTGGGGGGGCGCCATCGCCCTCACCGCTTGCCTCGCCTTCTACGTCGTCATGGGGCTCTTCGGCGCCATGGTTGGTGTGGGTCGCCGCGGAATCCACGCGATGGTCTCCAGAATCGAAGACTGAGTTGATCCCCAGCTTTTGAAGAAAGGCGCGCCCCTCGGGGCGCGCCTTTCTTCGTTTTGGTTTCAATCAATACTGCCGGGCTCTGCCGGCATGTTGCTGATATTGCTTCGATCTTATCGCAGAGGCGCAGAGGGCGGTCGAGGCGCAGAGGGCTTGAGCAAAGGAGTTGCTTCGTCGTGGACTCATGGGGCGGGGTTCGGTGGGACTCTGGTCCAACGAGCAACACCAAGAAAGAGAAGGATAAAGCCTTCTTCGTGTTCTTCGTGTCCTTCGTGGTGAAAGCTCGAAGCAATATCAGAGAGAGGCCACTCGAGCCGGTCGATTTTTGTCACCTCTTGGGTGATGCGCAGCGACTCGAGAATCAGTCCTCAGAGCCCGCGAAGATGAACTTGCGCACGTTCGGGTCGCGGCTCTGCTTGACCGTCTCCGGGTCGGCGGCGATGGCGATGGTGCCTTGGTGCACCAGGGCGATGCGGTCGGCGACGCGGAAGGTGCTCTGCATGTCGTGGCTGATCACGATCGTGGTCAGGTCGAACTCGGTGTGGGCTTGCACGATCATGTCGTCGACGTAGCGGATCATGACGGGGTCTTGGCCAGTGGTGGGCTCGTCGTAGATCATCAGAGACGGTTTGGTGACGATGGCCCGAGCCAATCCGACGCGCTTGCGCTGCCCGGCCGAGATGTCCGACGGCAGAGCCTTGGCGATTTCGTCGATCTGCAGGCGCACAAGAATATCCTCCACGAGCTGGGCAACAGAGTCCTTGGGAGCCGGCTTGCGCCGCTCGAGAAGCGGGAAGGCGACGTTGTCGTAGACGCTCATGGAGTCGAAGAGGGCGGCGCCCTGGAAGAGCATTCCGGTCGCCAGGCGCAGCTGTTCGAGCTCGTCCTCGTTCATCTCGTTGACCAAGCGGCCGCCGATCTCGACCGTGCCGCTGTCGGGCAGAAAGAGCCCGAGCAGGTGCTTCATAAGCACCGACTTGCCGGAGCCAGACCCGCCGATGATGACCGTGATCTCCTTGGGATAGATCTCGAGGTTGATGCCGCGCAGCACGTGGTTGGTCCCAAAGCTCTTGTGGAGGTCGGTGACTCGAATGAGCGGCGCAGTCTGCAGCTCGGCGGCGTCCACCTGAGCGGCCGCGCTCGAGCCTGCGCCCAGGCGCCCGCTGCCTCCGACGCTGATGAACGCGGACACCGCCTCGTTCTCGGTCGCTCGGATCTCCTCGGGAGTGCCGTACTCGATGATCTTTCCGGCGTGCAGCATGGCGATGTAGTCGGCCAACGCGAAGACGCTGGCGATGTCGTGGCTGATGATGACGCTGGTGATCTCGAAGCGCTCCTGCATTTGCTGGATGAGCTCGTCGACGAACATGATCATCAGCGGATCGAGCCCGGTCGTGGGCTCGTCGAAGAGGACCAGCTCGGGCTCCGTGACCACCGCGCGGGCGAAGCTGACGCGCTTCTTCATGCCGCCCGAGAGGTCGGAGGGCAGGCGCCGCGCGGCGTCGGCGATGCCCAGCATCTTGAGCAGGTCCATGACGCGGTCTTCGACCTCGCTGCGCGCCATCTTGATGTTCTCGACGAGCGGGAACGCGACGTTGTCTAGCACCGAGATGGAGTCGATGAGGGCGTAGTTCTGCAGGACCATGCCGGTGCGCTTGCGCAGTGGGTCGGTGTCCTTGTCCGAGAGCCCGCTGAGCTCTTGGCCGAAGAGCTTGACACTGCCGGAGGCGGGGCGCACCAGGCCGTTCATCATCTTGAGCAACACGCTCTTGCCCGAGCCGCTCTCGCCGATGATGACCGTCGTCTTGCCCGTCGGAATCTTGAGGGACAGCCCGTTGAGCACGAGCTCACCGTCGAAACCCTTCTTGACCTCGCTCAGCTCGACGATGGGGCGCTCCGTGTCGACGGGCCAGCGCGCCACGTCGGGGGTCAGCAGCGAGCGCCTCTCGTTTTGCGCGGTCTCGCTCTTCGTTGCTCTTACGGCTCGCCGGGACACAGGCACTCCCATCGTCAAGACCAAGTCAGCGAGTCCTACACCATCTGGGCCCTGAGTTGAATCAGGCCGAAAGTTAGCGCGGCCGGGCGTTCGAAATAGACTGTCTCCCATGAAAGGCCACAGCGACGAACCTAAGCCCAGCGCTCCGGGCGTTCGGAACGCAAGAGTGCAGAAGCTCTTCCGCCCCGCCTCGACCAAGGCGTCGACCGCGATGACGGCGTGGCGAGTGCGCCTGCATGACATCATCTTCGAGGCCGACACCAAGGCGGGGAAAGCCTTTGATGTCGCCCTGCTCTGGGCGATCATGTTGAGCGTCCTGGCGGTGATGCTCGAGAGCGTCGCCAGCATCGAGGCGCGCTGGGGCCTTTGGCTCAAGGTCATCGAGTGGACGGTGACTGTCCTCTTCAGCGTCGAATACCTGCTGCGCCTGGCCTGCGTGCGCAAACCACTCGGCTACGCCAAGAGCTTCTTCGGGGTCGTCGACCTCCTGTCGGTCATCCCCACCTACCTCGGCCTCTTCTTCGCAGGCGCGCAGGCGCTCGCCGTGGTGCGCGTCTTGCGCATACTGCGCGTCTTCCGGCTCTTCAAGCTGTCGCAGTTCGTCGATGAAGCCGAGGCCCTGGTCACCTCGCTCGCGGCAAGCTTTCGCAAGATCATCGTGTTCATGGGCGCCGTGCTCACCATCGTCGTGATCATGGGAACCTGCATGTACTTGATCGAAGGAGCCAAGTCTGGCTTCGACAGCATCCCTCGCGCCATCTACTGGGCGATCGTCACGCTCACCACGGTGGGCTACGGCGACATCGCGCCCGATACCCCCTTGGGTCAGACCGTCGCGGCCTTCGTCATGATGCTGGGCTACGTGATCCTCGCGGTGCCGACGGGCATCGTCTCGGTGGAGCTGGCCCGCACGAACCGCAAGATGACGACTCGCTCCTGCCCAGATTGCGTGGCTCAGGACCACGATCACGACGCGGTGTTCTGCAAGGTCTGCGGAGCAGAGCTGGAATTCGAGCCTGAGCTTGGGGCTCACGGCGATGACGGGAAGACGGGCTGAAGGTCTGCCGCAGCGATCTCGTTGCACTCGATTTGCGCGCGCTGCAAGTCGGGCCGAGTTGGGGTGAAGCGGCGGTGGTCCAAGCTGGGGACCTATGCAGGGTCAAATCCCATAACGAACGATGAGCAGGGAGGAAGCGAACTGCACGCTGAGCGCGAGCCGCCCCTGATCAAAGACGAGGTCGTCGAGTGGTTGCTCTTGCAGCAGGACGTGGGCTCTCAGATTGCCGGCGCCATCCTTCAGAGTGACGCTGCGGGCGTCGCGGGGAAGGTCGAACGCCAGAGGACACTCGAGGTTGTCGCTGATGCCGATCACCTCGCCGTCGACCTCGATCTTCAGGGTGGTTGCTGGCGCCGCGACCTGGGAACCTCGACTGTGAACCCGGGCCAAGAGCCGCTGCATGGGGTCGCCGCCGTTGTTGTCGGGGGTATAGCCTTTCGTAGTGGGTGCGCTCATCGTTCTCTCCTCACAGTCGACTCACCGATACCGGTCTCGCCTGGGAACCCAACTCGAAAAGAGTTGGTTGGGGTTGGGGTTGCTCGAAGGGCGCAGAGAGCCCTTCGAGCGGGGTTGGACTCAGACCCGGCGGCCGTTTGGCTTCCAGAGGTCTGACTCCTCCTTGAACTTCAGCGCGGCTTCGAAGCCTCGCTGCCAGTACTTGCGGTTGACGGCGTCCGGCTCTGGTCGACTCTCGCAGAGCGCGTGCACCCAACCTCTCAACAGCTCACGACCCCGCGCGGCGCTCTGCCGATGGGTCGCGTCAACCTCCATCTCCTCGGCAATCTCTTCCCAGGTCATGCTGAGCAGATAGCGCCGACGCACGATGTCCAGATCTCTCGAGACATTCTTGTGGGTCGCCGCCATGTAGAGCGGCAGATGCTCGAACCCCAAGGACGTCGCAAAGAGCTCGAGCTCCGCCATGAGGTTGACCTCGGGGTCGGAGACCGCCTTGGGTTCCGGCACCCAAGGTCCGGCGTGCTCGTCGTCGCCCCCCAGATCGCCCGTCATCCCGCCGGCCAAGATCGCGTGCCGCCCTCGGCGCCGCAGCTCGTCGATGCAGGTGTTCTTGATGATCTTCATGGCGAAGGCGATGCCGCTTCGCGGCCCACGATCCTCGATGCGCGAGGTCATGAACTTCTCGATCGTGATGCTCAGAGCGTCGTCGGCGAAGTCGGCGATGTTCTGCTTGCGGCAGAGCTTGCGGGCCTCTCGGTCCAACTCGGAGAAATACTCGTGGACGAACTGTGCCACGTACGCCGGGTCATTGACGGGTAAGAACGATGTCTCCTCTCTCTCTTCCTTCGTCATCTCGGTCACCGGTCCTAGTGAGCTCTCACAGGCAGTTAGGTGGCACCGAGCTCAGGAAGTGCCCTTTTCGAAGTGGAGGTCAGCCCTCCCGAGGGGGGCTTTGCCGTAGAGTCTTCGTCGTCGCGCGTCGTTTCTTGCCTTCCAGCCGACGAGCGATGACGGAGCGCGGAGTGCGAGTCTTCTTGCGGGTGAGCGGCCGATGGTTGAGCAGCGCCAGCCGCTCGGCGAGCCGCTCGAAGGCGAGCTCGCGGTTGCGCAGCTGAGAGCGGCGCTCGGTGGCCATGACTGTCACACCGGTCGGCGGATGCGTCAGACGAATTCCGGTGTAGCGCTTGTTCTTGTGCTGCCCACCAGGCCCCGTCCCGCGCACGAACTCGACCACGCAGACCTTTTCGAGGCTCTCGAGGTCGGTCGCGTAGATGGGCTTCGGCCCCTCTTTCGGCGCTTCTTTGGGCGCTTCTTTGGGCGTCTCTTTCGGCGCCTCGATTGTGGGCTTGGTCTCATCCATCGCGTTCACCTGGGTTGTGCCTCGCTGTGTGGAAAGAATCTGGGCGTTTCGCTCCCTTTTCGCAAGCATCGCTGCGGCTCTAGGGTCTCGGTACGAGTCCTCAGCGACTCGCCTGCGCATTCGTGACAGGGGTGCTCGACCTTTTTCTTGTTCTTGTCGGGCGGGACGAGGCGCTGGCGTAACCTCAACGAAACCTGTGATGCCTCCGAGTGCCGCGAAGGTCTCGTTTGTGACCGAACTCACAATGCGTGCGTAAAGCCAGTCTACGGTTTGGCGGAAGGTGCATCGTGTGACAATGTTTTCATTTGTGACAATGGTCTTGGCTGCGGGCCGACATCAAGGGTGTGCGAACCCGTGACTTTTCAAAAGCCCGACACGTCGGATTGTCAGTAACGCACCCCATCGCTCGTAGGTGCTCATGCTCCCTTGTCTCCGCGCCCAAATTGTCATTCTAATCGCGTGCATCACCCTCTTCGTGGTGACATCCGCGCTCGCCCGCAGCGCGTGCGCAGGAGAGCACGCCCCCCCAGAGATTTCCTGGCTCGCGGCAGGGGGCGGGGTGGGCTCGGCTCAGACCGTTCATTTCGATTTCAGCGCGTGGCCAGGTCTCGACTGGTTGTCTATCGACGCCATGCTGGGTACGTTCCTCTTCGCTACCGTCACTGCGCGCGGGGGTCTGACGCTGCATTGGGGCGGCCAAGAGGCGTTCTCAGAGCCCGAGGCTCCACACGACGCTTGGTTGATTCACCTCGAGGCGGGAGTTGACCATGGGTTCCTCGGCTGGTGTCTCAACGTCTGCTATCCACCCAAACAAGAGGGCGTGGTCAGCGCATCGACGGGCTACGGCTGGGTCTCGGACGCCTGGATCGCGAGACTTCAAATTGGGGCCGACTATCGGTGGGGTAAGCGCCCGGATTCGGTGGAGACACGGTTTGTCTTCAAAGGTCCGTTTGCGCCGTCGGTCAGCCTTTGGTTTGGGATGAGGCTGTGAGCAGTGGAGGCGTCGAGGTCTCCACCTACACAGTCTCCATGACCCATTTTTTTTCCTGTCAGGCGGGACCAGGCGCTGGGCTCGAGGCCGCTCGCTGGCACCGGGCGCAGAGGGTTCGCGCAGCGGCCGAGCCGTAGAGGACGCAGGCGTGTCCTAGGCCCCGGCCGAGTTACTGAGCGAGTCGAGGGTCACGCCCGCGCCGCCGCAGACGACGACCACGACCGAGTCGGCAAACGCCACCTCGACCACCGGCGTGTAGACCGCAGCCAGAGCGGCGCCGCAAGACAGCTCGACGAGGATGCGATGATCGTCGGCGAAGGCGTGCTGCGCCGCGCTGGCCTGGGCATCGCTGACGCGCACCGAGCGCACGTCGTGCGCTCGGGCTACGGAGAAAGCCTCGGCCGCGACCTTGCGCGCGCCCAGCGTCTTGGCCGCCGAGGTGATGGCGGGCAGCTCGACGAGCGCGCCGGCGTCTAGCGCGCAAGCCAAAGAGTCGGCGCCGATGGTCTCCATGGCGATGACCGGGACGTGGTTCCAGCCCGCGCGACGAAGTCCGTGCACAACGCCGGTGAGCAACCCGCCACCACCGACGGAGAGCACGACACAGCCCGGAGGGCTGTCCAGATCCTCGGTCAGCTCGTCGACCAACGTCGAATGCCCCGCCCACAGCGACGGGTGGTCGAAGGGGTGCACGAGGAGCGCCTCATGACGCTTGGCGAAGGCGACGGCTTCGGCGTGGGCGTCGTCCCACTCGGCGCCGATGACGATCACCTCCGCACCGAGGCTGCGCAGCCGTTGCTGGGTGAGCTCGCCCGTCGAGGTGGGCACGAACACCGTCGCGCGCTTGCCCAAGACCTCGGCCGCGTGGGCCGCGGCCAAGCCAGCGTTGCCCCCCGAAGACGAGACGAAGTGATTCACTCCGCGCTCGGCCGCCTCGACACAGAGCCGCCCGACGCCGCGCAACTTGAAGGAGCCCGTTGGTTGAAGCGCCTCGAGCTTGAGGTAGACCGGCACACCGAGGCGACGGGAGAGCGGAAAAGAGTGCAGGAGTGGGGTTCTGGTGTGAAGTGAGCGCATGAGCTTTGGCAGTTGGCGATTTTTGGGAAGCGAAGGGCGCACTCGTTATCAGAGATTGCCTCTGGGTGGGTAGCAACTTTTCATCGGGGAAGGGGCTATTTCGACGTCGCGTGGTCGGCCGGACGAAGGGCGGGGCACGTCGTGGCTTACGTGGTTCCACGTGGGTGGGTTCGAGCGGTCGGAGGCGATTCCACGTTGGTGGGTTCGAGCGGTCGGAGGCGATTCCACGTTGGTGGGTTCGAGCGGTCGGAGGCGATTCCACGTTGGTGGGGGCGAGCGGTCGGGGGCGCGACCCAGCGCTCCGCACTGGGCTACTTCCGGGGCCGCCCCTTCAGGGCGGATGCCCAGGTTCGAGGCTTTCACGCACAAGAGGGCGACGAACCTGGGCTTGGTGCGACGGGGACGTGGGTCGCGGATTGCGGGATTGGTTCGGCGAAGGGTTGCGGTTTGCCGTGCCCTGCGGCCCTGGCAGACCGACATGCATTTTGTTGGGGAGTGTGGCAGGCGAGTCGCGAGCGAAATCCGAATCGTGCGCACAAGGACAAGTGGAGGCTCGCTTCGAGCCACCTCAGTGTCGGGAAGCGAGCGAGTTCCGGTCGAAGCCCGCGTTACGGCATTTAGGGTCCGCAGAAGAGGATCTGCACGTGGCTGTTGCCCCGGACCGACACTCGCGCCTCTTCGCTCAGTGCGACCAGGCCGTTTCCGCACTCACGGCTCGTCCCGATGAATGCGTAGCCAGCGTCGCTGTTGCTGGTCAGCATCGTTCCAGTCTTCGCGTCGCCTTGAATGAGTTCGACTTCACGTACGCCATTGGGGGCGGCCTTGCCGAGGCAATAGCGAGCCTCCGAGGAGTAGCCCAATTGTTGGATGGCAGCGACGACTGGGGCGGCGAGCTCCCCAGAGCAAATGCTCTCTGCAAAGCCCCAGACTCCCATGGTGTCGGCGAGCTCGCGGTATCTCGTGCCATGAAGTGCGGTCCCATTCACGCCACTGCAGGAGGGTTCGGGCTCGGTATTGACGGGGAAGACCTGACCATCGTTCGGTCCGACGATGACGGCGAGCGCCGTGGCGTTGCCGTCCTGTTTGACGCTGATCAAGGGGCGCGCCAATCCCCCTTCGCCGACGATCGGGGTCAGGGCGCCCTGCTGCCACTCGCAGTTGTCGAGGTTCGGACCACGGATGAGCCCATTGCTCGAGCAGTCGTCGTAGACGGAGACGACGATCACGAGGAGGCGTGCGTCCGGCCTGATGAAGTTGGCGTTCACGTCGCTGCGAACGGCGTTCAGAATGCTCTGGATTCCGGCTGGTGGGGTCAGGGGTCCTTCGGCCACGTTGAGCAAACAGGTGAGCGACTCGACGGGGCTTGGCTGGTCCGGAGACGCGTAGCCCTCTGATGGGCAAGCGGCGCTGGGATTGTGGAGTTGGCCTGAACCGTCGGTCGTCGTAACTCCAACTCGGTAGTCCATATCACCGAGCGCACCGATGATCTCGGCCGCGGACTCTCTGAGCGCGTAGCGAGCGGCTCCAGCTTCTCTGGTGTCATCGACGACAAAGAGGACGTCGAGACGGTCGGGGTGGGTCGCGGCGAAGCTCTGCTGATAGAGGTACTCACCGGCGGCGCACTTCTCAGGTTCGACAAAAGAGGGGTTGGGCTCGGTGCACCCAGCAGCCAAGGTGAGTGCAATGGCAAGCCCCAAGAGAGGTGTGGAAGCACTTCGGGCATGAGCTGCGGCGGGGAACATGGACATGTGCGCTGCCTTTGTTGGGATGGATTCGCGGGCCCACAGGTGGTGTCGCTCGTGAGTGGCTCGCTCGTTGGACCGTTCGAGCGAGAGGAAGAAAGAAAAAAAGAGAGGCGAGCCGACGAGGTGAAACTTGCCACATCTCGAGGTGCGACGTAAACCTCGACGATAGGAGCTGGTCTCAGTTCGTCGTGTGCCACGCGGACAGCGCTAGAATGCGGCCAATTCAAAGAGCTGGCGTGCTTGATAGGCTCTCGGCTTTGCGTCGTTTCCAGGTGCGTGTTACCTTAGCGCGGGCACGTCGTCTGATTTCAGGAAGTGGTTCTAGGGAGATTCCAACGGAGCTCGTATGCAGATGGAGACCGCCCAGCCTTTTGGAAAATACCTGCTGCTCGAATGCGTAGCAGTGGGAGGTATGGCGGAAATTTTCCGGGCGAAGACTGTCGGCGCCGATGGTTTCGAAAAAGAGGTCGCCATCAAGCGAATCCTGCCGTCCTATAGCGAGGATGACGGCTTCGTGACGATGTTCAAAGACGAAGCCAAGATCGCCGCACAACTCGATCACGCCAATATCGTCAAGATCTTCGACTTCGATGAAGTGGATGGCGACTACTACATCGCCATGGAGCTCATCCGCGGCACTGACCTGAAGCGACTGTTGGAGGTTTGCGACAAGAACCACAAGCGCTTCACGTTCACGCAGATCTGTTACATCATCATCGAGACGGCCAAAGCGCTGGATTACGCGCACAAGCGAACAGCGCCAGATGGCTCGCCGCTCAACATCGTCCACCGCGACGCCACGCCTCACAACATCATGGTGAGCTTCGATGGCGACGTGAAGTTGATGGACTTCGGTATCGCCAAAGCCGCGAGCCGTGCCACCAAGACACGCGCTGGGACCGTCAAGGGGAAGTGCGCGTATATGTCCCCAGAGCAGGCGCGCGGAAAGCCCCTCGATGGCCGCAGCGACATGTTCAGCCTGGGGATCCTCACGTGGGAAATGCTCACAGGTCGACGGCTCTTTTCGGGCGGCAGCGACTTCGACGTCCTCTCGAAGGTCCTCAAAAGCGAGATCGTCGACCCTCGAGAGTTCGACGCCAATATCCCGGAAGAGCTCGCCCTGATCGTCCTGAAGATGTTGGAACGCGACCGAGACCACCGGTTTGTCGATTGCGGCGAGATGATGCAGACCCTCAACGGTTTCCTCTATGGAAACTGTGCGGACGTCCATAACCCCCAGCTCGGCTACTACGTGCAGTGCCTCTCCGACGTTCATGGGCACCGTCCAGGCGAGCTGCCCGACTACTACCCGGCGGCCCCCGAAGACGAGGTTCCAGACCTCAGCGAGGAGAAGACGCAGATGCTCTCCATCGAAGAGATGGAGGCCAAACTCGGCAGTCTCGATGCGCCGAGGAGTCCGCAGAACGACTTCGATCAGATTCAGAACTCGGCCAAGACCATGCCCCTCGATCAGGAGCGGGTCGATGCCTTCCTGCAGCAACAGAACTTGATGGCGCCGCCGCCTCAGATGATGCCTCCACAGTATGCGCAGGCTCCGGGCATGTCGCCGTATGGACCTGTTCCAACCTACGGGCAGATGCCAGGAATGCCCCCAGGGATGATGCCGTACGGCCAGCCGCCTCCGCAGAAGAGCAATGTGGCGCTGATCGTCGCGATTGCCGTCGTCTTCCTGCTCATTATTGGCGGCGCGGTTGGGGCGTGGTTCTACATCTCCAAGAACAAAGCCGCGCCAGAGCCAGCGACGGCGGCAAAGGAGACCAAAGAGGATCCCCGAAACGGCGCGGCGGAGGCCGCCCCTGTCTCGTACGTCACGATCAAGACCATGCCTCCGGGCGCTTTTGTCTCGATCAACGGCCGACCCCAGCCCAATCAGACCCCGATCTTCGGCTACCAGGCCAACATCGGAGACAGCCTCAAGCTCGCCTTCTCGATGGAGGGCTACGAATCGGCAAACGCCGAGAGACGACTCATCCAGCAGAATCAAACCATCGAGGTCGAGCTCATCGCCATCGTGAAGGAGCCCGACGAGGTCGCGGACAATGGCAGCTCGGATACTGGCGACGAGACCAACAGCGACGACGGCAATGGGGGCACGACCGACATCGGCGGGGACGCTGCAGGAAGCGAAGTGGGCACGCTCGTAATCAACAGCGACCCCAAGGGTTCGAGCGTCAAGATTGATGGCAAGGCATTGGATGGCGTCACGCCACTCACCGTGCCTGACCTTCCCCTCAACAAAGAGCTGTCCATCGCCGTCAATCCCAAGTCGAGAAAGTTTCACTCCGTCACCCGTGCCTATTCCCTCGTCAGCACTGGCGAGAACGTGCTGACCATCACGCATAAGGAACGTGAGGAGAGCGAGAGTGTGTCCTCGGGTTCTGACACCGCGGACTCGCGCGGCAGTGGCTCTGGACCGGCTGAGATCACGCTGAACGCGATTCCCTGGGGCCAAGCCTACCTCGATGGCAAGAAGCTCGGGACTACACCGAAGAAGCTCGATGTGGAGCCCGGAAAGCATGAACTCGAAATTTCTTTCCCCGCCAAACAGAAGAAGGTCAACAAGACCATCAAAGTCAAAGCGGGCAGCAAGAGTTCGTACACCTACGATTTCAACACCGATAAGTGGCGTTGAGACCGTAGAGCGAACGCGCGGAGGCACGCGGCTGGCTCGCTGAGTAGGGCCAGCTTGTGACGTGTAGCGTGTGAGATCTGATTCACTCTATTGCTTTGGTGGGCAACGACGGATATTAACTCGATGGCAAGGGGGCTGGCCTGTGTCGAATTTGGCACTACCTTGTTGGCCTGTCCCTAGTCGCCAGCCCAAATTGCTGGATTTTGGACGCGCTCCGTGCCCTGTCACGGCCCGCAAAGCCGTCGTGCTCAACCCAATGCTCTTATCCGATCGCTACTCGAGAAGGGTCGAATATCTCAGGGTTTCTCTGAGTGATCGCTGCAATCTTTCGTGTCGGTATTGCCGCCCCAGCACCCCAATGCACTTTGTGCAGCGGAGTGAGATCCTCAGTTTCGAGGAGCTCACGCGGCTCGTCGCCGTGTTCGCATCGGGCGGCGTCTCGCGCGTCCGGTTCACGGGCGGCGAGCCGACGTTGCGGCGTGAGCTAACCCACCTCGTAAGCTCTATCGCCGCCATCGACGGGATCACCGATCTCGCCATGACGACCAATGCTGTTCTCCTCGAATCTCTCGCGGAGCCACTGTACGCTGCTGGACTGCGGCGACTCAATGTGAGCCTCGATACCCTGAAGGCCGATCGCTTTCACGGATTGACCGCTTCAGTGGGAACCTTCTCGAAAGTGCTCGAGGGGCTCGGCGCTGCGGAGCGGGCTGGCTTCCCGAGCATCAAGGTCAATACGGTGGTCGTCCGTGGCTTCAATGACGACGAGCTTTTCGATCTCGTTGAGTGGTCGTTCCAGCGACGATTTCCCTTGCGCTTCATCGAATTCATGCCCATAGGAGGCGAGGCGACTCGGTGGGGGCCCGAAGCCATTGTTCCCTCGAGAGAGATCCGCTCGTTGCTCGGCACGCGATTCCTGTTGCGGGAGGAGCTAACCCGACGAATGGGGGCGGGTCCAGCTCGCTACTGGAATCTTCAGATGGACGGGGAGAGTTGGCCAGTTGGGTTCATCTCGGCCGTAAGCGATTGCTTCTGTGCTGGATGTAATCGCGCTCGTCTGACCGCTGAAGGCCGGCTGCGAGTCTGCCTCGCTGATGACGTGGAGGTCGATCTCAAAGGCCCCATTAGAGCTGGGGCGACGGATGACGACCTGCTCGGCATCATCCACGCGGCGCTCTACGAAAAGAAGGAGCATCATCGTTTCGACCTGGGACTCCAGGGTGCGACCAAACGTCCGATGACTTCTATCGGTGGATAGGGCTGCAGAGTTCGGGTCAATGCTTGCCCTTCGACAACGCGAGATTCCGAGCGGGTGATGGGAAGACTTCGGGAAGAACGCAGGATTAGGCGTCGTCCGGGAACAAAATGCGCATTTGGGCGAAGTCAGAGGTGGGAGGGCAAGGAGGTCGATGCAGGCGATGCCCAGCATCGTCGAAGCAGACCGACGCTGCCATCACGCCTCTGGCGATGCTCAAATGGGCAGGTTGTTTCCTGACGACGCCTTAGGCTCTAGTCTCTTTGGGAGCCGAGCGATCGGCTCGACTCAATGTTGATTGTATCGCGGTCACGTGATAGCGCTTGCCGTCCATCCGGGATGGAGGTCTTCGATGGAAACACGGAATATTATTTTTGTTGTCGGACTCCTGCTCGCCGGAGGACTGCTCTTCTTTGTCATCACTTCTGCGGTGGATGATTCGGTCTACATGATGACCGTCGACAAGGCCGTCAGTGAGCAAGCCGAGCACGCGGGCCAGGAGATCAAAGTGCAGGGGAACGTCGTCCCTGGAAGCATCATCGTGAAGGGCGATGACAAGGTGAGCTTCGAGCTCACGAAGAACGGCGAGACCGTCGATGTGTTCTACACCGGCCCTCGGCCCGACACGTTCAAGGACTGTGCAGACGTGATCGTCACTGGGAAGCTTTCCTCTGAGCGGAGCTTCGACGCGGTCGACATGATCGCGAAGTGCCCTTCGAAGTATGACGATCTGCCGGGAGGATGTGACAGTCGTCCCGTAGACGAAGGGACCGCAGCCAACGCCGGCTCAGAGTCCAACCCGAAAAAATACTAGGAAGAAATCCGATGTCAGAAGTCGCCATCATTGGATATGGCGCGATTGCCGTCGGCTTCGTCGTGACCGCCATCACGATGATCGCTGCAGTGATCGCTGCCGTCAGCAAGCGGGCTCGTTATCGAGACGCCGCCATCTACGGGTCCTACCTCACCTGCGCGCTCTTTGGAGTCGCCAGCGCCGCGATCATTCATGGTTTTATGAGCCATGATTTTTCGTTGCTCTATGTCCATCGCTACAGCGACGCTGCGATGCCTTGGATCTACCAGCTGGCTGCTTTCTGGGGCGGGCAAGCGGGCAGCCTGATGTTCTGGGCTGGCGCCTTGAGCCTCTTCATTGGCGCGGCGGTCTTGTTTCACCACAAGAGCAACGCACCACTCATGCCTTGGTTCATCGCGGTCACCATGGGGGTGCTGCTCTTTTTTGCCGCATTGTTGCTGTTCGTCTCGAACCCCTTCGAGACCTACGCCCTGATCCAAGCGCCGCCAGATGGCCAGGGCCTCAACCCACAGCTGCAGACGTTCACGATGGTCATCCACCCTCCGTCGCTGCTGCTGGGCTACGTCTCGGCGACAATCCCCTTCTCCTTCGGAATGGCGGCGCTGCTCTCCGGAAGACTCGATGACGACTGGCTGAAGGCAACCCGCAAGTGGACCCTGATATCGTGGGCGTTTCTCTCGATCGGCCTCATCCTCGGGATGCTCTGGGCCTACACCGAGCTCGGCTGGGGTGGCTACTGGGCTTGGGACCCCGTCGAGAACGCCGCGCTGATCCCCTGGTTCGTGATGACCGCCTATTTGCACTCGGCGGTGATCCAGGAAAAGCGCGGAATGCTGAAGCGCTGGAACCTCTTCCTCATCATCCTCGCCTTTATCCTTACGATTTTCGGGACGTTCCTTACGCGCTCGGGTCTGATTGCCAGCGTGCATTCGTTCGCGCAATCCGAGATCGGTGACTACTTCATCGTCTTCATGGTGACGACAGCGCCCGTCTGCCTCGCGCTGCTCATCTATCGCTGGGACGAGCTGAAGTCCGAGAGCCGGATGGAGAGCCTCCTGTCACGGGAGTTTGTCTTCCTCTTCAACAACTGGGTGCTGCTCTTCGCCGCCGGGATTGTGCTCTTCGGCACGATGTTCCCGAAGCTCAAGGAGATGGTCTTCAACGAGACCGCATCGTTAGGTCCGCCCTGGTTCAACAAGTGGATGACGCCAGTCGCGCTGACCATGCTGGTGCTCACCGGCGTTGGGATGCTGATCTCTTGGCGCAGGGCTTCGGTCCGCAACTTCCAAAAGAACTTCATCGCGCCCCTGATCGCCGCCGGTGTGGCGACCTTGCTGGTCCCTCCTGCCTACTACTTCTACCGCATCAAGCCGATGGGCGTCGTTCCCGATCGGTTGGACGTGGCCTACGCGTTGTTCGCGGTGTTCTTCTGCTCGTTCGTCTTGGCCATCGTCGCCATCGAGTTCTACCGCGGCGCGCGGGTTCGCAGTCGCAAGCTGGGAATCGGCTTTCTCACCGCGCTGACGGGGCTGTTGACCCGCAACCAGCGCCGCTATGGTGGCTACATCATCCACGCGGGCATCGTGCTGCTGGTCTTCGGCTTCGCGGGCAACGCTTTCCGCGTCGAAGAGAACGTCATGATGAGAGTCGGCGAGGTCGCATCGTTGGGCGACTACGAGGTGCATCTCGTGAAATTGCGAGAGGAGCCCGACGTCGAGAAGCTCAAGATGTTTGCCGACATCGAGCTCCTTCACGATGGAGAGGTCGTCAGCGAGCTCTCTCCCGGCCGTTTCTTCTTCTACGCCAGCCAATCGCCGACCTCGGAGGTGGACATCCATTCGAACCCCACCGAGGACGTCTTCTTCGCCGTCGTCAACTACGACATGGAAAGCAACACCGCGGCGCTGCTGATGGTCATCAATCCGTTCACCATGTGGCTGTGGATTGGCGGCTTGCTCATGGTCTTCGGCACCATGGTCTGCATGTGGCCACAAGCTCAGCAGGTGACCGTCAAGTCACGCAAGCGAAAGCTGGCTCCAGCCACGACGGTCGTCGGTCTCTTCACGCTTGCGGTGGTGCCACTCTCATTGGTCGGCTTCGAGTCGGCGGCCCAGGCCGGAGACGAACACGCGGTCGCCATCGAGTCGATCGACCTGGTCGATCCGGCCACGCAGGAGATCTTCGACCTCATCAAGTGTGAGTGCGAGGGGTGTGCTGGCTTGTCCATTGGCCGCTGCAATCCGACCTGTGGGGAAGGAAGACGCGACCGAGCGCTGGTCGTCGACCTGCTCGCCAGCGGACGGACGAGAGAGCAAGTCCTGCAAGAATTCGTGAACAAACGAGGAGAGGGCGCGATCCTGACTCCCAAGATCGAGGGGTTCAACCACCTGACCTGGATCATCCCGGTCATCGGCGCGTTCGTCACTGTCCCCTTGTTCTTTGTTGTCGCGCGACGCCGCAGGAGCCAAACTGTTCCGCCAGAGCCGAAGACCGCAAAAGAGGGGAATGGGAAAGCGGAGGAAGAGGACGCGGTGGACGACGAGGGAGAGCGGCTCGACGACCTGGAACGGGCTCTAGAGGCGATGGAATGACGAGAACGGGGGAAGCAACACGATGAGCGCGACATTTTTACTCCTCGCCGCAACAATCGTCTTCATGATCTTCACCCTCTACCAGGTGGTGGATCGGGTCTTGTTGAGCGATGAAGAGCCCGAGTTCGCTGGGG
>Ga0210044_10001719_pt1 | contig 33493 bp, 30 predicted proteins | sample CryGey13umfilter_2_FD_183959 | JGI IMG/M metagenome (GOLD analysis project Ga0210044, IMG submission 183959) | Groundwater microbial communities from aquifer in Utah, USA - Crystal Geyser 4/9/14 3 um filter (SPAdes) (version 2) | ecosystem: Environmental > Aquatic > Deep subsurface >...
CGGCCTGACGCAGGCGAAGTCGAGCAACTGTCGCATGGTGGCGGTCACGTGATCGGTCTGCTGGATGATCACGCGCAGGCTCTGCGCCTGCGGGTGGTCCGGCCCGAGCTTGCCGAGGGTGTACTCTGCCCGGCCACGGACCACGCCCAGCGGCGTGCCGATCTCGTGGGCGATGCCGGCGGCCAGCACGCCCACGGTGGCCAGCTTCTCGGCGCGCAGCAGCTGGCCCTCGAGCGCGCGGACCTCGCTGAGATCCTCGATCACGAGCAGGAAGCGGGTGTCCGGAAAGCGCGGCTCCAGCGGCACGACATGGATGTTGTAGCGCTCCTCCTCGCCAAACAGGGCCAGAAACTCGCCGAACAGGCTCTGCACCCGGCTGGACGAGCGGGTCTGATCGATCAGCTGGCGCAGGCGCAGGATCGTGGCCGAGGGTGCCTCCGGGAAGGCCTGGGGCAGGGGCGCGCCGAGCGCGGTCAGCGGCATGCGTTCGCGCAGCACGCGGTTGGCGGCCACGGTGATTTCGTCGTCGGAGAGCGCCAGGACGCCCGTCGGGATGTTGTCCAGGATCTTCTGGGTCTTCTCGAGCAAGCACTCGATCTCGGTGGTGCTGCGGCGCTGGAGCGTTGCCTCGGCCTCCTTGCGCACGGAGATGTCGCGAAAGACGAGGATGCTGCCGAGGTGGTTTCCGTGGGCGTCGCGGATCGGCGCCACGCTGCCGTCGATCGGAACCTCCGTGCCGTCGCGGGCCACCAGCAGGGACTGGTCGGGCAGGCTCGTCACGGCACCTGCCGCCAGGACCTGGCCCATCGAATCGTCCGCTGGGGCCCGGGTCTGTCCGTTCACGAGCGCAAACACCGCCTGGATCGGCTGGCCGAGGCCCTCGCTGCCCCAGCCCGTCGTCGTGGCGGCCTGCTGGTTCATGAAGGTGACCACGCTGGCCGCGTCGCTGGCCACCACGGCATCCCCAATGCTGGCCAGCGCCCCCCGGAACCAGTCCTTCTGCTGGGCGAGATCGTCCTGGCCGCGCTGGCGCTCCAGGGTGACGTCGGTGACCACGACGGCCCGGCTGCCGGGGGCACCGTCCATGCGGATCGGGCTCATCGAGATCACGCACAGCGCGAGCGTGCCATGCGGGCCACACAGCGCCATCTCGGCGCGGCAGGGCTGGTCGCGCCCCTGCTCCAGCAGCGCCGCGAAGCGATCCCGATCCGGGTCATGGATGAAGCCCGTCAGCGTGGCCCCCACCACCCGCTCGTGGGGGGTGCCGACCAGAGCGGCGAAGCGCAGGTTCGCATAGAGGATGGTCCCGTCGGCGGCCAGGGTGAGCGCGCCCTCGCTCATGGCCTCGAGCAGCAGGCGGTGGGCGTGGTCCGCTCCCTGGAGCGTGAAGACGCGCGCGGCCTCTCCCGCGCCCACCACCAGCGCATCGACCTCGTCGGCGCGGATGGCGCGCAGCGCCTCCTCGGCGTTCTCGGCGCGCCGGGTCAGATCCTCCAGGCGGCTCCAGACGCTCTGCGGCAGGTCGGCATCGGTGGTCATCACTCTGCTCCGCCGCTGCCCCCGGGCCGCAGGTCGAGCCCGACCAGGATGCGTTCGAGGTTCGAGAGGTCGCCGACGAAGCGCCGCAGCGGTGGCGGGAGCTTCTTGATCAACGTGGGGGCGGCGACGATCTGCTCCCCGTCGATCAGCGTGGGCTGCTGGTAGATGTCGATCACCTCGAGCTCGAACCGGCCGGCCAGGCGCTCCTCGCAGATCTGCTTGATGTTGGCGATGGCGCGCTGCGACTGGGGCGTGCTCCCCGCCACATAGAGCCGGAGCTGGTAGGTCCCGTTCGCCTCCTGGGCGAGAGCCTCCTCGAAGGCCGCCGTGGAATCGAATAGCTCCTGGTCGTCTTTGTGCCGGTCGTTCGGGTCCACGCACCTACCTCATCTTCCTCAGCCGCACCAGCAGCGCATGCTATCTCCGTGCCAGGCGCGTTCGCCACCCGGCTCACCGCCACGATACGGCCGGGGACCGGCAGGACGACCCACGGCCGCGGTGGACTGTCCATACCGCACCATTTTCGCAGCAAGTATGAGCCGTCCGCGGCGCGGATGCACGCGCCGTGTGGGTGGGGTCCGCCTACACGGCCCGGACCGGTGTCCACCACGTCGCGCAAGATGCGTGGCGGAATGCAAGGGCGGTCACGCACATTGCGACAGCCGCGAGCAGGCCCGATCCCGGGCCTGCCGGCCGGAGGCACCGGAACCGCATGGGACGAACGCTTCGAGCCATCGACGGCAGCTCACGGCTCCGTCGCCCGGGTCGCGGGCTGCGCCGCCGGCGCGGCTCGCGCAGCGCGGATCAACTCTTGCAGCCCTGCGAGCCCGTGCAACCGGTTGCTTCAACCGCTGCGGAAGGAGGTGGCTCGTGCATATCGCGTGGATGCTCATCATTGGCCTCTTGGTCGGGACCATCGCCCACCTGGTGATGCCCGGGCGTCTGGGTGGCGTGATCATGACGATCGCGCTCGGGCTGGCGGGGTCGTTCCTCGCGGGCTTCTTCGGCCGCGCACTTGGTCTGTACCAGGGGGTGTTCGACGTGGCGGGCCTCGTCGCCTCCGTCTTCGGGGCGATGCTCCTGCTCTTCATCTTCCGGCTGATCGTGGGTCGACGCGTGCGCAAGAGGACGCCGTAGGCAGCCGCGGACCGTTCGTCGGTGCCACGATCCGCGACGTCCTGAGGGATCCGGCTCCCTGCGTGAGAGGATTCCGGCCCGAGGGCCTCGAGCGCAAACGTCGCCGGCGGCTCGGTGGTCAGCTGGCCGCTGTTGCAGGACGCCAGGCCAGGCCGGCAGATCGCCACGATTCCGGTCGAGGGCGCGCGCCGGGCCGCGCTGTTTGTCGGCGCGGCCGTGCTCGCTTCGCCTGCAAATCCAGCCCGGCCGGCGCCTGGCTCGATCGATGCACTCGCCGCCTGCAGGACAGGACCGAGCCGCGCAAGCGCTGCACGGCCCGGTCGGGCGCTTCAAGCAGAAAGGAACCTGACATGAGAACGAGTAACTGGTTGGTAATGGCGGTCTTGCTGGGAGGCTGCGCCACGGCGGGGCCATCGACCGAATCGCTGGAGGCGACAGCAGCGTCGATCCGGTCCGCCGAGGAGCTTGGCGCTCCCCGGGTGCCGAAGGCGTCACTGCACCTGCAGCTGGCCAAGGAACAGTCCCAGCACGCCAAGCAGCTGAACGACAAGGGCGACGGCGAGGAGGCCCGACGCCTGGTGAAGCGAGCCGACGCCGATGCCGAGCTCGCGGTGGCGCTCGCCCGCGGCTCGAAGGAGCAGGCCAGGGCGAACCGGGCGATGGAGAAGGTCAACACCATGGACACGGAAGCTCCCTAGGAAAGGAGCGGTGAACTGATGAGAGCAACCATACGATCGTCGATCGCGACCATGGCGTTTCTCGGCACCACCGTCCTCGCGGCGGGCTGCGACACGTCGCAGGCGGCGCCGTCGGCCGGTGTGCCGACGGTCGAGAGCGCAAAGCAGCAGCTGCAGGCGGCCGGGCAGGAGGCCGTACAGGCGACCAAGGACTACGCCTACGCGGCGCGGGCCGAGCTGGTCAAGGACATGCAGAACAAGCTGGCCACGATCAACCACACACTGCAGCAGCTGTCCGACAAGGTCGAGCGCTCCAGCAGCGCGGCCAAGGCAGACGCCAAGGCCAAGCTGCTGGTGGTGCGTGACAGGGCAGTCCAGCTGAACGCCGAGCTCGAGCGGGCCAAGGACGCCGAGGAGGCCGCCTGGGACCAGGTGCGGGCCGGGGTCAAGAAGTCGTACCAGGACCTGGAGCAGTCCGTGGCCCAGGCACGTACGTGGCTGAGCGAGAAGATCGCACCGTGAACGATGCGGCGCGGTTGGCAGCGCGGCGGCAGGTCCGTTGCGCCGCGCTGCCATCTCCTTTGTGTCAACCGTAACCTTGTCGGTCGGCACTTCGAAGAGGTAGAGTCTCCCGTAAAACACGAGACGTGCCAGACGCTCCCACACTGGTGAGCGAGGGGCGGCTTTCATGAGCAAGAAGAAACGGACCACCAGGAGCAGCACAGCGCCGTCGCCCGCGTCCCCCGCTTCGGCGCCGCGTGGCCAGGCCGAAAGCAGTGCGGGCGTGCCTACTCAGAGCCATCCTGCGCCGAGGCAGAGCCGGTTTCCCATCGTGGGTATCGGGGCATCAGCCGGCGGGCTGGCCGCGTTCGAGGCCTTCTTTGCTGGCATGCCGGCCGGCACCGATTCGGGCATGGCCTTCGTCCTGGTGCAGCACCTGGCACCCGATCACAAGAGCATCCTCTCGGACCTCGTCAGGCGGTACACCCGCATGCAGGTCTACGAGGTCGAGGACGGTATCGAGGTGCAACCCAATTGCACCTACATCATTCCGCCTGGCCGAGACATGGCCCTGCTGGGCGGCACCCTGCAACTGCTGGAGCCCGGTGCGGCACGCGGGATGCGCCTGCCCATCGACTTCTTCTTTCGCTCGTTGGCCCACGAGCAGCGCGAACGGGCCATCTGCGTGGTGCTTTCAGGCACCGGCAGCGACGGCACGCTGGGTGTTCGAGCGATCAAGGGCGAGGGCGGCATGGTCATGGCCCAGAGCCCCGAGTCGACCGAGTACGACGGGATGCCCCAGAGCGTCATCGCCACTGGCCTGGCGGACTACGTGCTGAAACCGGTCGAGATGGCAGAGCAGCTCATCGCCTTCGTGGCTCACGCGTTTGGCCCCCGGCCGCGACGAGTCGACTCGAAAGCACCAAAAACCGAAGACGCCCTGAAGAAGATCTCCGTCGTTCTGCGTGACCAGACCGGCCACGACTTCTCCCAGTACAAGCACAACACGCTGGTTCGTCGAGTCGAGCGGCGCATGGCGGTCCACCAGATCGAGCAGATGGACGAGTATCTGCTCCACTTGCGCCAGACCCCCACCGAAGCGCACGCCCTGTTCCGCGACCTGCTGATCGGCGTCACGAGCTTCTTCCGTGACCCCGACGCGTTTGCCATTCTCGAATCACAAGTCATCCCGAAGATCTTCGCGGACAAACCGGCGGGCGCGCCGGTCCGGGTCTGGGTCTGTGGCTGCGCCACTGGCGAGGAGGCCTACTCCATCGCCATCTTGCTCCAGGAACAGATCGACACCCTCAAACGCTCGTTCAGGGTGCAGGTCTTTGCCACCGACATTGACGGCCGAGCCGTCGAGCAAGCCCGCGCCGGGATCTATCCAGCAAGCATCGCTGCTGACGTGTCGCCGGAGCGACTGGGGCGATTCTTCACGCAGGAGCCAGGCAGCGACGTCTATCGCATCCAGAAGGCTGTCCGGGACCTGCTGGTCATCTCCGAGCAGGACGTGATCAAGGATCCACCCTTCTCCAGGCTCGACCTGGTCACTTGCCGCAACTTGCTCATCTATCTGAATGCGGGGCTGCAGCAGCGGCTCATCCCCTTGTTCCACTACGCCCTCAACCCCCAGGGCTTCCTCGTGCTTGGCACCTCCGAGACGGTCGGCGAGTTCGGCACGTTCGTCGCGGTCGATCGCAAGCAGAAGATCTTTCAGAAGCAACGGGACCTCTCCGGTGCGATCCATCCGTCGCTGATGGGACGGTTCGCTCCGCCCTTGACCGGCGTCTCCACCACGCCAAGAACCGCCGGAAAGACAGCTCAGCCCCGGGGCTCCGTCAGCCCTCGTGAGGTGGCCGAGCGCACCTTGCTCGCTCACTACGCCCAGGCCGCCGTGCTGGTAAACGGTCGCGGCGAGGTCGCCTATATCCACGGCCGTACGGGCAAGTTCCTGGAGCCGGCGGCCGGCGAGGCCGGCATGAACATCCTCTCCATGGCTCGCGAGGGGCTGCGCCCGGCCCTGGCTTCCGCGCTGCGCAAGGCGGTGACGCAGCAAGAACCCGTCAGCATCAAAGGGCTGAACGTTCGAACCAATGGCGATTCCATCCGGGCCAGCCTCGCTCTGCGAAGAGCCGATGGTCCCACCAGGTCGCCCCAGCCCGACCTGTTCCTGGTCATTCTCGAGGAAGAACCCGCGGCACCTTTCCCGCTGGATGCCGAGGCGCCCGGTCCTGCTGGAGCCGCCGATACGGTGGCCGCGGAATCCCACCAGCGCATCGCCGCGTTGGAACAGGAGCTGCGCACCAAGGAGGAGTACCTCCAGAGCGCAATCGAGGAGATGGAGACTGCCAACGAGGAGCTCAAGTCCACCAACGAGGAGATGCAGTCGATCAACGAGGAGCTGCAATCCACCAATGAAGAGCTGGCGACGTCGAAGGAGGAGCTGCAATCGGTCAACGAAGAGCTGGCCACGCTCAACGCCGAGCTGCAAACCAAGGTGACCGATCTGTCGCGTGCCAACAACGACATGAATAACCTGTTGGCCGGTACGGGAGTGGGCACTCTCTTTGTCGATCATCAGCTGCGCATCGCCCGCTTCACGCCCGCCACCACCGAGGTGATCAATCTGATCCAGACCGACGTTGGTCGCCCGGTGGGCCACATCGTTTCCAACCTCGTGGGGTACGACCGGTTGGTGGAGGACGTGAAGGAGGTGCTGGATACGCTGTCATTGCGTGAGATCGAGGTCCAGACCAAGGCGGGTGATTGGTACCTGCTTCGCATCCGGCCCTATCGCACGCTGGAGAACGTGATCGAGGGCGCCGTGATCACCTTCGTGAATGTCACCCAACACAAGCAAATCGAGACGTCGTGGTTGAATGCGAAGGAGCTGGCCGACGGCATCGTGGCGACCATTCGCGAACCGCTGTTGGTGCTCGATGATGAGCTGCGAGTGGTCCAGGCCAACACGGCCTTCTACCGCGCCTTTGGGGCGTCGAAGGAGCAGACGGTCGGGCATCTGCTGATGGAACTGGGGAACGGCCAGTGGAACGTTCCGCGGCTGCGTCAACTGCTTCACGAGATACACCTCGAGAACGCCAGCTTCGAGGACTTCGAGGTGGTCCACGACTTCGACATCATCGGTCGACGGACCATGCGGCTCAATGCCCGGCGCATCTGCCTCAAGGGCGCCGAGGGCGTACGAATCTTGCTGGCCATCGAAGACAAGACTGACGGCGAGGACGCTCCTGCCCCGGCGGAGATTGCCGGTCGGAGGACGGACAGCGTCGATGGGGAGAGCGGATCATGATCAAGGAGCGCGACACGGGAGAAGGGGACGCTCGCGCGGCACGGGACCTTCGTCGGCGGGCTGAGGAGCGAGCACGGCAGACCGCGAACGAGGCGATGGGTCTCCACACGCTCGAGGAGGCACAGCGCGTGCTTCACGAGCTGCGCGTGCACCAGATAGAGCTGGAAATGCAGAACGAGGAGTTGCGGTGTGCCCAGCTGGCGCTGGATGCGTCGAGGACACGATACTTCGCGCTCTACGACCTGGCCCCGGTTGGCTATGTTACGCTCACCGAGCGAAGCCTGGTGAGCGAGGCAAATCTCAGAGCTTGCACCCTGCTGGGTATCCCAAGATGCGCACTCGTCAAGCAACCGCTGACGCGCTTCATCGTCGATGAAGATCAGGATCTCTACTACTTGCACCGCAAGACGCTGTTCAAGACCGGTGCGCCCCAGGTGTGTGAGCTGCGCATGAAGCAGCCCCAGGGCGAACAGATCTGGGCCCGCATGGAGGCCGTGCTGGCCACGGGCGAGGAAGGCGAAGAACCGGCTTGCCGGGTCACGTTGAGCGATATCACCGAGGAGAAACGGCTGAGAACCCAGCTCGCGCTGGCGGACCGGCTGTCCAGCATCGGTCTGCTGGCCGCAAGCATGGGCCACGAGGTCAACAATCCCTTGACCTACGTCCTGTACAATTTGGAGACCCTGGCCGAAGACCTTCAGGCGGTTGCGCGACGACTGACGCTCTCCGACGCCTCGACGGCCCTGAATCAGGACGGTCTCCGTCTGGACACGTCGCTCGCCGAAGCACGCGCGCAGTTGGGGGAGATGAGCGAGCGAGCACGTTCCGCGGTGGAAGGAGCCCGGCGAATACGCGACCTCGTCAAGGGCCTGCGGGCCTTCACGCGTGTCGACGAAGACCTCATCGAACCGTTGTCGCTCAACAGCCTGATCGAGGCTGCGCTCACAATGACCGCCAAGGAGATCAGTGCGCGGGCACGCCTGGTCCGGGACCTTGGCCCTGTGCCGAAGGTGGCGGCGAACCATGGACAGATGTGTCAGGTGTTCTTGAACCTGCTGGTCAATGCGGCGCATTCCATCGAGGAAGGACACGTCGACGACAACGAGATCTCGGTTCGCACTCGGTCCGAAGGGAGCGATGTGCTGGCCGAGATCTCCGACACCGGTGCCGGCATCTCGGCCAACGACCTCGACAAGATCTTCGACCCGTTCTTCACGACCAAGCCCATTGGTTCCGGTACGGGCCTCGGACTCTCCATCTGCATGAGAATCGTGTCCGCCCTGGGGGGCACGCTGAGCGTGGAGACCGCAGTCGGAGTGGGTAGTACGTTCACCGTTCGTTTTCCAGCCGTGGTCGCGGTGGCAGATAACGATGGTCCCGCTGCTGCTGCTGACGACACGTCGGCGGAAGGTGCAGGCCTGAGGGGGCGAATCCTCATCATCGACGATGAGGCCTTCGTGCGCCAGGTCCTGGTGAGGATGCTCAAGGACCACGACGTGGTGGCCGCCGCCTCCGGCGCCGAAGGGCGCAGCATCCTCGTGGAGGATACCGAGTTTGACGTGATTCTGTGCGACCTGATGATGCCCGGCCTGTCCGGCATGGACTTGTTTGCCTGGTTGAAGGACAGGGACCTGGATGCCGCCAGTCGCGTGGTGTTCATCACCGGGGGGGCCTTCACTCCCAGGACCCAGGAGTTCTTGGCCGCCGTCGATTGCCCGCCGATTGTGAGGAAGCCCTTTGACGGGCCCCGCATGCGAGCCAGGGTCGCGACGCTGGTCCAGAAAGCGAGACGCAACCGGACTCGGCGTTGATGGCTTGCCATCCCTGACAGCTCGTGGACAAGGGACGAGGTCGCGCCCCTGCGGATGGTCCAGCGCAGGTCACACCGTCCCCTTGCGCCCCATTCCTCCCAGGACCCACGCCGCCGCCCGCTCCAGATCCGGCGCCACGTGGTCCGCCGCGGTGGGGCCGGGCTCCGACATCAGCCGCACGCTCCAGCAGCCCGCCGCGTTTCCGGCCTGCACGTCGGTCTCCGTGTCCCCCACCATCACCGAGGCTGGAAGATCCAGCTGCAGGCGCCGGGCGGCGCGCAGGATCATCTGTGGCGCGGGCTTGCGGCAGCCGCAGGCCTGATCCGGGTGGTGGAAGCAGTACTCGAACGCGGCGAAGCGGATCCCGGGCAGCAGCTGCACCAGCCGCTCCTCGATGGCCTGCACCTGATCCCGCGTCACCAGGCCCCGCGCCACGCCGGACTGGTTGCTGATCAGCACCAGCTGCCACCCCGCGGCCTGGAGCTGCTGCAGCGCTGTCGCCACGCCCGGGAGCAGCCGGATCGCGTCGGCGTCGCTCATGTACCCCGAGTCCGCCACCAGCGTGTCGTCGCGATCGAGGAACACCGCGGTGGCCCGTGGAGCGGATCCGCTGGCGGTGTGGTCATCCGAGCTGCTCATGGCCTCGTGGATCAGTAGCCCGGGTCGCGATCCTGGCGCGCCCGGCCCTCGAAGCGCGTGTAGCGGTCGAGGAACACGAGGTCCACGGTGCCCACGGGTCCGTTGCGGTGCTTGGCCAGGATCAGCTCCGCCGTGCCCTGCTCGCGGTGCTGATCGGTGCGGTGGATGAAGGTGATCACGTCGGCGTCCTGCTCGATGGCGCCCGACTCGCGCAGGTCCGACAGCTGGGGCCGCTGCTCCTTGCGATCCTCCACCGCCCGTCGCAGCTGGGACAGGGCGATCACCGGCAGCCGCAGCTCCTTGGCCAGGGCCTTGAGCCCGCGGCTGACCTCGGCCACCTCCTGCTCGCGGCTGCTGGCCCGATGGTGCGGACGCATGAGCTGCAGGTAGTCGATGACGATCAGCCCCATCTGGTCCGGGTCGCTGAAGATCGTCTTGTCGGCCCGGAACCGCCGGGCCTTGGTCCGCACCTCGAGGATCGTGGGAGCCGCGGTGTCGTCGATGTAGATCGGCGCCTCCGCGATGCGGCCGGCGGCGCGGGTCAAGGTCATCCACTCGTTCTGGTCGAAGAACCCGCTGCGCAGCTTGCTGGAGTCGATGCGGGCCTCGGAGCTGAGGATGCGCTCGATCAGCGACTGCTTGCTCATCTCCAGCGAGAACACCAGCACCGGCACGTTGTAGGTCATGGCGGTGTTTTGCGCGATGTTGAGGCAGAAGGCGGTCTTGCCCACCGACGGACGGGCGCCGACGATCACCAGATCGGACTGCTGCAGCCCGGCCGTCATGGCGTCGAAGTCGCCGAACCCGGTGGGCACGCCGGTGATGGCCTGCTTGCGCTCGTAGCGCTTGGCGATGGTCTTGAACGCCTCGGTCAGGATCTGCTTCACCGGCTGAAACGAGGTCGTGGTGGTGCGCTGGCTGAGCTCGAAGATCTGCTGCTCGGCCCGGTCCAGAAACTCCTGGGCGTCGGCCTGGTCGGCGTAGGCGTCGGCCGCCACCTCCGTCGCCGTGCGGATCAGGCCGCGCAGGGTGGCCTTGTCCCGCACGATGCGGGCGTGGAACCCGATATTCTCCACCGTGGTGTTGCGGCTGGAGAGCTCCGCCAGCGCGGAGACCCCGCCCACGCGGGCGAGCTTGTCCCGACCGCGCAGGTCCTCCTCGAGGGTGATGATGTCGATCGGCTTGCCGGCCTCCTCCAGCCGAAGGATGGCGGCGAACACCTCCTGGTGCGCAGGGGCGTAGAAGTCCTCGGCGTTCACCACGTCCAGGACACGGGTCAACGCCTCCTTGGGATCGAGCAAGATCCCGCCGAGAACCGATGCCTCCGCGTCGAGGTTATGGGGTAGGGTGCGTCCGCCGTCCGCCATTCGCCGCCCGGGTGCTACTTGGCCACGACCCAGACCTTCATCGTGGCGGTGACGTCGCGCGTCAGCTTGAGCGCCACCGAGTAGACTCCCAGCGCCTTGATCGGCTGCTCGAGCATGATCGACTTGCGGTCGATGCCCAGACCGGTCTCCTCGTTGAGCGCGTCGGCGATCTCCCGGTTGGTCACGGCGCCGAACAGCTTGTCCTCCTCGCCGGTGTGCTTGGCAATGGTGAGGGACAGCGCCTCCAGCTGCGCCTTGAGTGCCTGGGCGTCCTTCTGGCGCTTGGTGTCTCGCTGTGAGATGACCCGCTTCTCGTGGGTCAGGCGGCGGACGTTGCGCGGGGTGGCGAGGACGGCCATGCCGCGGGGGATGAGGTAGTTGCGGGCGTAGCCGTCCTTGACGTTCAGCACCGCGCCGGAGCTGCCCAGGCTTTCGACGTCTTCACGCAGAATGACTTGCATGACAGCTCTCCCTTACTTGCCAGTGACGGTGAACGGGATCAGCGCGATCATTCGCGAACGCTTGATCGCCAGAGCCACCTGCCGCTGATGTTTGGCGCAGTTGCCGCTGATCCGACGTGGAATGATCTTGCCGCGCTCGGTGATGAAGTACTTCAGCAGTTGCGGGTCCTTGTAGTCCGCGACCAGGTTGGGCTCGGCGCAGAATCGACAGACCTTGCGTCGGCCAAACCCGCGACGACGCTTGCCGCCGCCGCGTTCACCACGTTCACCACGTTCACCACGATCACCGCGATCACCGCGATCACCGCGATCACCACCACCTGACGGGCCTCCGGATGACAGGAAGGGCATGGCTATTCCTCCTTCTCGGCGGTCACGGCCGCGTCGTTTTCGGTTGCAGATTCGGTCTCGGTTGCGGCTTCGACCGCGACCGCAGGCGCGGGCGCGGCTTCGGCCGCGACGTCGGGTGTGGCCACAACCGCGGCCGCGGGCGCCGTGGCTCCGTCGACCTTGTCGCGCGGGCGTGCCACGAACTCACCGTCGCCGCCGTCGGCCTGATCCGGGACCCGCCCGAGGTACGTGTCCTCCTCGTCCGGAACCGTGGTCGCCGTGGCGGCGAAGCTCTCCTCGTCCATCTGGGTCGGCCGGGCGGCGGGGTCGACGCTCTCGTCCACCTTCACCGTGTAGTAGCGCACCACGAGATCGAGCATGCGAAGGTTGCGCTCGATCTCGGCCACCAGCTGGGAGCTGCCAAGATAGAGCCAGTAGAGGTAGATCCCCTTGAGCTCCTTCTTGATCTCATAGGCCAGCTTCCGCTTGCCCCAGTTGTCGACGCGCAGCAGCTTGCCCTCGGTGGTCTCGATGACCTTGCGCACCCTGGTGTTGACGTCATGGATCTGGTCGGTGGATGCGTCCGGGCGGAGGATGTAGATCGTCTCATACTCCCGTTGTGTCCCCGGCACATCCCGCTGTGACTTGAGTTGTACCAATGTTCTACTCCTTTCGGGTCTGAATCCCCCACGATGGTCGTGGGAGCAAGGAGCTGCAGGTCAGTGAGCTGTGGGTCCTGCGTGCTCTCTCGTGTCCGTGTCCCTGTTGTCTTCGTCCTCGTTGTTGTCTCGGTCCAGTCGAGCGTTGAATCGGTTCATCGCGACTCCCGGACCGCTCTCGATCACGGTGGTGACGGCGTCGCCGGCCTGCACCACCTGCTGCTCCACCTGCTCCAGCTCGGCCGGAGGGAAGTCCTGAAGCACAAAGTCCGTGACCTCGCCGCGCTCCGGACGCCCGATGCCGAGGCGGACTCGCACGAACTGCTGGCTGCCGAGATCCTCGGTCAGGGAGCGAAGACCCTTGTGGCCGCCGTCCCCGCCGCCGACCTTGACCTTGACCCGTCCGGGGTCGAGGTCCACGTCGTCGTGCACCGCCACCACCTGCTCGGGCGGGATGTTGTAGAACTGGGATAGTGGTCCCACGGCGCGTCCGCTGAGGTTCATGTAGGTCTGGGGCTTGACCAGCACCACCTGCTGACGCTGCAACCGACCCCTGGCCAGCTCGGCATCAAATCGCACCTCGGGTCGCCACTGCAGATCCTCCCCGCGGCGAGCCAGGTCGTCCACCACCATGAAGCCGACGTTATGGCGGTTCCGCTGGTAGCGTGGTCCCGGGTTCCCCAGTCCCACTACCATCCACAGCTCTGCAGACTCCGGCACCGGCTAGTCCTTCTTGGCATCCTTGGCCGGCTTGGCATCCTTGGCTGGCTCGCCTTCCTTCGCGGCGCCTTCCACCACGGCCTCCTCGGCCACCGTCGTGGTCTCCTCGACAACCGCCTTGGCCGCCATCACCAGGGCAATGGTCAGGTTCTCCGGCAGGCTGATCTTGGCCCCCTGCAACGCCAGATCCTTGACCCGCAACGTGTCGTTGATCTGCATCGCGGTCACGTCGTAGGTGATGGCCGCCGGGATGTCGGCCGGCTTGCACCTCAGCTGCAGCTCGCGGAACACCTGGTGCAACGTTCCGCCGAACTTGACGCCCTCGGGTTTGCCCTCCAGCAGCAGCGGCACCGAGACCTCGATCTCCTGGTCCATGGAGATCTGGATGAAGTCCGCGTGCAGCACCACCTGCTTCAGGGTGTCGATCTGGTAGTCCTTGAGCATCACCTTCACCTCACGGGACTGACCCTGGTCCAGGATCGTCAGGTCGATGACGGTGTTCTGCCGCTTGCCAGGGTCCAGCGCCCGCTTGAGCGCCACGGGATCGACGGTGAGGGCGACGCTCTGTGTGCCCTTGCCGTAGACCACTGCCGGGATCTTGCCGTCCACCCTGAGCTTGCGCGCGACGCCCTTGCCGGTGCGGGTCCGAGTGTCTGCCGTGAGTTTTCCAACCGTGTATTCTTCGGTGCCAGTTTCCATTGTCGTGCCTTGCTGCAAACGCCCCTCTCAGTCGAAGAGCGAGCTGATGGAGTCTCCGTGGTGGATTCGTTTGATCGCCTCGCCCAGCAGCTTGGCCACCGAGAGCACGGTGATCTTGCTGCACTCCCGGGCCGCCTCGTTCAGCGGGATCGAATTGGTTACGATGACCTCATGCAGACAGGACTCCTCGATGCGTGAGGCCGCGGGACCGGACAGCACCGCGTGGCTCGCTCCGGCGATCACGCGGTTCGCCCCGTTCTTCAACACCACCTCGGCAGCGTGGGTCAGCGTGCCGGCGGTGTCGATCATGTCGTCGAGGATCAGCGCCGTCTTGCCCTTCACGTCGCCGATGAGGTTCATCACGGCGCTGACGTTGGGTCCATCCCGCCGCTTGTCGATGATGGCGAGGGTGGCCTTGAGTCGCTTGGAGTAGGCCCGGGCGCGCTCCACGCCCCCCGCGTCGGGGGAGACGATGACCAGATCCTCGCCGTAGTATTTCTCCTTCATGTAGTCCATGAACACCGGCAGGGCGTACAGGTGGTCGAACGGGCAGTTGAAGAAGCCCTGGATCTGGCCCGCGTGGAGGTCCATCGCCAGGATCCGGTCGGCGCCGGCCGCGCTCATCAGGTCGGCCACCAGCTTGGCCGAGATGGGCGTCCGGGGCTTGACCTTGCGATCCTGACGGGCGTAGCCGAAGTAGGGGACGATGGTGACGATGGCGCCCGCGGACGCGCGCTTCAGCGCGTCGATCATGATCAGCAACTCCATCAGGTTCTGGTTCACCGGCGGGCAGGTGGGCTGGACCACGAAGGCGTTGAGCCCCCGAACGTTCTCGCCGATCTCGACCCAGCACTCACCGTCGCTGAACTTGGAGACCTTGGCGTTGCCCATGGGCACCTCGACGTACTGGCAGATCTCTTCCGCCAGCTTTCGGTTGGCGTTGCCAGTGAACACCGTCAGTGCCTTGAACATCTCAAGCTCCTGTCCGCCTGCACCAGTGCGGAGGCTGATGTGGCTCGGCTGGGGCGGGAGGATTCGAACCTCCGAATGCGGGAACCAAAGTCCCGTGACTTACCGCTTGTCGACGCCCCAGTGTGTACTTCATCGCACCGGTTGCCGTTACCAGCGGGTCTGCACAGACTGGACCACCCGGCCGGTTGCCGGTGCCGTATATAGGAGATCGGCCTGACGGTGTCAAGCGTCGACCGTGGGTCGGAGGCTCACGGGGTGTAGCCCAGGCCGGGGCCCAGCCAGCGCTCCACCTCGTTCAGCGGCATCCCCTTGCGTGCGGCGTAGCTGTCCGCCTGGTCGCGGTCGATGCGTCCCACGGAGAAGTACCTGGCCGCGGGGTGGGCGAAGTACAGCCCGCTGACGCTGGCCGCCGGCTGCATCATGCAGCTCTCGGTGAGGGTGATGCCCACCGCCTCCGCCTGCAGCAGCCGGAACAGGCGCTGCTTTTCGCTGTGGTCGGGGCAGGGGGGGTAGCCAAAGGCGGGCCGGATCCCCGGGTAGCGCCCGGCCAGCAGCTCCGTGCGGGTGGGCGCGGTCTGCGTCGTGCCCCATTGCCGTCGCACCTGCAGGTGCAGCCACTCGGCGAAGGCCTCGGCCAGCCGGTCGGCCAGGGCCTTGACCATGATCGCGCTGTAGTCGTCCAGCTCGCGTTCCATGCTCCGGGCCAGCTCGTCGGCGCCGATGCCCGCGGTGACGGCGAAGGCGCCCACGTGATCCAGGATGCCGCTGTCCACGGGGGCCACGAAGTCGGCCAGGCTCAGGGTGGGCTTGCCCGGGGCCGGCTCCTGCTGTTGGCGTAGCATGGGGAATCGCGCCAGCTCCTGCGCGCGGTCAGCATCGGACCACAGCACGATGTCGTCGCCGTCACTGCCGGCGGGCCAGATGCCGTACACCCCCCGGGCGGTGAGAGACCCGTCGTGGATCACGCGGTTCAGCATCGCCCGGGCGGACTCGAGCAGCTCTCGGGCCTGGGGTCCGTGGCGGGGATCGTCGAGGATCTCGGGGTAGCGTCCCTTGAGCTCCCAGACCTTGAACAGGAAGGTCCAGTCGATGAGATCCGAGAGCGGCTTCAGCTCCGGCTGCACGACCTGGCGCCCGGTGGTGCGCGGGGCCGGCAGGTCGGCGAAGTCCAGGGTCAGGCGGCGCTGCCGCGCCTGGTGGTACGGGATCAGCCGTCGGGTGCGGGCAATGCCCTCCAGGCTGTCACGCAGCTGGGCCTGCTGCGCGCGGGTCTGCTCCTGGAACGCTGGCCGGGTCGCGGGGTCCAGCAGGCTCGTCATCACGCCCACGGCGCGGGAGGCATCCAGCACGTGGGTCGTCGGGCCGTCGTAGGCCGGCGCGATGCGGGCCGCGGTGTGGGCCTTGCTCGTGGTGGCGCCGCCGATGAGCAGCGGCAGATCCATCCCGCGTCGCTGCATCTGGGTCGCGACCCGCACCATCTCGTCCAGCGACGGCGTGATCAGCCCCGACAGCCCGATGACGTCGGCCCCCTGCCGCTCGGCCTCGTCGAGGATGCGCTCGGTGGGGACCATCACCCCCAGGTCCACCACGTCGTAGCCGTTGCAGCGCAGCACCACGGCCACGATGTTCTTGCCGATGTCGTGCACGTCACCCTTGACCGTGGCGATCACCATCCGTCCGCGTCCGGCGCCGCCCTGCTGGCTCGCGTCGAGGTACGGGGTCAGGAGCGCCACGGCCTGCTTCATCGCGCGGGCGCTCTTCACCACCTGGGGCAGGAACATCTTGCCCGCCCCGAACAGCTCGCCCACCCGGGCCATGCCCTGCATCAGCGGGCCCTCGATCACCTGCAGCGCGTGCACCAGCTCCTGGCGCGCCTGCTCCACGTCCTGCTCCAGGTGGTCGGTGATGCCGTGCACCAGGGCGTGGGTCAGCCGCGCTCCCACCGGTTCGTTGCGCCAGGCCTCGTCGCGCTCGATCCGCTTGCCGGTCCCACGAAAGCCCTCGGCCAGCTGCACCAGCCGATCCGTGGCGTCGGGTCGGCGGTCGAGGATCACGTCCTCCACCGCCTGCTTCAGCTCCGCCGGGATCTCCTCGTACACCACCAGCTGGCCGGCGTTGACGATGCCCATGTCCATCCCGGCCTGGATCGCGTGGTACAGGAACGCGGAGTGCATCGCCTGGCGCACGGGGTCGTTGCCGCGGAACGCGAACGACAGGTTGCTCACGCCGCCGCTGATCTTCACCCCGGGACAGGCCTGCTTCAGCAGCGGGATGGCCTGGACGTAGCTCAGCGCCAGGCGGTTGTGCTCCGGCATCCCGGTGGCCACGGCGAAGATGTTGGGATCGAGGATGATGTCCTCGGGCGCGAAGCCGGCCTGCTCCGTGAGCAGGCGGTACGCCCGCTGGCCCGCGGCCAGCTTGCGCTCCACGGTCTCGGCCTGGCCCTGCTCGTCGAAGGCCATGACCACCACGGCGGCGCCCAGGCGCTGCACCACCCGGGCGCGCTCCACGAACTCCGGCTCCCCCTCCTTGAGGCTGAGGGAGTTGACGATGCCCTTGCCCTGCAGGCAGGTCAGGCCGATCTGCAGCACCGACCAGCGCGAGCTGTCGACCATGATCGGCAGCCGCGCCACCTCCGGCTCGGTGGCCACCAGCTTGAGGAAGCGCTCCATCGCCTCCTCGGAGTCGAGCATCCCCTCGTCCATGTTCACGTCGAGGATGTTGGCTCCGCCGCGCACCTGGTCCAGGGCCACCTGCAGCGCCCGGTCATACTCCTTGCGCGCGATGAGCCGCGCGAAGCGGCGGGACCCGGAGACGTTGGTTCGCTCTCCGATCATGATGAAGTTGGAGTCGGGGCCGATGGTCAGCGTCTCCAGTCCGCTGAAGCGCGTGACCCCGTCGGGCCGGGGCGGGCGCCGCGGCGGCAGCCCACGCACGGCGCGGGCGATGGCGCGGATGTGCTCCGGCGTGGTGCCGCAGCAGCCCCCCACCAGGTTCAGCAGACCGTCGCCGGCGAGCTGACCCAGCAGCGTGGCCGTGGTTTCCGGTGACTCGTCGTAGCCGCCGAAGGCGTTGGGCAGTCCGGCGTTGGGGTGGCAGCTGGTGAACACCGGCGCGATACGGGACAGTTCCTCCACGTGGGGCCGCATCTGCTCCGCCCCCAGGGCGCAGTTGATCCCCACCGCCAGCGGGCGGGCGTGGGCCACGGAGACCCAGAACGCGTCCAGCGTCTGCCCCGACAGCGTCCGGCCGCTGAGATCGGTGATCGTGATGGAGATCATCAGCGGCAGTGCTGAATGTCCTGGCTCCATGCGGGTGAGCTCATCGAACAGATCCAGGATCCCGACGATCGCCGCCTTGGCGTTGAGCGTGTCGAAGATCGTCTCCAGCAGCAGCAGGTCCACGCCGCCCTCGACCAGACCCCGGGCCTGCTCGGCGTAGGCCTGGCGCATGGCGTCGAAGCTGATGGCGCGGTAGGTCGGGTCGCCCACGTCGGGGGAGATGGAGAGCGTCTTGTTCGTTGGCCCGATGGAGCCCGCCACCAGACGGGGGCGGTCGGGGGTGCGGTGGCTCCACTGATCCGCGGCGCGGCGGGCGATGCGCGCCGCCTCGCGGTTCATCTCCCGCACCAGGTGCTCGGTGCCGTAGTCCGCCTGGGACACGGCGTTGGCGTTGAAGGTGTCGGTCTCGATGATGTCGGCCCCGGCCTCGAGGTAGCGCAGGTGGATCTGCTCGATCACCTCCGGCCGGGTGAGCACCAGGATGTCGTTGTTCCCCTGCAGCTCGCGCCCGTGGTGCGCCAGGCGCTGGCCGCGGAAATCGGCCTCTTGCAGGCCAGCCTCCTGCACCATGGTCCCCATGGCGCCGTCCAGCACCAGGATCCGCTGCTCGAGCATGTCTTGGATCGGGGGTCGCTTCACGGGCGTATCTTGGCACATCTCACCATGGCGCTCGACCTGGAACAGCGACTGGCTATAATTACCGTCCCCCCAGGCGAAAGAGGCGAGCGATGTGTGGAATCGTTGGATACGTTGGACCGCAGCCCTGCACCGAGATCCTGCTGGACGGCCTGAGGCGGCTGGAGTACCGCGGCTACGACTCGGCGGGGATCGCGCTGATGGAGGGCAGCGAGAGCAGGATCTCCCGTAGCCAGGGCAAGCTGTGCAACCTGGCCAAGCTGCTGGCCGAGCACCAGAGCACCAGCACCACCGGCATCGGCCACACGCGCTGGGCGACCCACGGACGGCCGTCGGAGGCCAACGCCCACCCCCACAAGTACGGCAAGGTCGCGGTGGTGCACAACGGGATCATCGAGAACCACGCCGTGCTCCGCACCGAGCTGGAGTCGGCGGGGCACAAGTTTGCGTCGGAGACCGACACCGAGATCGTCGCGCACCTGGTGGACGACGAGGTCCGCGCCGGGAACGCGCCGCGGGAGGCAGTGCTGCGGGCGCTGAAGCGCGTGCAGGGGGCCTACGCCATCTGCGTGCTGGTGGACGGCGCACCGGACCAGATCATCGCCGCGCGCAACGACGCGCCGCTGATCCTGGGCGTCGGCGTGGGCGAGAACTTCGTCGCCTCGGACGTCCCCGCGATCCTGAACCGCACGCGCGAGATGATCTTCCTCGAGGAGAAGGAGCTGGCGGTGGTGCGGGCCGGCGGGATCGAGGTCGTGGATCTGGACGGCAACCCGTTGGACCGCAAGCCGCAGCGCATCCTGTGGGACGCGATGATGGCGGAGAAGGGCGGCCACAAGCACTTCATGCTGAAGGAGATCCACGAGCAGCCGCGAGCTGTGACCGACACGATCCGCGATCGCATCTCGGCCCGCTCGGCCGAGACCTTCATCGACGGCTTCGAGGTCGACGCGGACCTGCGCCGGGTGGTGATCGTGGCCTGCGGCACGTCGTACCACGCCGCGCTGGTGGGCAAGTTCCTGGTGGAGGGCCTGGCCCGCATCCCGGTGGAGGTGGATCTGGGCAGCGAGTTCCGCTACCGCGACCCGCTGGTGAGCGCGACCGATCTGCTGGTCACCATCTCCCAGTCGGGGGAGACGGCCGACACCCTGGCCGCCCTGCGCGAGGGCCGGCGCAAGGGCGCGCGGGTGCTCTCGATCTGCAACGTGGTGGGCTCCACCATCTCCCGCGAGTCCGACGGCGTGCTCTACACCCACGCCGGCCCGGAGATCGGCGTGGCGTCGACCAAGGCCTTCACGACCCAGCTCTCGGCGCTGGTGCTGCTGGCGATCCACCTCGGCCGCCGCTCGGGGGCGCTGGTGGAGGAGGCGGCGCACGAGCTGATCAAGGACCTGCTGGCGATCCCCGAGCAGATGAAGGAGGTGCTGGATCACAACGCATCCATGGACGTCATCGCCCGGCGCTACGCCAACGCCCGTGACTTCCTGTTCCTCGGCCGCGGGATCAACTACCCCATCGCGCTGGAGGGGGCGCTGAAGCTGAAGGAGATCTCCTACATCCACGCCGAGGGCTACCCCGCGGGGGAGATGAAGCACGGCCCCATCGCGCTCATCGACGAGAACCTGCCGGTGGTGATCATCGCCCCCCGCGGCTCGGGCTACGAGAAGATCATCAACAACCTGACCGAGGTGCGGGCGCGGGAGGGCAAGGTCATCGCCATCGCCTCGCGCGGGGACAAGGAGATCGGCTCCATGGTGGACGACGTGATTCAGGTGCCCCACGTGCGCCCCGAGCTGCAGCCGTTGCTCACCGTGCTGCCGCTGCAGATGCTGGCCTACCGCGTGGCCGACATCCGCGGCACCGACGTGGACCAGCCGCGGAACCTGGCCAAGAGCGTGACGGTGGAGTAGGGGCGCTCACACGTTGCAGCGCCCCGTGGGGCACCCGCCCAGGTCGCTGGGCAGGGTGCTCTCCGAGCGCCGGCTCTCCACGGTGAGCACCTGGCGCGACTTGCTGCCGTCGCGATACACGGTGATGCCCTTGCACCCGCTGTCGTACGCCAGGCGGTAGGCGCGCTCCACCTGCTCCGGGGTGGCGCTCTTGGGGAAGTTGATCGTCTTGGACACGGCGTTGTCGCAGTGGCGCTGGAACGCGGCCTGCATCCGCACGTGCCACTCGGGGGCGATGTCGTGGGCCGTGACGAACACCCGGCGCACGTCGTCGGGGATGGACGCCATGTGGTGGATGCTGCCGTGCCGGGCCACCTCGTGCATCAGCGCCTCGCTCCAGAACCCGCGCTGGCGCGCCAGGCGCTCGAACGTCGGGTTGGCCTCCACCAGGCGCGAGCCCTCGATCACGTTGCGCACGTAGGACAGGGCGAACAGCGGCTCGATGCCGCTGGAGCAGCCGGCGATGATGCTGATCGAGCCGGTGGGAGCGATGGATGTGGTGGTGGCGTTGCGCAGCGGCGGCCCACCGGCGTGGACGCTGTCGCCGAAGGCCGGGAACGCTCCGCGCTCGGCGGCCAGGGCGGCGCTGGCCCGGCGTGACTCGGAGAGCAGCAGCGCGCCGATCTCGTCGGCCAGGGCCAGGGCCTGCTCCGAGTTGTAGGGCAAGCCCAGCAGCGTCAACGCGTCGGCGAAGCCCATCAGCCCCAGGCCGATCTTGCGGTTGGTGCGGGTGATGGTCGCGGTCTGCTCCAGCGGGTAGCGGTTGACCTCGATCACGTCGTCCAGGAACCGCACCCCGAGCCGGATGGTGCGCACCAGGTGATCGCGGTCCAGCTGGCCGTGGCGTACCATGTTGCGCAGGTTGATCGAGCCCAGGTTGCAGCTCTCCCACGGCAAGAGCGGCTGTTCGCCGCAGGGGTTGGTGGCCTCCAGCCGGCCCAGGGTCGGCGTGGGGTTGGCGCGCTCCATGGTGTCGAGGAACAGCACGCCGGGGTCGCCGCTGTTCCAGGCCTGGGCCGCGATCTGCTTGAACACGTCCACCGCCCGCAGTGTGCCCACCTCCGCGCCGCCGCGGGGGTTGCGCAGGGGGTAGGTCCGGTCGTGGGTCACGGCCTCCATGAAGGCGTCGGTGATGCCCACCGAGAGGTTGAAGTTGTCCAGCCGCCCCTCCTGGTGCTTGGCGTGGATGAAGTCCAGGATGTCGGGGTGGTCGCAGCGCAGGATGCCCATGTTGGCGCCGCGACGGCGTCCTCCCTGCTTGATCACGTCGGTGGTGACGTCGAACACGCGCATGAAGGACAGCGGCCCGGAGGCCACGCCCATGGTGGAGCGCACCAGGTCCCCTGCGGGCCGCAGGCCGGAGAACGAGAACCCGGTGCCCCCGCCCGACTGGTGCACCATGGCCATGCACTTCAGGGCGTCGAAGATCCCGGTGATGGAGTCCCCCACGGGGAGCACAAAGCAGGCCGACAGCTGGCCCATCTCGGTGCCGGCGTTCATCAGCGTGGGCGAGTTGGGCAGGAAGTCCAGCGACGCCATGGCGCGGTAGAACGTCTCCTCCCGGCCTGCGCGACCCTCGGTCTCGGCCCCAGCCACGGCGTGGGCCACGCGGCGCAGCAGCCCGTCCGGCGTCTCGGCCGGGTCGCCGTGCTCGTCGCGCTGCAGGTAGCGCTTGCGCAGCACCAGCGCGGCGTTCACCGTGAGCTTCAGGTGGTCCTGCACCCCGAGCAGCAGCTGCTTGGTGGAGCGGATCTCGGCCCGTCGCTGACGGTACAGGATGTAGCCCTTGGCCGTGCGCGTCAGGCCGCGCCGGATCAGCGTCTCTTCCACCGCGTCCTGCACCTGCTCCACGGTGGGGACGGCGTCGGCGCCGAACCGCTGCTGCAGTCCGTCGTGCACCTCCCGCGCCAGCAGCGCCGGCTCTCCTGGCTCGCCCAGACCGTCGGTGGCCAGGGCCTTGCCGATGGCGGCGGCGATCTTCGCCATCTCGAATGGGGTCACACTTCCGTCGCGCTTGCGGATCCGATCCAGGGCCACGTCACACCTCCGGGCTAGAAGTGTGGGCGGATCCGGGGTCGCGGTTCAAGGCCCACATGCCCGTGGCTGAGCCCGCGCAACCAAACTCCCCCTGTTGCGTCTAACAAGGTACGCATTACAATGATGCCCCAAGTCGAGCGCTCGGCCTGGAGCAATCCTAAAGGAGAACCCATGGTCTCGAACAGACACTCTCGCGTGGTGATCATCGGAACCGGCCCGGCGGGCTACACCGCGGCGATCTACACCGCCCGGGCCCAGCTCGGGCCGCTGGTGATCGACGGCCTGCAGCCGGGGGGCCAGCTGACCATCACCAACGACGTGGAGAACTACCCCGGCTTCCCCGAGGGGATCCAGGGCCCGCAGATGATGGATCTGTTCCGGGCCCAGGCCGAGCGCTTCGGCACGCGCTACCAGTCCGGGATGGTCAACCGCGTGGACTTCACCGTGCGTCCGTTCAGGATCTGGGTCGACGACGTGGAGCACACCGCGGACGCGGTGATCATCGCCACCGGGGCCTCCGCGCGCTACCTGGGGTTGCCCTCGGAGGAGCGGCTCAAGGGCCGCGGGGTCAGCGCCTGCGCCACCTGCGACGGGTTCTTCTACCGCGGCAAGGAGGTGGCGGTGATCGGCGGTGGGGACACGGCGATGGAGGAGGCCACGTTCCTCACGCGCTTCGCGACCAGGGTCACCCTCGTGCACCGGCGGGGCGAGTTCCGGGCGTCGAAGATCATGCGCAAGCGGGCGCTGGAGGACCCGAAGATCGAGGTCGCCTACCACTCGGTGGTGGACGAGGTGCTGGGGGACGCCAAGACCGGCGTCACCGGGGTGCGCCTGCGCGACGTGAGGAGCGGCGCGAAGCGAGACGTCCCGTGCAGCGGGATGTTCGTCGCCATCGGGCACCACCCCAACACCGAGGTGTTCCAGGGGCAGCTGGAGCTGGACGACCAGGGCTACGTCAAGCTGTTCGACAGCTGCACCCGCACCAGCGTCGACGGCGTCTTCGCCGCCGGGGACGTGGCCGACAGCCGCTACCGCCAGGCGGTCACGGCGGCCGGCACGGGCTGCATGACGGCGCTGGACGCCGAGCGCTACCTGGCGGAGCTGGAGGCAAAAGAATGACGGACGTCGTGGGGTCGACACCCGATGCCCTGGCCCGCCTGCTGGCGGACACCGCGCTGTTCGACGGGCTCGACGAGCGACACCTCCAGCGGCTGGCGGCCATCGGCAGCGAGGAGACCTTCAAGCGCGGGGAGTACGTGTTCCGCCACGAGGACCCGGGGCACACGTTCTACCTCGTGCTCCAGGGCGCGGTGCGCATCAGCCGCCAGGTGCCGGGGATGGGCGAGGAGGCGCTGGCGGTGGTTCGTCCCGGCAGCAGCTTCGGCGAGATGGCGCTGATCGACGACTCGCCGCGCTCGGCCGACGTGATGGCCCACGAGGACTGCCGGCTGTTCGTGGTCACACAGCAGGATCTCGAGGACCTGCTGTTCGTGGACCGCGATCTGGCCCACGACTTCCTGTGGAAGATGGTGCGGCTGCTCAGCGGGCGGCTGCGCGAGACCACGGACAAGATGGCGTTCCTCACCTTCGCCGGGAAGTTCGAATGAGCGCGGTGGTGCTGATGTACCACGGCGTGGGCGCCCCGGCGCCCCACGGGGAGCCGCACTACACCTTCGCCGAGGAGCAACTGCACCGCCACCTGCACCTGCTGCGGGGACGGGTGGCGTCGCTTCAGGATCTGCTGCAGGGGCGGGCCCGGGACGGCCAGGTCGTGCTGACCTTCGACGACGGGGAGCAGAGCGTGGCGCGCCTGGCGCTACCGCTGATGCAGCGCCACCAGATGACGGGCACGGTGTTCGTCACCACCGGCTGGATCGACAGCCCGGGCTACCTCACGGCGGGCGAGGTGGAGCAACTGGACCGGGCGGGGTGGATCATCGGGACCCACGGCGTGACCCACCGCTTTCTCTCCGACCTGCCCGACGACGAGCTGCGCCGGGAGCTCACGGACTCCCGGGACACGCTGACCCGGCTGCTGGGACACCCCCCGCTGGACATCTCGCTGCCCGGCGGCCGGGAGGACCGGCGGGTGCTGCGGCAGGTCCAGGACGCCGGCTATCGCTCGCTCTCCACCTCCAGCGTGGGGGGCAACCGCCTGCCGCTCGGTGACCCGTACCGCATCCGGCGCACGATGATGATCCGCGCCTTCGACGAGGCGACCGTGGGGCGGATCGTCGACGGTGACCGCGGGTTCTACCTCACGCTGCAGGCGCGCCAGGGCGCGCTGGGACTGGCCAAGCGGGCCATGGGGAATCAGCGCTACGAGCGGGTTCGAGGCCTGGCGTTCTCGGCGCTGCAGCGGCTGCGCCGGCGATGAGTCTCAATCCGGGGCAGTGCATCGAGGGTGTCGAGATCGTCAATCCGCTTTGATTTCTCCCCGCGGTCGCTGTGCTAGACTTCACACTATGCGATATCTGGCGCTGAGCGTGCTGCTGGTGCTGGCCGTGGGGTGCGGCAAGAAGTACACACCCGGCGAGCGTGTGCCCTGGAACCCGTCGCCGGTGACCCCCGCCGCTGGCGACGCCAACCCCGATGATCCGGTGAGGAACGACAGCGCGGTGACCCCCGACGCCGCCGCGGGATGCCTGGCTCCCTCCGCCGTGGGCACGATGACCGTGGTGGGGGGTGTGGTGAACGGGCAGTCTCTGACGCCCGTCAGCCCGACGGTCACCGTGTTCGCGGGGGACGTGGTGGTGGGGACGATCCAGGTCCAGATTACCCGCACCGACGGCTGCGCCACCTGCGCCCTGACCCTGGGCGCGACCTCCACCTGGGACGCTCCGGAGCAGGGCTACTGGTGCGAAGCCTCCGTCACCTCCGCCAGCGCCATGCGCACCGTGAGCGTCAGCCTCATCGCCCCCACCCAGGCCGGGACGTATCACGTCATCGTCGCCGGCCGGATCACTGGCACCTGCCCCGAGGTGATGTCCGCCGGCAGCCCGCCGGCCTGGCTTGACGGCAACGACGTGGCCGAGTGGTCGTCGAATACCATATCCCAGGCCATCAGCCAGGGCAGCGTGTGCGTCGACTGGTCCCAGCAGGGCACGGACACGAAGGTGCGGCTGCTGGCCACCGCGGTGCGGGTGGTGGTGCAGTAGGTCAGTGGGCCGGTTTGGCGACCGGCGCCGCCACCGGTGGCTTCGTCGCCGCCTCCGTCGCCGCCCGGTCCTGTTGCAGCACGAAGTTGTCCTGCATCTCCTGCACGCTGCCGCGGGAACCCAGATCGACCATGGTCAGCGCGAAGAAGATCACCAGGAACAGCAACGATCCCACGAACACGAAGCGGTTGAACCCCGTGTCGTGGCGCAGGTGCATGAAGTACAGCGCCACCAGCGTGGCCTTGACGATGGCCACCGCCATGGCGACGTAGATCGCGGGGTCGCCCAGGTCCAGCAGCGAGACCTGCACCGTGACGTAGGTCAGCACCAGCAGCGCGGCGTAGATCTTGAGATACGACGCGACCGACGCCACGTGAGGCTGCTGTGGGTCGGCCGTGGTGCTCGCGTTCGCGCTCATCGCCGCCTCCTACTTGACCAGGTACAGCAGGGGGAAGAGGAAGATCCAGATCAGGTCCACCAGGTGCCAGTACAGCCCGACGTTCTCCACCGGCGTGTAGTACGCGGCGTGGTAGCGTCCCTGCCGCGCCCGTAGCAGGATCCAGGTGATGATGATCATCCCGGCGATGACGTGCACCCCGTGCAGACCCGTCATCACGAAGTACACACCGAAGAACACGTGAGGCATGCCCGCGATGCCCCTGGCCGTGAAGAACCGGCCAGGGAGCAGGCCGAGGTGGAACTTGTGCGAGTACTCGATGTACTTCACGACGAGGAACACGCCGGCCAGAAGCAGCGTCACCAGCAGCAGACGCACCAGGTGCCGGGTGTTGGACAGCTGCGCGGCCCGCACCGCCAGCGCCATGGTCAGGCTGCTGGTGATGAGCACGGCGGTGTTGAGCCCGCCCATGGGCACCGAGAGGAAGGCGTGGGCCGCGCGGAACGTGCCGGGGTAGAAGAAGCGCATGGCGCCGTAGGCCAGGAACAGTCCGCCGAAGAACAGGATCTCGGTGGCGAGGAAGATCCACATCCCGAGCTTGGCCGCCCCTCGCTGCTGCTCGGCGTCGTGGAAGTGGTGCTCCAGGTGCGACGCACGGGTCGTCACGTCGCCGGTCATGGGGCTTCTTCGCGCTGGATCTCGTCGAAGTCGTAGGGCCCGTGGGTCACCACCGGCTGCTCGGCGAAGTTGTGCGTGATGGGGGGCGTGGCGGTGTGCCACTCCAGGGACACGCCGCCCCACGGGTTGACCGGGGCCCGGGCCCCGCGAAACAGCGAGTACAGCAGGTAGAACAGGATGATGAACAGCCCGATGCCCAGGATCTGCGAGCCGATGCTGGACAGCACGTGCCACAGCGTGAACCGCGGCAGGTACTCGTGGTACCGGCGCGGCATGCCGCGCGTGCCGAGGATGAACTGGGAGAAGAAGGTCAGGTTGAAGCCGATGAACACCAGGACGAAGGCGATCTTGCCCCAGCGCTCGCTGAACATGCGGCCCGTCATCTTGGGCCACCAGTGGTGCAGACCCCCGATGAACGCGATCACCGTGCCCCCCATCATCACGTAGTGGAAGTGCGCCACCACGAAGTACGTGTCGTGCAGGTGCACGTCCACGCTGAGCGTGCCGAGGAAGATGCCGGTGAGGCCGCCGATGGTGAACAGGAAGATGAACCCCAGGCCGTAGAGCATCGGGGTGTTGAACGCGATGGAGCCCTTGTACAGCGTGGCGACCCAGCTGAAGACCTTGATCGCGGTGGGCACCGCCACGGCGAAGGTGAGGAAGGAGAAGATCATCGCCGCCAGCTCCGACTGGCCGCTGACGAACATGTGATGGCCCCAGACCAGGAAGCTGATGATGGCGATGGCCACGCTGGACAGCGCGATGGCCTTGTAGCCGAAGATGTGCTTGCGGGAGTGGATCGTGATCAGCTCGCTGATGATGCCGAATGCGGGCAGGATCATGATGTACACCGCGGGGTGGGAGTAGAACCAGAAGAAGTGCTGGTATAGCACCGGGTCGCCGCCCATCGCCGGGTCGAAGATGCCGATGCCCAGGGTGCGCTCCACGATGAGCAACAGCAGGGTGATGGCCAGCACCGGCGTGGCCAGCACCTGGATCACGGCCGTGGCGTAGGTCGCCCACACGAACAGCGGCATGCGGTTCCAGGTCATGCCGGGGGCGCGCATGCGGTGCACGGTGACGATGAAGTTGATGCCGGTGAAGACCGAGGAGAACCCGAGGATGAACACGCCGAAGGTGGCCGAGACCACCGCGGCCTTGGTCTGGGTGCTGTAGGGCGTATAGAACGTCCAGCCGGTGTCCATCGTGCCGGCGACGATGGAGTACAGCAGCACCAGGGCGCCGGCGACGTAGATGTGGAAGCTGGCCAGGTTCATGCGCGGGAAGGCCACGTCTTTGGCCCCCAGCATCAGCGGCAGGAAGAAGTTGCCCAGCGCCGCCGGGATGGAGGGGATGATGAACAGGAAGATCATGATCGCCCCGTGCAGCGTGAACATCTTGTTGTAGGTGTCCGAGGAGAACAGGTCGCCCGTGGGAGTCAGGAGCTCCATGCGGATCAGCAGCGCGAGGATCCCGCCGACCATGAAGAAGAACAGGATCGCCACCAGGTACATGATGCCGATGCGCTTGTGATCCCGGGAGAAGGCCCAGGACATGACACCCTTCGCCGCCAGGTAGCTCTCGCCTTCGGTCGGCGCCGGAGCCTCGAGGTGCGGGGGGGCCAGTGCGTCTGTGCGTGTCGACATGGTGCCTCTGGTTGATGCCGTGGGCGGACAGCCGGCCCGAAAACTCTACTGGTTCAATGTGAGCCGGAATCGGGGCTCCGCAAGCCAGAAACTATCGGCGGGGCGGATGGGTTATCGCCAGGCGGGTGGCCCGGCGCTGATCGCCCGGATCGACATTCTCCGACAATCCTGCGACACTCCCGACACTTGTTTGCAACGAAGTACAGTGTGGTGACAACGTGGATCGCTCCGCCTGCCAGACTCAAACCATCAACCAACCCTGACAGGAGGAATCGAGATGAAGACGCTGCTGATTGCCATCGCCACCGCCGCGCTGGGTCTGGGAGTCGTGGGCTGCAAGACCATGTCCAAGGACCCCCCGGCGGCCACTTCGTCGGAGCAGCCCGCCACCACCGAGGAGCCCGCCGCCGCCACCGAGGCCCCCGCCACCGAGGCCAAGGAGCCCGCCGGTGAGGCCAAGGAGCCCGCCGGTGAGGCCGCCAGGGAGCCCGCGGGAGAGGCGGCGAAGCCCGAGGAGACGAAGCCCGAGGAGACCACGCCGTAGCGCGACCCGACCTCGCGTCACTTGCCCAGCGACTTGATGTAGTCGATGAGCGCGTTGAGCTGCCCCTCCTTCAGCCGACCGGCGTAGGTCGGCATCACGGGCTCGTAGCCCTGCGCCACCTTGGCGTTGGGCTGGGTGATGGACTCCCGGACGTAGTTGTCGTCGATCTTCACCTGGCTGCCGTCCGCCAGGGTCTCCATCGCGCCGAACCGGCCCAGCAGGCTGGGCCCGGTGAGCCTGGACCCGTCCACCGTGTGGCAGGCGGTGCAGCCCTGGCCCTTGAACAGCAGCTTGCCGAACTCCACCGAGCTCATCCCCTTGCCGCTCATTCCGCCGCCGGAGTCGATCCACTCCTGGTACTTCTGCTCGCTCAGGACCTTGACCTTGGCCAGCATCCGCGAGTGGTTGGTGCCGCAGTACTCGGCGCACAGCACGTCGAACTCCCCCGTCTCCTCGGCCTGGAACCAGAGCAGGGAGTAGCGATTGGGCAGCACGTCGCGCTTGAGGCGGAAGGCGGGGACGTAGAAGCTGTGGATCACGTCCATCGAGGACATCACCAGCTTGACTGGACGCCCCACCGGCACCACCAGCTCGGTGGTGTTGATCCCATCCCTGGGGTAGTCGAAGGACCAGCTCCACTTCTGGGCTGTGACCCGGACCTCCAGCGCATCCCCCGGAGGCACGGTGCTGCCCATGTAGTCGGTGAAGCCCCAGGCGAAGATCAGCACCAGCAGGGCGGCGGGGATCACGGCCCAGATGATCTCCAGCCGGCGATGGCCCTCGATGTCGGCTGTCTTCTGCCCCGCGGACCGGCGGCGGTATTTGATCGCAAACAGCAGAGTGGCGCCCACCACCAGCACGAAGAAGAAGATCGACAGCCCGAGGATGAAGTAGAACAGCGTGTCGGTGCGGCCGGCCTCGCGCGTGGCGGCGGTGGGCAGCCACAGGCCCTTGTTCGTCGGTGCGAGGAGCGAGAAGAGCGGGTTCACTTGGCCTCCTGGTGCGCGTCGGGCGGCGCCGTCCGCTGCCACCGATCCCGCCTCCAGAACAGTCCGAGGAAGACCCCGAGCAGCAGCACGGTGGCGATGCCGCCCAGCCGCATGATGCCGAAGGCCCACGGGCCGTAGCGGCCGGTGTTGGCGTCGTAGTGGAAGCAGCTGAGGATCAGACGGTCAACGGTGGATCCGACCTTGCCCTCGGAGGCGTCGATCAGCGCGAACTTGATGTCCCGCGGCTCGAGCTCCAGCCCGTAGATGTAGCGTGAGATCTTGCCGTCGGGGGAGAGGAACGTGGTGAGCGCCGGATGGGCGTACTGGTCCTGCTCCGGGACGTAGCGGAAGCTGAATCCGACACCCTCCGCCACCCGGCGGATCATCGGCTCCTGACCCACGAGGAAGCTCCAGTCGGCGTCGGAACCCCGCCCCAGGTCCGCGAGGTAGCTCTTGCGCTTGGCGGCGGCCAGATCGGGGCCCTCCCGGTGGTTGATGCTGATCGTGACGATGCGGTACTTCTCGCCCGGGGCCCACTCGAGCTTGCGCAGCGCCCGGGTCAGGGCGTTGAGCTGGATGCTGCACAGCGTCCTGCAGCGGTAGTAGTTGAGCGTGAGGATCACCGGCCGCTTGCCGTCGAAGTACTGTTGTAGCTTGACCTTGCGTCCGCGGTGGTCGGTGAATCGGGTGTCGAGGTCGATGCGCTGGCCCAGGTGCTCCTTGACCGTGACGCCGCGCAGCTTGTCAGGCAGCGGCTCCTCGGCCAGCGCCGAACGGGAAGCAGCTGCCAGCATGATTCCCAGGAGGACGACCTTGAGTCCGGCTCGCACGATGATGACTCCCTCAGGGTTTCTGATTCATTGGAGCCGGTTTGTCACGCGTTGGTTGTGCCGGGGCGCTGGCGGGTCGGGACGCTGGAAGCGACGTGGGTCCCGTGATGGCCATCGCCTGCAGCAGCTGTGGATGTGCCAGCAGGCGCTCCATCGCCCTGTGCACCGGGATCTGGTAGCGCCCGGTCTTCTCGTCGATCAGCGCGTACTGCGTCAGGCGCGAGCGGTCCAGCGCCTGCTGCTCCGCCAGCTCCTTGCTCGTGATCGCCAGTTCCTTGCGGTAGACCTCGCCGCGCACGGTGAGGCGGAACAGCTGCCACAGACCGAGCCCCACCAGCAGCCCGGCGAGCAGCAGGCCACCCACCATGAGGGATATGCGGCGCATGGGCGGCGCGTCGGGCTCCGGGGGCTGTGTGTTGGAGGTCTCGTCACTCACGGGGAGGTCTCCTTCACTGGTTCTCGAACGAGATGGACTCGGCCAGCCGCGGGTCGCGCAGCGGGACCAGCGCGTCGCGTCGCATGAACCATCCCATGCCAGCGACGAACACGCTGCCGACCCCCACGAGCGTCGTGAGGTCGAGCGGCGAGAAGTGGGCCCCGTGGTGGTGCAGCGACGGCATCACCAGCCAGTACAGGTCGAGGTAGTGCATCGCCAGGACCCACACGGCAGCGGGCACCACGGCGCGCCTGCTGCGCTTGACGGCGCGAGGCATGAGGAAGAAGAACGGGACGACGAAGTGCCCCACGCCGAGTACCACGCTGATCTGGCGCCAGCTCCCCTCCCAGCGGTGCAAGAACCACAGCGTCTCCTCCGGGATGTTGGCGTACCAGATGAGGAAGTACTGCGAGAACGCGATGTAGGCCCAGAACGCAACGAAGGCGAACATCATCTTCCCCAGGTCGTGAAAGTGCTCGACGGTCACCATGTGGCCCAGGAGGTGGGCGCGATCCAGCCCGGCCGAAAGCAGGGCCAGCAGGGAGTAGATCGCGACGGCGCAGCCGGAGAAGTAGTAGATGCCGAAGATCGTGGAGTACCAGTGCGGGTCCAGCGACATGATCCAGTCGAAGGCGGCGAAGCTGACGGTCAGCGCGAAGAGCAGGATCGACGGACCGCTCGACACCTGCAGCCTGCGCGTCATCCGTTCGTCGCCGTTGTCATCCTGCGCCACGGAGCGGCTGCGAAACCACCAGGAGAGCAGCGACCACACGGTGAAGTAGATCGCGGCGCGGATGTAGAAGAAGGTCGGGTTGAGGTAGGGCTCCTGGCCCCGCAGCAGCACGTCGGCGGCGACGGTCTCCCCGTGCGTCCAGTGGTACATCGTGTGCAGGCCCACGAGCAGCGGGATGAACAGTAGCGCGAACAGCGGGAGCGTGCCCATCACGTTCTCGGCCATGCGTCGCACCACCACGCTCCAGCCCGAGCGCGTGACGTGCTGCACCAGCACGAAGAACAAGCCGCCCAGCCCGAGGCTGAGGTAGAACAGGAACGCCACGAGGTACGAGTGGTAGAACTGCGCCGGGTCTCTGAAGCCGAGCGCCGCCGACGCGCCGAGGCCGACGAGGGCGAGCACGATGCCGTACAGCGGCAGCCTGTCCCAGCCCTGGCCGCGGCGGATGGTGACCTGCCTCCGTTCCAGCTTCATCGGCTCGTGCCCGGTCATTTTGCGCTCCATCCCCTGGAGGTCGCGATGTCCGCCGGGATCTGCTTCAGATCCGCGCTGCGGCTGATCTGCAGCGCCCGGATGTAGGCCACGATGGCCCAGCGGTCGGGCACCGGGACCTGAGCCGCGTAGGACGGCATGCTGCGCACGCCGCGGCGGATCGCGTGATACATCTGGCCCAGCGGCATGGCGCGCAGGCGCAGCTCGTGGAAGCTGGGGGGAGGCAGCATGCCGCGCTTGATCACGATGCCGTCGCCCATCCCGGCGCCGCCGTGGCACGGGGAGCAGTAGATGTCGAATCGCTGGCGCCCACGCTCCAGCAGCGCGCCCGTGAGCTTCAGCGGCAGCTCCTGCAGCGGCTTGCCGTGCTGTGTCCCGGTGGTCATCGGCCCCGGCGTGAGGGAGCCCACGGCCACCGTGCCCGGCACCTCCGGTCGCATGGCGCGCCCGTCGCGGAAGAACGGGTCGGGTTCCTGTGGGTCGTAGCGCTCCTGGTTGTCCATGTTGGGGTTGAGGTGGATCGGTGGCGACTCGGAGACGTCGCCCCGGCAGGCGGCGAGCACGGCGCTGAGTGCCAACAGGTAGCGCATCTCAGTCCTCCACCAGCTCGATGTGCGTCGCCCCGATCTGCAGCAGGAGGTCGCGGGTCTTCTGCTCGTCGTACCGCGGGTCGGCAGTCTCGATGGAGATGAAAAACCCATCGTCGGTCACGCACTCGAACCGCTCCGAGCGGAATAGCGAGTGGTAGTGGCGCGGCAGCCGGTTGAGGTGCAGCATGCCGAACACCGCGCCCAGCGCGCCGAACAGGATCGTCGCCTCGAAGGTCACGGGGACGAACGCCTGCCAGCTGAGGAACGGCTTG
>Ga0210044_10001721_pt1 | contig 33450 bp, 26 predicted proteins | sample CryGey13umfilter_2_FD_183959 | JGI IMG/M metagenome (GOLD analysis project Ga0210044, IMG submission 183959) | Groundwater microbial communities from aquifer in Utah, USA - Crystal Geyser 4/9/14 3 um filter (SPAdes) (version 2) | ecosystem: Environmental > Aquatic > Deep subsurface >...
GATCTGTCTGAAGAATAGCACCGATATTTGTTCCGACATCAACATCAGCGATATCAATTGATAGAATTTCAAATGCTGTTCCGGCATCAAGTCCTTTTTGCAAAACAACTTTCGAAATACTGTCCGGGTTTTCAAGAACAGCTTTATGCGATTGGCTTGAACCGATTGTCGAAACAATTCCTTCGCCAACACGGGCTAAAATTGTAAGTTCAGTTGCACCACCAACAAGTCTTTCGAGGTTTGCTCTCACTGTAATTTTTGCCAATGCTTTTAACTGAATACCGTCTTTGGCAACAGCCGCAACCATCGGGGTTTCAATTACTTTTGGTAAAACAGACATTCTGACTGCATCGAGAACATCTCTGCCTGCCAAATCAATTGCAGCAGCTTTTTCAAACGATAAATTTAAGTCAGCTTTGCTTGCGGATATAAGTGCATTTACTACATTGATAACATTTCCGCCAGCAAGATAATGTGCTTCTAAAAGTCCAGCGTCTAATTTCAATCCGGCTTTCGTTGCCGAAATCAAACTTCTCACAATAACAGATGGCGGTACTTTTCGAAGTCTCATCCCGACAAGGTCGCTGAATATTTTTACTTTTACTCCTGAGAAATATGCTGTAATAAATAATCCTACCGGAACGAAATAAGTGAATAGAATCAAAAATAAAATTACTGCAAAAATTATTAGCACTGATATTCCAGTTACTGTTTCCATTTTTACCTCTTTTTGTTTACCCTAATTTAATTATTTATGGGTTAATTATAAACCAAATTCAAAATATAATTTTGAAAAATCTACAATCTTCTTATTTATAATTTATCACATTATCTTTGCACTAATGATAAATTTATAATTAAGGAAATTACCGATGTACAATTTTGCAATTTGCGGCGCTGCAGGTTATATCGCCCCGCGTCATTTGAAAGCTATTAAAGACACAAATAATAATCTGATTGCTGCACTTGACCCTCATGATTCTGTCGGCATTCTTGACAGCTATTTTCCAAATGCAGACTTTTTTACAAATTATGAACGCTTCGAACGTCATCTTGAAAAAATTTCGTTGTTTGGCGAAAACAAAATTGATTATGTAACCGTTTGTTCTCCGAATTATCTGCACGATACACATATCAGGCTTGGATTAAATATCGGTGCAAATGTTATTTGTGAAAAACCGCTCGTTCTTAACCCTTTCAATCTTGATTTGCTTGAACGCGTTGAAGAACAAACCGGCAAAAAAATTTATACAATAATGCAGCTTCGGTATCACGAGGCATTGAAAAACTTAAAATCAGAAATTGACAGTCAGACAGGTTCGCGATTTAAAGTAAATTTGAAATACATTACTCCGCGCGGAAAATGGTATCACTATTCATGGAAAGGTGATGTTGAAAAATCGGGAGGCATTGCCACAAATATTGGCATTCATCTTTTTGATTTGCTCGTTTGGTTGTTTGGCGATGTTATAAATTTTGAAGTAAGTATTAATCAGACAGATAAAATGTCAGGCAAACTCGAACTTGCAAAAGCCGATGTCGATTGGTTTTTGTCAATTGATAAAAAAGATTTGCCTCTGGATTCGCTGAATCAAAACAGACCTTCATTCCGTTCTCTGACAATTGATGGGAAAGAAATTGAATTTTCAGATGGCTTTACGGATCTTCATACAAAAGTTTATAATGAGATTTTTCTTGGCAATGGACTTGGGATTTCTGATGCAAGAAAATCAATTGAGCTGGTTTATAAAATAAGAAACACGAAAAAATAAATTATTAATTACCGGAGAGTTTATGGCAAAATTTTTTATTCATCCGTCAAGTTTTGTTGATGATAACGTTTCGATTGGTGATGACACAAAAATCTGGCATTTCAGCCACCTTCAGTCTGGCTCAAAAATCGGAAAGAACTGTGTGTTTGGTCAGAATGTGAATGTCGGAAATAATGTTACCATCGGTGATTATTGCAAAGTTCAGAATAACGTTTCAATTTATGAAGGCGTTGAACTTGAAGATTATGTTTTCTGCGGACCATCAATGGTATTTACAAATGTTTTAAATCCGCGGTGTATGTATCCTCAGCGCGGTTCTGAATTTTACAATAAGACTTTGGTGAAAAAGGGAGTTTCAATCGGTGCAAATGCAACTATCGTTTGCGGAAATACAATCGGCAGGCATTCGTTTATCGGCGCCGGTGCGGTTGTTACAAAAGATGTTCCCGATTTTGCACTCGTTGTCGGTAATCCTGCAAAAGTTATCGGCTGGGTAAGCGAAGCCGGCACACGATTGAAGTTTGATAAAGACAAATTTGCATTTTGTGAAAAAAGCAAAAAGAAGTACAGGCTTGAAAATAATTCTGTGACTGAAGTTGAAGAATAACTTAAAAAATGCTTTCCGGTTTATAGTCATTTTAAGTGTATTTCAGTTTGCTTTGTTTATCAATTCAAACGGACAAACTGTCAGCGGACAAGTTATTGACAGTGATGATAAATTCGGTATCAACGCTGCTGAAATAATAGTTGAACATTCCGGAGTTTCAGATACAGTTTATTCAGATAATAATGGCAAATGGATTTATAGTATAAGTGCAAATGCTGATGAGATTATTCAGCCAAATGAATTTTCACTTTATCAGAATTACCCGAATCCTTTTAACCCGTCAACAATAATTTCGTTTTCAATAAGCAAAACATCTGAAGTGAAAATTTCCGTTCATAATATTCTTGGGCAGGAAATTGATTCGAAATCTGCTGTATTAAATTCGGGTTTTCATTCGATAAATTGGGACGGAAAGGGAAGTGCAGGAATTTATTTTTATACAATTACAGTTGATGGTTACTCAATGACAAAAAAAATGGTTCAGCTTGATGGACACTCAGGAAGCGGATTAAGTGGTTTTCAAAGTTCTTCTGTTGAATCAAAAATTTTGTCAAAATATAATAGCAGCAAAATCGGAATCAATTCTGAGTTTGTAATTTTTACAAACAAATTCGGCTATGTTTCAGATACATTAGTTCTTGAAACTGCTCCGTCGGGAAGTATAACAACAGAAATCAGAACTGTTCACTCAAAGTCCGTTTTGGTTGATTTGCACAATGACATTTTGGAAATAATGCTTGAAGACAAAAATTATCACTTGGCTGATCTTCATAATTATAATCACACTGACATTCCGAGATTGCAAAAGGGAAAAGTTGATGTGCAGTTCTTTGCTGTTTGGGTAAATCCGACTTCATATTCAGCAAATGCTTTTCAAAAAGCAAATGAAATGTTTGATTTACTTGACTCTGAAATTTTTTCGAGTGCAGATAAAATTCAGATTGCAAAATCATACAGTGAAATTCAATCCAACATTGCTCAAAATAAAATATCAGCAGTCTTTGGAGTTGAAGGCGGACATGCAATCGAAAATGATTTGAAAAAACTTGAGCAGCTTTACAATAAAGGAATGCGGTATTTGACAATCACATGGAATAACAGCACTGATTGGGCTGTTTCGGCTGCTGATTCACGTTCATCAACTGTCGGGCTAAGTGATTTTGGTAAAAGAGTAATTCAGAAAATGGATTCACTCGGTGTTATCATTGATGTTTCGCATACGGGAATAAAAACAATAAAAGATATTTTGCAGGTTACAAAAAATCCGATTATTGCCACTCATTCTGGTGTCCGTGCAATTCAGAATCATTCAAGAAATTTATATGATTATCAGATTCGCGATATTGCATCATCTGGCGGTGTGATTGGAATTGTTTTTTATCCTCCGTTTCTCGGTAATGTTAGTTCTGCAGTTGATATCGGGACAGTAATTAAACATATTGATTACATAGTTAATCTTGTCGGAATTGATTATGTTGCAATCGGTTCTGATTTCGACGGCATCGGAACAAACACAGTCAATGGTCTCGAAGATGTTACCAAATTTCCTGATTTGACAATTGAATTATTGAAACACGGCTATACTCAGAATGATGTTGAGAAAATATTGGGCAAAAATTTTCTGCGGGTTTTTAAGCAAGTGGTGAAATAACCTAATAGTTTATAACAATTCTTTCGGTTAATTGGTTAGAACAATTTATGAGTCGAATCTAAAAAGCCATATGTTCAATTTTGCTGTATGAATTCAAATAAAATTCAATTTTTTTTATTTAAAATATACATTTTTAGAGCAGACTCATTTATTATTCTTATCTTTGCCTACCTAAATAAATCATTTAATCTTTTTCTGGAGTAAAGATGATCAGCCAGTTAATCAAACCAGAAATATTAGAATTAATTAATTCAAGAAATTTTCAGGATCTCAAATCAGTTATGCTTGATTGGGAGCCGATGGATATTGCCGAAATCATTCTTGATATGGATGAAAATGAGCAGCTATTGTTATTTCGTTTGCTTCCTACTGGATTAGCTGCAGATGTTTTTGAATATTTTGATTATGATACGCAGGTAAGTTTAATTCACGCAATGGGCGGAGACAAGGCTTCAGAAATTCTGAACGAAATGTCTCCTGATGACAGAACTGCCTTGTTCGAAGAAATGCCTTCCAATGTTGTAAAACAGATGCTTGCATATTTGTCGCCTGACGAAAGAAAAATTGCCCGTGATCTTTTACTCTATCCTGAAAATTCAATCGGTCGTTTGATGACTCCTGATTATATTGCCATCAAAAAAGAATGGACAGTTAGCCAGACTCTTGAACATATCAGGAAATACGGGCAGGATAAAGAAACACTGAATGTTATTTATGTGATTGATGATAAAGGACATTTGATTGATGACATTAAAATCAGAGAATTTCTTTTGGCTGAATTAGAAACACCTGTTATTGATTTAATGGATGGGAATTATGTTTTGCTTAAGGTCCATGATGATCAGGAATCGGCTATTGAAGTTTTCAAAAAATACGATAGAATTGCTTTACCGGTTACAGATAATAGCGGAGTGTTATTAGGAATTGTTACAGTTGATGACGTTTTGGATATCGCTGAAGCTGAGGCAACAGAAGACATTCAGAAAATCGCCGCTGTTGAGGCTTTGGAAGAATCTTACCCTGAAACTGGCTATCTTTCGATGATAAAAAAACGTGCAGGATGGCTGAGTGTGCTTTTCGTTGGTGAAATGTTTACCGCAAGTGCAATGACATATTTTGAAAATGAAATCAGCAAAGCTGTTTTTCTCGCAGTTTTTGTCCCGCTAATAATTTCAAGTGGCGGTAATTCTGGTTCACAGGCTTCAACCTTGATAATCCGTGCATTGGCATTGGGTGAAATTAGCATTAAGAATTGGTTCTCCGTTTTCAGAAAAGAATTATTAGTCGGACTTACACTCGGAGTTATTCTTGCTTTACTCGGATTTTTCAGAGTTTATATCTGGCAGTCAACAACAGATAGTTTTGCTTCAACATGGGTAATGATTGGATTGACAGTAAGTTTTTCTCTTGTCGGTGTTGTAATGTGGGGCACTTTAATGGGTTCGATGTTGCCGTTATTATTGAAAAGAATCGGTTTTGACCCGGCAACTTCTTCGGCTCCTTTTATTGCAACACTTGTGGATGTTACCGGTATTCTTATTTATTTTTCTCTTGCAGTTTTGTTCTTGCACGGAACTTTGCTTTAGTTAATTTTATAAAAAATATAAAGGACATTTTATGGCGTTAAAAAAATCCGGAAAGAAAACAAGCTTACAAAGTGGCTTGAGTTCGTCCAATGTTGAATCATTTTATTTGGCAAAATCAGAAAAGAAACTTCAGTACACTCCGACGGAAAAAATTCCAATAATACAGGTAGATAATTTCCCTGAACTTGGTAAACTTACTGCGCTTCGGTTTATTGAATGGGTTCAGAAAAATCCGAATGGAGTTATCTCACTTCCTACAGGTAAAACTCCCGAACATTTTATTAAATGGGTCGAAAGGATTTTGAAATATTGGGATAGAGCAGATATTAAAAAGATACTTGATGAAGTTTCAATTGATACAAAGAACAAACCAAGTCTTGTAAATCTTCGTTTTGTACAGATTGATGAATTTTACCCTATTGATTCAAATCAGCAAAATTCATTTTATTATTATATTCAAAAATATTATTTCAGGAACTGGGGATTGAACCCAAAGCTTGCTATGTTCATGAATATTAATGAAATACCTACCGCTGAAAATCTATCACTTGATGAAATTTTTCCGGCTAAAAAAGTTGATCTTTCCTTGCGAACACGATGGGCAGGCAGCAGGTTGGAAAGATTGCAAAAACGTTCGATTGAACTAGTTGATGAATTTTGTACAAATTATGAAAAGAGAATCCGTGAATTGGGTGGAATCGGATTTTTCCTTGGTGGAATTGGTCCTGATGGTCATATTGGATTCAATGTTCAAGGCAGCGATCATTTTTCAACGACAAGATTGATTCAAACAAACTACGAAACTCAAGCTGCTGCGGCAACTGACCTTGGCGGAATTGAAGTTGCAAAAAACAATCTTGTAATCACAATCGGTCTCGATACAATTACTTACAATGAAAATGCTGTTGCTATTATTATTGCTGCAGGTGAAGCGAAAGCAAATATTATCCGTGATTCAATTCAAAATTTACCAACTAATAATTATCCGGCAACCTCGCTGCAAAAATTAAAAGCTGCACGGTTTTATATTACAAACGGCGCTGCGTTACGTTTGCTTGAAAGACGTTTTATTGATATTCAACACGAGAATCCTTTGACTCAGCAATCAATCGAACGTGGAATTATTAATCTTGTAATGGACAGACAAAAGCCACTGATCGAATTAACGAGTGATGATTATAAATCCGATAAGATTTCAAATTTTATATTAAATTCAACTAAGAAAAAACCTAATCAAGCCGGAAAAGAAATTTATGAAAATATAATCACTCGTTTTGAAAAGGGAATGAAGCCGATTGAGGGCGAAACATTTTTGCACACTGCTCCTCATCATGATGATATAATGCTAGGCTATCTGCCTTTGATAAATCATCTTGTACGAACTCCGAATAACAAACATCATTTCACATATCTTACAAGCGGATTTACTGCTGTTACGAATTTGTATATGCTTTTTCTGCTTCAGGATTTACAGCAGTTTTTGGAGCTTGGAAAATTTGCAAAACGCTTTAAGGAAAGGTACTTTGATCCAAATTCTATTGAATGCAGGAACAGAGATGTTAATCTTTATCTTGACGGAATAGCTTCTCATAGTAAAACACTGCGATCAGAAGCTATGTCGAGAAGATTATTAAGGAATATAATTGAAATTTATGAAGAAGATAATCCCGTTTATTTGCAGGATAGAGTTGATGAACTTATAAATTATTTCAAAACTCAGTATCCCGGGAAAAAAGATATTTCTTATGTTCAGAAGCTAAAAGGAATGATGAGAGAATGGGAAGTTGAAGTTCTTTGGGGGTATTATGGTTTTAATGTTGAAGATATCTCTCACCTCCGTCTTGGATTTTATCAGGGTGATATTTTTACTGAAAATCCGGAAATTGGAAGAGATGTGATTCCTGTCTATAATTTATTAAAGAAAATTAATCCAACAATTATAACGGTTGCTCTCGATCCCGAAGGAAGCGGACCGGACACTCATTATAAAGTTATGCAGACTATTTCAGAAGCATTGAAGATGTATGAGAAAGAAACAGGAAATGCGAATATCCGCGTTTGGGGGTATCGTAATGTTTGGTACAGATTCCATCCTGCCGAGGCTAATATTTATGTCCCGGTCAGTTTAAGTTCTTTTGCAATTCTTGATAATACTTTCATGAACAGTTTTTCTTCGCAGAAAGATGCAAGTTTCCCAAGCTGGGAATACGACGGACCATTTAGCCGGTTGGCTCAGCGGATTCAGGTTGAACAATATAAAATTATAAGAAACTGTCTTGGTGATAAATATTTCCTAAATAACCCGAATAAAAGAATAAGATCAGCAAAGGGAATGATATTTCTCAAAGAATTAGAATTACACGAATTCTACGAACACTCGATGGAATTAAGAAAATTAACTGAGAATGTTTAATTAGAGATTAAAATTGCCGTCAGTTTTAACTGACGGCAATTAAAATACAATCTTTTCCCGCTTAAATACAATCTTTTCCCGCTTAAAACATCAACTATAAAGCAATTTATCTAAATACCGATAATCAATCAAAGATTTTTAAAAGACTAATTATACTAAACTTAGTGAGAAACAAATGAGAGTAAAAATTATTTTATCTGTAATATTTTTAACATCTTCATTGGCTCTTTCCCAAGTTGGTGGAATTTCAGGGGGAAAACTGAGCATTCCTGACGCGGGAATTATTGAGCAAGGCACTTTAGAATTCGAGCCTTCATTTTCTGTTTCTCATTCAAATTATTTTTTTGGTACAAATGGCAATTCCCACAGTCTTTATGGTCAGAAAGTGAATTCATCCTTTCTGTTTAGAATAACTGTCGGAATAACAGAAAATCTGGAAATTGGCAGTTCAATTCCATCAACAATGGAACAGATTGATTTTGGGGCTAAACAAAATGTTTTATCAACGGATAACCTTGGTTTGGCAATTACAGGCGGGGTTTCATTACCAGCCGGCAATAAGTTCATAAGCGATTCATTGAGCAATAATGCAGGAAATTATATGGCTTCATTTGGTGGAACACTTTCAAATAAATTTAATGATATAATTACTCTCGATATTGCTTTTTCTTACAAAAGAATTTTTGGCGCAAATTTTTATCATAATGCAATTTCACTTGGCGGAGGATTTGGGTACAGATTTTCCAAATCATTTCAAGGAGTAGTCGAACTGAATTCCATCAGTTGCTTCGAGCAGAAAATTTGCTCAGGTAAAATATCTGCATCAAGTGGTTTTACGTATAAAGTTACTTCAAGTATGCTGTTTGTTGCAGGTTTGGGGTATGATTTTTTGGGTAAAAATGATTACCAAAACTTAAGCTATTTCAGTGCATTTACAATTTCATTAAAATAAAAATCATCAAAAAAAGGGAGATATTAAAATGAATTGGTTCAATAATCTTAAAATCGGCAAAAAACTATTGATTGGATATTCTATTCCAAGTTTAATTATACTTTTTGTCGGCTATTTTGGCTTTGCAGGTATGTCTTCAATTATGAAGAGTCTTGATGAAGTATATGCAGATAGGTTGGTTCCCATAAGAGATCTTGGTCTGACACGATACAACGTTCTTCAGAATCAAATTTTATCAGCAGATTTGTTCGATAATAGTACTTCGGGTTTGAATGAAAGTAAAATCAGGCAAATACGAGAAAATAATAGCGAAATTGATAAACTGATGGATAAATATAGAAGTACTTATCTTATTGATGATGAAAAGATTAATCTTAAAAAATATGATACTGATTATTCTGCGTATAAAGGACTTCAGGATGATTTTTTTACACTTGCCCAAAATCAAAATTTGGAATCAGCAATGAAATTATATGATTCCGGATATGGCAAAGCCATTGAAGCAGTCAGAGATGATCTTACTCAATTGACAAAAATAAATACAAAACAAGCAGAAATTCTCAATCAAAATGCTGATGAAAGTGGAAGTTCAGCAAAGACCACACTGATTATATTACTTGTATTTGGAATTTTAGTGGCAATAACAATTGCTTTGTTTATTTCTTCTGCAATTTCTAAACCATTGATTGAGTTAAAAGCAGCTACCCAAAAAATGGCTGAAGGTGACTACAATATCAAAATTGAAAATAATTCGGCTGATGAAATTGGTGATCTTTCGAAAAATTTTATGAAAATGACCGAAATTGTTGCAGCACAACTTCAGTATCTTGATAATATTCCTTCACCAATAATGGTAGTGGATAAGGAATTTAACATTCGGTATATGAACAACTTTGGTGCATCTTTGGGAAATAAAACTCCTGAACAGGTTGTTAACACAAAATGTTATGATCACTTTAAAACAAAGGACTGTCGAACTGAAAATTGTGCCTGTGCAAGAGCCATGAGAAATAATAAACTGGAATATTCAGAAACTTCTGCAAAGCCGCTTAATTCAGAAATTCCTATTGCCTATACAGGTGCTGCAGTGAAAGATAAAAATGGCAAAATTATTGGGGCAATCGAAGTAGTAACAGATTTAACAAAAGCAAAAGAGTATGAAAATTATCTCGATAAAAACTCACAAAAACTTATGGTTGAAATGAACAAATTCGCTGAGGGTGATTTGACAGTTGAAATTATTCCTGAAAAAGAAGATGATATAATCGGAAAAATTTTCAATCAGTTTAATCAGGTCGTTAAAAATATCAAAGCGATGATAATCAGTTTGACAGATGCCGTACAAGCCACAGCAAGTGCAAGTGCACAAATCTCATCAAGTGCAGAAGAAATGGCTGCAGGTGCACAGGAACAAAGTACGCAGACCACAGAAATTGCTGGTGCGGTTGAACAAATGACGAAAACAATTCTTGAAACTTCTAAAAATTCGGCATCTGCAGCTGAGCAGGCAAAATCAGCAAAAGAAGTAGCACAGGATGGCGGTAAATCTACTGAAGATACAATTGAGGGAATGACCAGAATTTCTCAGGTTGTTGAACAGGCTGCAAATACAATTAAGGAACTTGGAAAGAGCAGTGAAAAAATAGGAACAATCATTGAAGTTATCGATGATATTGCAGACCAGACAAATCTGCTTGCCTTGAACGCCGCAATAGAAGCTGCAAGAGCAGGCGAGCACGGACGTGGATTTGCGGTTGTTGCTGATGAAGTAAGAAAGTTAGCCGAAAGAACTACCAAAGCCACCAAAGAAATTGGCAGTATGATTAAAGAAATACAGAAAGATACAAATGGTGCAGTAGTGGCTATGGAATCAGGTACTTCGGAGGTTGAGAAAGGAATGGCATTAGCAAATGAATCGGGTAATTCACTGCAAGAAATAATTAACACTACCAATGGAGTTCTTGATGTAATCAATCAAGTTGCTGCAGCAAGCGAAGAACAATCATCTGCTGCTGAGCAAATCAGCCACAGCATTGAAGGAATAAACAGCGTTACACAACAATCTGCAGCCGGTGTTCAGGAAATTGCCCGGGCAGCAGAAGATTTGAATAATTTAACAGTTACTCTCCAAAGACTAATTGATCAATTTAAACTGGAAAATGGAAACTACGGTTCTTTGGCAGTCAGAGATAATGGAAAGTTGGTAAAACACTAAATCAAAATTAAGTAAATAATGAACATAATTTATAATCGGAATGAAGATATTTTATCAGAAAAAGTAACAGGATAAAAAATGGAAATAATTCAAAAAGAGAGTCAGGAGTTGTTACAATTAGTAAGTTTTAATCTTGGCAGTGAAGAATTTGGAATAGACATTTTGAAAGTTCAGGAAATAATCAGGCTGATTAATATCACCAAAGTTCCAAATTCTCCTGAATTTATTGAAGGTGTCATAAATTTACGCGGAAGAGTAATTCCGGTAATAGCATTGCGGATTAAACTCGGGATGGAAAAAATAGAATACTCTAATTCGACAAGGATAATTGTTGTTGAAATTAACAACAACACGGTTGGCTTTGTTGTTGACGGAGTGAGTGAAGTCCTAAGAATTCCTGCAAATATTACTGAAGCTCCGCCAAGTATGGTTGCCGGTGTTGACAGTGAATATATTACTGCTGTCGGGAAACTCGAAGACAGGCTTTTGATATTGCTTGATTTGGAAAAAATCCTTGCAATAAATGAACATGAAATGTTGAAAAATACTTAATACAAAAAGCACTAATCTCATATTTCTTCAGAAATCTCCGGTAATACAGATGTTATCGGAGATTTTTATTTAGATTAAATTTGTTCAAACTTTTTAGAATTTATTTTTTTTGCTATTTTTGATTAACCCGGAGTGTAAAAAAATGAAATTGACAGGTAAAAACAAAAATCCAAATAAAAGTTTAATATTTATAATCGCTTTAATATGGTCATTAATAGTTCTGTTTAATTACTTATATGAAACTAAAGGAATCCGTGACAATACAGTAACTTTAGCCTTGACTGAAGCACGAAATAGTTTTATGAATAATGTTATATATCGTAAATGGGAATCGCTTGAAGGGGGAGTTTATGTAAAAGTCTCAGAATATACTCCTCCAAATCCTTACTTAGATGTTAAAGACCGAGATGTTGTAACTACCGATGGAGTAAAATTAACTTTGGTTAATCCCGCATATATGACGAGAATGGTTCATGAATTACAAAAAGGGAAAAATGGAATTCAAGGACATATTACCAGCTTAAATCCAATAAGACCTGAAAATTCAGCAGATGCATGGGAAAAGAAAGCACTCAGAAGATTCGAAAAAGGGACAAAAGAATTCAGCTCATTTGAATATATAAATAATAAAAAATTTTTACGCTTCATGTCACCGTTCATTACAGAGTCTGAGTGTTTAAAGTGCCACGCTAAGCAGGGATATAAAGTTGGTGATATCAGAGGCGGAATAAGCATAAGTCTTCCTTATGATAAATATGAAAACATTATCAGCAGGCATACAGATGGTGAACAAATACAGAGTCTGATTTTGCTTCTTGTTGGTCTTTCCTGCATGTTTATTTTTACAAAATTTTCTGATAAATTTCTCAGGAAGATTGAACTTGAAAAAGACAAAATCGATAGAATTCTCAAATCCACACCGAATGCAATTATTATTCATAAGGATGATAAAATATTATATGCTAATAAGTCTGCATTTCATTTGTTTAATGTGGATGAATCGTTTGATATAAATTCTGTTTCCATTTCTGATATAGTTCATAAAGATTTTGCCGAAATTTCTAAGCAGATGATTGCAAACGTGGTTGATAAAAATTTGCATGCAAAAACTGCAAATTTGAAAATTGTCTGCTTTGATGGGGTTATAAAAGATATAGAATCTACGGCAATACCTTTTGATTTTAATGGTGAAAAATCAGTTTTAGTGATTGCAAAGGACATTACACAATTACTTTTTCTGGAAAATCAATTAAAACATAGCGAAGAACAATTTCGTCTGATATTTGAATCTTCTCCCCTTGCAATTTCTGTTACTTCAATAAATGATGGTAAATATTCTGCTGTAAACAAAGTTTTTGAAAAAATCAGTGGTTATAGCAGGGATGAAATTATTGGTAAAACATCAACTGAACTCGGTTTTTGGTTGACTGAGCAGGAAAGGAATAATTTTGTAAAAAAACTTGTTGAAAATGAATTTATTGATGAAATTGAGATTAAATTTAAAGTTAGGAATGGAAACAAAATATACTGTCTTGTAACTTCAAGACTAATAAAAATTGCTTCTGAAAATTATATTCTAAGTTTAATTGAAGATATTACAAACAAAAAGTATTTGCAAGACATCAGTAAAAAAGAAGATTTAAGGGCAAAAATTCTGTTTGAAATATACAGCAAAGCATCTGAATTAAATGAAAAAGATTTTTTTAGTTTGGTGATTGATAAAGCGGTTGAATTAACTGACAGCAAAATTGGTTTCTTCCACAAAGTCAATGATGATCAGGGAACTATTGAACTTGTAACATGGAGTTTAGAACTAAGACAAAATTGTTCACCCGTTTTTGATTCTCATTACCCCATTAGTCAAGCAGGGAACTGGGTGGATTGTATAAAAAAGGGAGAAACTTTAACTTATAATGATTATGACAAATTACCTAATAAAAAAGGTTTTCCTGAAGGACATGTGGGACTGACTCGGTTTATGAGTGTTCCAGCATTTTTAAATGGGAAAGTTAAACTGATCTTTGGGGTTGGAAATAAAGATGCTGAATACAATGAATTTGATGAAAAAAATCTCGGAATTATTGCTAATGAACTGACTAAAATACTTGAGAAAAAAACATTGAATGAAGCATTGAAAAAGAGTGAGAATGAACTTAGAGGTTTGTTTAATGCAAATTCAACTTATATCATTAAAACAGATATGGAAGGAAAGTACACTTTTTATAATCAAAAGTTTAAGAAAACCTTTGACTGGTTATTTAACGGGAATGATTTTTATGGCATAAATTCTTTGGAAACAATTTATCATGAAGACCATCCAAAATGTCTGGAAGTTGTAGAAAGATGTATTCAAAATCCGGAGACAACTTTTCAGGTTGAACTGCGTAAACCAAAGCAAGGTGACAAGCAAATGACTACACTTTGGGAGTTTACCTGCAAACTTGGAAGTAATAATCAACCCGAAGAAATGTTGTGTGTTGGTCTTGATATCACAGAAAAAAAGAATGCAGAACTAAAACTTGATGAGTACAGAAAAAATCTTGAAAGAATGGTTGAAGAACGAACTGAAGAACTCAAACGGACCAACCAGGGACTTGAAACTCAGATTGAGAAGGAAAAAGAACTAAAAGCTCAGTTAGCAGAGGCACTGTCAAAAGAAAAAGAATTGAATGAGCTAAAAACAAGGTTTGTTGCATCAGTTAGCCATGAGTTTCGGACTCCGCTTGCTGCTTTGCTCTCTTCTTCTCAAATTATCCAAAAATACAGTCAAAAATGGAATGAAGAAAAGTTGAATGTTCACTATCAAAAAATTGAAAATATGGTGAATCATTTAACTCAGCTATTAGATGAAGTTATCACTATCAGCAGAGCAGACAGAGAAGTAATTAAAAATATTCCTTCAAAAGAAGTTATAGACCAAGTCATTAATTCAATAATTCAGATTGAGAAACAAAATCTGAAAAAAGGGCAAAAAATTATTTATAAAAATGAATGCGATAAGGAAATTTATAGTATTGATATCAAGCTGTTTGATCATATTTTAAGTAATCTGCTGAGTAATGCTTCAAAATATAGTCCCGAAGTAAGCAAGATTATTTTGTCTGTTCAATCAGATGCCGGTAATTTAATAATTAAAGTCAAAGATGAAGGAATCGGTATCCCAGCAGATGAAATAAAAAATATTTACGAGCCGTTTTATCGAAATGAAAACAGTATCGGTTTCAAAGGTTCCGGACTTGGTTTGAACATTGTTAAAAGGTGCATTGATATTCTTAATGGCAAAATTGAAGTTGAAAGTGAAATTAATAAAGGAACAATATTCTCCGTGCTGATTCCTGTGGAGTAATATGAAAAAGAAAATCTTAGTGATTGAGGACGACAAAGCAGTCCTCGACAACATCAGTATAATTCTTGAGGAAGAAGGATATTTAGTTCATACAGCAACAAACGGCGAGACCGGAATCGAGAAGGCAAATGAAATTATTCCCGATTTAATTATTTGTGATATTTCAATGCCTCTAAAAGATGGATATCAGGTTTTGGAATCACTTTCAAAAAATAAAACAACAAAACGGATTCCATTTGTTTTTTTAACTGCAAAAGTCGAGAAAGAAGATTTTCGTAAAGGAATGGCTCTTGGTGCGGATGATTATATTTTCAAACCATTTACTATTGATGATCTCCTGAATTCTGTTAAATTAAGAATTGAAAAAAGAGAAGATGAAAATCAGGAATATTTGAACAGAGAAAAATCCGAAAAATTGCTATATGAAATCGATGATAAAATTTTGATTAAGTTTAATAAAGTTATTCAGAATATTTGCATTAAGGATCTGAAGTTTCTTAAATCGAAAACACCATATATTCTTATTAAGTGCAGAAGTGGGAAAAGCACTTTGCTTCGTGACACGCTTGATAAATGGGAATTGAAATTGCCAACAAAGCTTTTTCTTCGGATTCATCGGAATGCAATTATAAATATGGACTTTATATCTAAAATTGAAAAATTCTCTGCATCATCTTACATAATCCATCTTCAGGATGAAAGCGAACCGTTTGTAATCAGCAAAAGATATGCAGCAAGAATCAAAGATAAATTTATTCTATGATAGGTTTAATCGCATTATTAAATAAAACATCTGTAGTACTTTGACCGCTTAAATACATACTTTAACCGTATAAATCATTTTACTTTAATTAGCGAAATTTTATTACGATAATAGGTTGCAATTTTATGAAAGGGTTTCTATGGAGAAAATATTAGTAGTAGAAGACGATCTTAATCTGAGAAACAATATTTGCGAAATTTTAGAAGCAGAAGGTTTCAATGTTATTTCAGCGCGGGACGGAGAAGAAGGATTTGAAAAAGCAAAGGGAGTTTCTCCGGATTTAATCATAAGTGATGTTATGATGCCAAAAATTGACGGATTTTCTTTGATTAAATTACTTTCAGAAGAAAATACAACATCAACAATTCCGGTAATTTTATTAACAGCAAAGGTCAGCTCCGAAGATGTTCGGAGAGGGATGAATTTTGGGGCAGACGACTATCTGTTAAAACCATTCAGAATTGATGAATTATTAAATTCAGTTCAAACAAGGCTGAAGAAAAAAGAAAAATTGGATATAAAATTAGATCAACTGAAAGATGATTTATCTGCAAAACTCCCACACGAATTGCGAACACCATTAGTCCCAATTCTTGGGTATTCTGAAATGATTTCCGCCGAAAGTGATTTGGATTCAATCCAAAGTATGGCTAAGATGATTGCAAAATCAGGTGGGATTTTAAGAGATAAAATAGAAAAGTTTTTGCTTTATAAAGATTTGATTTTGTTGGAGAAGAAAAGTTTTGCCAATAATAGATTAACTTTAATTGATGAGGTTTTGGTTCATAATGTTGTAAATCAAATTCAACAGAGTCTTTTCCCTCAGAAAAGAGTAAAAATAATTAACTTGGAAGCAGGAACAATCCGAATAAATGAAAAATATTTAAGTCCAATTCTTTTTGAACTTATTGAAAATGCTCTCAAATTTTCTGAAGAAAATTATGTTGTTGAAGTGAATGCATTTAAAGAGGATAATCTGTATAAATTTTCTGTAAAAGATTTTGGACGTGGTTTGTCAAGACAGGATATTGAATCCATAAATTCATTTAAAAAATTTGGGGAAAATTCTTTTAGAGAAAAGGGACTGGGACTTGGGCTCGAAATCGTAAAGAGAATTTCATCATTGCACAACATTGATTTTAAACTTACAAGTGAATTGAACAAGTCCACAGTTGCTGAATTGAATTTCCCCCTTTAATGAAATAGAATTAAATTGCCGTCAGTTTTAACTGACGGCTTATTTTATAATAAAATTTTAGTATCGGATGATATTCAATACAAGAATTGATAAAGAGATTAGAGTCGAAACAACAGATAGAGTGATTGAAAACCAGTCTTTGAAGTACAGCCTTGGACTTCCCGGAACAACCAAAATATCACCTGCGGTAAGATTTGGAACGACAACTTTTGTGGTTCTTAATGTTTCTTCCCACAATAAATCATTATAATCAAACTTAACTATTGACTGGCTGCTATCAGGGCCCAATTTGTAGAGTCTTAAATCATCGAGGTGAGCATCATCTGTTGGTCCGCCTGCAAAAGAAAGCAAATCAGCAGCGGTTGAATTTATTGGCACTGTGTATCTACCGGGATATTTAACGAAACCCCATACAGAAACTTTTATGTTCACCGTTGTGGGATCAGAATAATCAAAATAACCGCCATTATAATTACGTATTGTATTTGCCGGTGATCCAAGTTCATAATCTTTAACCTGAGCTGAAACTGTTGAATATATTAATATCATAAAAAGGAATAAGAAAAAATTTTTCATTTTTTTGCCTTTAATCTTCTGAAATCTTTTTTATTTGTAATGAAAAAATAAAAAAAAATTGTAATTTAAACTAAGAAATTATTTAATCTATTAAGGAAATCTATGAAAGAAGTTGCAGTTGTTACCGGAGGAGCCGGATTTTTAGGTTCTCATCTTTGCGATAAGTTACTCGAGAATGGAATGAAAGTTATTTGCATGGACAACTTACTGACCGGTAATATTGAAAATATTGAGCATCTTTTCGGAAATGAAAATTTTCAGTTTATAAAACATGATGTCACAAATTTCATCCATGTGCCAGGCAGAGTGGATTATATTTTGCATTTTGCTTCGCCTGCAAGCCCGATTGATTATTTGCAGCTTCCGATTCAGACATTAAAGGTCGGTTCGCTTGGAACTCATAAAGCACTTGGACTTGCAAAAGAAAAAAAAGCAAGATTTTTGTTGGCATCCACTTCAGAAGTTTATGGCGACCCTGAAATTCATCCGCAGAAAGAATCTTATTGGGGAAATGTAAATCCTATTGGTCCACGAGGTGTTTATGATGAAGCAAAAAGATTTGCAGAAGCATTGACCATGGCTTATCACAGATATCATGGAGTTCAGACACGCATTGTAAGAATATTTAATACTTACGGACCACGAATGAGACTTAACGACGGGAGGGCTTTACCGGCTTTCTTTTCACAGGCTTTGAAAGGTGAAGATATTACAGTTTTCGGAGATGGATCGCAGACAAGAAGTTTTACTTACGTGAGTGATTTGATTGATGGTATTTTCAGACTTTTAATGTCAAATGAAACTGAGCCTGTGAATATTGGTAATCCCCAGGAGATTACAATATTGGACTTTGCAAAAGAAATAATTGAACTGATTAATACAAATTGCAAAATAGTATTTCAGGATTTGCCTGTTGATGATCCAAAAGTCAGGCAGCCTGATATTTCCCGAGCAAAAGAATTATTAAGTTGGATGCCAAAAGTTGACCGTAAAATTGGTTTGAAATTGACTTTAAATTATTTTCAGGAAAAAATTAAAAATAGTTGATAAGTGTTTAATTCATTAACAATTTTCAGGTGAGAAATGTCGAAATTTAAATCATCGGTTGCCGTATATATTGATTTTATTAATCTAATGAAATCTACTTTTGACAAAGAGATTTTTTCTAAATTTTTTGAAAGAATTTCGCATTCAATGCCGATTGATGAGGACGAAACGATTGATGACTCTGAACTTGCTGCATTCTATTTTAAGACAAACCAAAAAATAAATTTTCTCTACGATTTAGCTTTAACCTATTCAGAAAAATATCTGTTCGAAAGCGAACTTATCAATTTTGAATATAAACTTGCTTTGATTTTGTCGCTTTACCGGAAAAACGAATTGGCAGCTAAACTTATTTTTAAAATACTATCAAAAACGGAAGAGATCACACTTACAAAACAATTTATTGCTAAATGCAATCTTCTGCTTGGTGAAGTGTTTGCTGCAGAGGCAGATTGGAGGCAGAGTGATCGTCACTTGAAATTGGCCAAAGGAATTTTTGAAGAATTGAATGATTATGATGGAATTGCAGAATGTGAGTTTTTATTTGGTTCGATTTATCTTGAAAAAGGTGATATTGAAATTGGAGAAATCCGTTTGGAAAGTGCTGAAAGATTTTTTATAAATGACGAAAATGCATTATTAAAGGCAAAACTTCTAAATAACAGGGGGATATTAAATTCAATAAGAGAGAATTTTCCTGAAGCAAAAAAATATTTTGAAGAGTCATTAAAAATTTTTGAATCATTAAACAATTTGCCAATGCAAGCAGAATCAAAGCTAAATCTGGGGATTGTCAATTTCAACAAAAATGAATTAGAGATTGCATTGAAGCAATTTAATGATGCGAAAATTCTCGCCATCCGATCACTCTCAATCCAAACAGTCGCACTTGCTCTTATGTACAAAGCTAATGTTTATTTAAAAAAACAATCTTTACTTCGTGCATTAAAAATGACAAATCAGGCAAAAGCAATTTCTTATCAAATTAATGATACATTGACCGTTGCAGATCTATTTAAAATAAATGGAATTGTAAATATTCATCTCGGTAAAAACGAAGTTGCTGAAGATATGCTGCTGACAAGTTTACGAATCAATAATGAACTTGGAAATAAATTAAACTCTGCAGAAACATCTGTCGAACTTGGGCATCTATACAGAATTATGAAGAAATATGATCAGGCCAAAATGTATTTTGAAAATGCAATTGATTACTACACAAAAATTGGTTCAGAAAAATTAGTAAAAGGACTTAATATTTCCCTGAACTCTCTTAAATATTTATAGAAAAACTCTTAAATATTTTTTGCGGGCGTTGCGGCACTTGGCGAACTTTGCGAGAAAATGTCTAGTGTTGCTTGTGTATAGTATTTTTTTATCACAAAGTTTTAATTATCCATTCTTTGTCAAAAAAAAATCCTAATTACAAATCTTGAATAAACATAAGAATTATCACCGGAATAATAAAAACGCGGAAGGCTATAGGCTGGTACCTTCCGCTAATGTAAAGAGAAGTGAGAGGAAAAGTGGGCCTGCACGGACTTGAACCGCGGACCCTCTGATTATGAGTCAGACGCTCTAACCAACTGAGCTACAGGCCCAAAATTGAACACGGAAAAATAATGCCAATAGTCTTTTTAAGCAAATAAAAAGAAATTTATCTTATAAAAGTTTTTACTTACATTAACAGAAGTCTGAAATTATACTGTAAATCGAAGCGAAACTTCGATAAAATGCTTGTTTTTTATGAGGCTACCGCTTCGTGTTACAATTGTGAGTTATTGATAAATGTGAAAAATGCTTTAGTTGGTCAATATTTTTAGTGGTATCCAAGAAAATATTATTGATTATCTAAAAGTGATTAAAATTCAATTTGTAAACCGATAACCTAAAAATCTTCTAAACTTAAAAACCTCAGTGGTTAGGTAAAAGATATTCAATTTTACTAAGTCACCATACGCATTTGTCATGCTGAATCTGACTGCCGTCAGGCAAGTTTTATTTCAGCATCTAAAAAACTTGACAAAAGAAGATTCTGAAACAAGCCTGTCTGCCGACAGGCAGGTTCAGAATGACGATGTTGTAAACTTTGCGTAAGGTGAGCAGTTAATAATTTTTACTTCTTTTTTAAGCGATTATCCTTTAATTATTTTGGACAGATATCAAAATTATATTAAATTTGCGTTGGAATTTTTAATTCATTTGCAAAAAATATATTTTGCACGTTGGATTTAACATATTGATGATTTTGCCGGGGTGGCGGAATTGGTAGACGCACAGGACTTAAAATCCTGTGGGTGTTTGCACCCGTGCCGGTTCGATTCCGGCCCTCGGTACTCATCTATTTAATAACAATTTTCTGTAGGGTTCTTAGCTCAGTTGGTTAGAGCGTCTGCTTGACGTGCAGAAGGTCATAGGTTCGAATCCTATAGAACCCACAGTAAGTCGGAGTTTTCTCCGTTTTTTTTTATTTAAAGGTTATGGAAAAAATAAAAGTAACATTACCGGATAATTCGGTTCGTGAGTTTGATAAAGGCGTTTACGCTTCGGCAGTTGTAAAATCAATTTCTGAAAGGCTTTTATCTGATGCTTTGGCAGTTAAGATTGATAATTCTGTGAAAGATTTGAATACAGTTATCAATGCTGATTGCAAATTTCAGGTATTAACTTTTGATGCTGCTGAAGGCAAGGAAACTTACTGGCATTCAACGTCACATTTGATGGCTCACGCAATAACTGCATTATTCCCTGAAGCAAAATTCGGCGTTGGCCCTGCTATTGAAAGCGGTTTCTATTATGATTTTGATATAAATACAAAACTTGCTGATGAAGATTTAGTTGCTATTGAAAATAAAATGCTGGAGATTTCCAAGAAGAGCAGCAACTTTGTCAGAAAAGAATTATCAAAGCAGGAAGCAATTGAATTTTTCAGAAAGAAAGGCGATCAGTATAAACTTGAGATTCTTGGCGGGCTGGATGAAAATACAGAAATCATAAGTATATATGAAGAGTCCGATTTTACTGATCTTTGCACAGGACCTCATCTTCCATCAACTGATAAGATTAAGTATGTAAAATTGCTGAGTGTTTCCGGCTCTTATTGGCGGGGTGATGAAAAAAACAAACAACTGCAACGAATCTATGGAATATCGTTTCCTAAAAAGAAAATGCTTGATGATTATATTTTTGCTTTGGAAGAAGCAAAGAAACGTGATCATCGAAAATTAGGAAAAGCATTAGACCTTTTCAGTATTCATGAAGAAGCTGGTCCGGGATTAATTTATTGGCATCCGAAAGGTTCAAGAATTAGAAATACAATAGAGAATTTTTGGCGTAATGAACATATAAATAATGGTTACGAATTGCTATATTCTCCACACCTAGGAAAAAGCTGGTTGTGGGAAACGAGCGGCCATCTTGGGTTTTACAAAGAAAACATGTATGCACCGATGAAAATTGATGATCAGGATTATTATGTAAAACCAATGAATTGCCCGTTTCACATCATGATTTATAAATCCAAAATGCATTCGTATCGGGATTTACCTTTACGCTGGGCAGAACTTGGTACTGTTTATCGTTATGAAAAAAGCGGTGTTTTGCATGGACTTTTGCGTGTAAGAGGGTTTACGCAAGATGACGCACATATTTTCTGTGCACAGGACCAGATTGAAAATGAAATAATTGAAGTTGTAAGATTTTCTCGTTTTATGCTAAAGTCTTTTGGATTCGAAGATTTAAGTTTCTATGTATCAACAAAACCTGAAAAAGCAGTTGGCGAAGATGATTTGTGGCAGAAAGCAACTAACTCACTAAAAACTGCTTTGGAAAAAGAAAATCAAAGCTATCAGGTTGATGAAGGCGGCGGCGCATTTTATGGCCCAAAAATCGACATTAAAATTAAAGATGCACTGAAGCGTGAGTGGCAGTTGAGTACTATTCAATTTGACTTTAATCTTCCCGAAAGATTTGATATGTCGTATATTGGTGAGGATGGAAAAGAGCACAGGCCATTTATGGTTCACCGTGCTTTATTAGGTTCAATCGAGAGATTTATGGGGATTTTAATTGAGCATTATGCCGGATATTTCCCAACATGGCTTGCGCCGGTTCAAGTTGCTGTTATTCCGATATCTCAAAATTTCTTTGATTATGCGGAATCTGTAAATAAAATATTGAAAGGAAATAATATTCGAACAGAATTAGATTTGCGAAGCGAAAAAGTAGGTTATAAAATCAGGGATTGGGAAACACAAAAAGTTCCTTATATGTTGATTTTGGGTGAAAAAGAAATGCAAAGCGGAAATATTTCAGTCAGACAGCATAAAATTGGTGATAAGGGTTCAATTTCAGTAAATGATTTCGTAAATTCGCTTAACGAAGAAATTAAAAATAGATTAAATAACAATTAAAGAGGTATTATATCCCCGAAGAAAAACAGAATCGAGTCAATGAAGAATTATTGTCGTTAAAGCAAATTCGTTTAATTGATTCAACAGGAAATCAGGTTGGTTTAGTTTCAGTTACAGATGCATTAAAAAAAGCAGCTGAAAGCGATCTTGATTTAGTTGAGATCGCACCAAATGCAACTCCACCTGTATGTAAAATTATTAACTATGGAAAATTTGTTTACGAGCAACAAAAAAGAGATAAGGTACAAAAGAAAAAGCAACAAGTATCAGTATTGAAAGAAATCAGGCTACATCCAAATACTGATACTCATGATTTTGAATTTAAAGTCAGACATGCAATAAACTTTATTCAAGACGGTGATAAGGTAAAAGTTTCGGTGTTTTTCAAAGGCAGAGAACTTGCTTATACAAAAATTGGTGAAGATTTATTAAAGAGATTTGTAGAAAAACTTTCTGAAATTGCAAAAATGGAAAGTGAATTAAAGTTTGAAGGTAAGATTATGCATGTTATTTTAGCAGCTGATAAATCTAAAAAGAAAAATAAATAAAAGGTGAATTATGCCGAAGATGAAAAGTAACCGCGGAGCCGCAAAAACATTCAGGAAAACCGGCTCGGGTAAAATCAAAAGGAACAAAGCTTATAAATCACATATTCTCACAAAGAAATCAACCAAAAGAAAAAGAGGACTGAGAAAAGCTACTCTTGTTTCTGAAGCTGATTCAAGAAAAGTTAGTATAATGCTACAATAAGGATGAGGTTAAGGTATGCCAAGGTCAACAAATAAAGTTGCTTCACGACAACGAAGGAAAAAAGTATTAGATCGTGCCAAAGGTTTTTGGGGTGCACGCAGTAAAGTTTTTACAATTGCAAAAAATTCAGTTGAAAAAGCTCTCGTACATTCATATAGAGACAGAAAAACCAAAAAACGTATTTATAGAAATCTTTGGATCGTACGTATTAATGCGGCTGCACGCGAGAACGGTGTAAGCTATTCAAAGTTAATTGATGCAATGAACAAAAAAGGAATCGAAATCAATCGAAAAGTTTTGGCTTCACTTGCTGTTGAAAGCCCTAATGTTTTTGCTGATATCGTTAAATTCGCATTGAACTAATATTTACCCTCATGATTCATTTATTGAATCAGAGGGTTTTCTATTTTAAAGAATTAATATGACACAAAAAATCTTATTGACAGAATCCGAGTTCAATTCGGATTTACTAAATATTATTGATTCGAAATCTCTTGAAGAAATCAGAATTAAATATTTTAGCAAGAAGGGTAAAATATCTCAGTTGTTCGATGAATTCCGAAGTCTTTCTGCGGATGAAAAAAAACTTTCGGGGAAAAGACTGAATGAATTAAAGAGTTTTGTGCAGTCCAAATTAGATGAGTTGAAAAACAGTTTCCCGGGTTCTGAAATAAAGGATGAAAAATTTTTCGATTTGTCATTGCCCGGCAGAGAAAAGATAATCGGATCAAAGCACATTTTGATTCAAACACTTGATGAGATTAAACTAATTTTTAAAGGATTGGGATTTTCAATTCATGAAGGTCCGGAACTTGAATCTGATTACAATAATTTCGAAGCGCTGAATTTCCCACCTGATCATCCGGCAAGAGATATGCAGGATACATTTTTTGTTAACAAAAATTTTCTACTCCGAACGCATACTTCGCCTGTACAAATCAGATTAATGAAAGCACAACAACCGCCTGTGCGTGCAATCATGCCCGGAAAAGTTTATCGCAATGAAGCTGTTAGTGCAAAAAGTTATTGTCTGTTTCATCAGGTTGAAGGATTGTATGTTGATACAGATGTTACTTTTGCAGAATTAAAAGGTACATTGATTGCATTTGCGAGACAATTTTTTGGTAAAGATGTCAGATACAGATTCAGACCAAGTTTTTTCCCTTTTACAGAGCCTTCAGCAGAAGTTGATATTTGGTGGCAGCCGAAAGACAAACCGGGAAGATGGCTTGAAATACTTGGCTGCGGAATGGTTGACCCGAATGTTCTTGATAACGTTGGCGTTGATTCTGAAAAGTATGTTGGTTATGCTTTTGGAATGGGTGTTGAAAGAATTGCATTGCTGAAATATAAAATCGGAGATATCAGAGTTTTCTTCGATAACGACAAAAGATTTTTAACTCAATTTTAATATGGTGATTTCGTGAAAGTTTCATTCAACTGGTTAAAAAATTATATTAATAAAGACGACATTTCCGTTGATGAAGTAGTTGAAAAATTAACATCAAGCGGACTGGAAGTAGAAGAAGTCTTTGAGCAAGCAAAAGTTTATAAAAATTTTATAATTGGTTATGTTGCTGAACATTCAAAACATCCGAATGCGGAAAAATTATCATTATGTAAAGTGAATGACGGGGCGAATGATTTTAGCGTTGTTTGCGGAGCACCGAATGTAACTAAAGGTCAGAAAGTTGTATTTGCAAAAATTGGTGCAGTGGTTCCAACAAACGGAATGGAAATTAAGAAAGTAAAAATCCGCGGACAGGAATCATTTGGTATGCTTTGTTCCGAAAGAGAATTGGGACTAAGCGAAAACCACGATGGGATTATTGTTCTGGGTGATGATACACAGGTTGGCAAAGATTTTTCGGAATTTATCGGTTATGATGATTTCATCCTTGATATAAATATTACTCCAAACAGAGCGGATGCATTTAGTCATATTGGAGTTTGCAGAGATTTGGCTGCTCTTTTTCAAACAGATTTAATTTTACCAAAAAATGGTTCAAAAGAAATTATTGCAAAGGCGACTGATTTTGCTTCTGTAGAAATCATCAATAATGATGCTTGTCCAAGGTATGTTGCAAAAATTGTGAAAGGTGTGACAATAAAAGAATCACCTGATTGGTTGAAGAAAAAATTAAAAAATATAGGACTGCGTCCAATAAATAATGTTGTTGATGTTACAAATTTTGTATTGCATGAAATTGGGCAGCCGCTTCATGCATTTGATTTGGACAAATTAGCGGGGAATAAAATTGTTGTCAGATATGCAAAAGAAAATGAGAAATTTGTCACTCTTGATTCGAAAGAAAGAATTTTAACTTCAACTGATCTGATGATTTGCGATGCAGAAAAACCTGTTGCACTTGCCGGAGTGATGGGCGGCGAGAATTCTGAAGTAACTGAGACAACGAAAAACATTTTAATTGAGTCTGCATATTTCAATCCAAGTGTGATAAGAAAGACATCAAAACGATTAGGTTTGTCAACCGATGCATCAACAAGATTTGAAAGAGGCTGCGATCCGGAAATAGTTATATGGGCTGCACGCAGAGCCGCTGATTTAATTCAGAAACTTGGAGGCGGAGAAATATTAAGTGGCGAGATTGATGTTTATCCGAATGAGATTCAAAAGAAAATTATCAATCTCAGAAATTCACGGATCGAAAAAATTATGGGAGTTGCCGTTCCTGCAGAAACCTCAAAAAATATTTTATCTAATCTTGGATTTACTTTTAAGCAGCAGGATGGGGATAATTTTACTGTTGAAGTTCCGACATTCAGACCGGACATTGATCGCGAAATTGATTTAGTTGAAGAAGTAGCCCGTATTTACGGGTTTGATAAAGTGCCACTGATAGAAAAGATCAATGTGACTTTGGATGAAAAAATTGATCAGACTGCTTTCAATGATAATCTGAGAAACAGATTAGTTGCACTTGGTTTGAATGAAATTATTTCCAATTCACTTTTGAGTAAGGACATTGCGGAGAAATTTGGGAATTCAGTTTCGGTATTAAATCCGCAAAGTGCTGAAATGTCAAATACCAGGCCGAGTTTACTGCCCGGAATGCTGATTACAATCTCAAAAAATTTAAAAGTGCGTGAAAAAGATTTAGCGTTCTATGAAATTGGACATACGTTTATAAAAAAATCAAATGAGATTAAATCTTTTGATGATATTATTGAGCACGAGCATTTAGTAATTGCATTAACCGGAACATCAAATTTTTCCGAATGGTTTCAAGAAGAAAAGGCAGTTGATTTTTATGACATTAAAGGAATAGTAAAGAGTGTACTTGATTTTATTGCTCCGAAAAAGGAGTTGAAGTTTCAGAAAGTAGTTACTGACTCTGATAATTATGAATATGGTGAGGAATCTCTTTCAGATTCGGACAAGATAGTTTCGTACGGGAAATTAAAGAATGACACAGCAAAACTGTTTGATGTTAATCAGAATGTATTCATTGCCGATTTCGATTTAACATTACTGAAAGATTTGAAGCGCAAAGAAAAGATATTTAATGATTTATTAAAGTTTCCAAAAGCAAACAGAGACCTTGCCTTCATTTTTGATAAAAATATAAGCAGCAAAGAAATTATCGATTCAATTAAAGATAATTGCTCCGAACTATTGAAAAATGTAAAGTTATTCGATATTTTTGAAAGTGAAAGCATAGGTAAAAATAATATCAGCATGGCTTTCGGTTTGGAATTCTATAGCAGTGACAGAACTTTGACAGAAGATGAGATTGATAAAGAATTCTGGAATGTGATAGAAAAAATAAAAATCAAATTCAATGCAAAATTAAGAGGGAGCTAATTGCCCGAAAAAAATAAATATGATCTGTTTTTAGAAGAGATTTCTAATTTAGAAAAGCAGATTTATTTATTTGCTCAAAGGAGTGATGAATTTGCCGAGCAAGTAGAAATGCTTAGCAAAAAAATATTTGAATTGGAGAAAGAAAATTCTATATTGAAACAAAAGTTAAATGATTTTGAACAGAGGGTATCTAATCCATTCAAAGAAGAGGATTTGTTTGGAAGCCTCGGGTCATTAAATTTGGAGGAAAGAAATAATCTTAAAATAAAAATAAATGATTTGATATCGAAAATTGATAATCATTTGCGTTCTTAATTAAATTGTTTGTATGATGGTAGAGATTAATAATGACTGAAAAAAAGAAGTTGAAAGTAAAAATATTTGACAAAGAATACTCTTTATTAGTAGATAATGAAGATATAGCTCTGGAACTTGCAAAATATGTAAATAGCATTATGGAAGAAACCCGCGATGAAATGCCGGAGCAGCCAAGTGATACAATTGCAATAATTGCTGCTTTAAATATTGCTTATGATTTGTTTGTAGAAAAGAATAAATTCAGAGAATTCAGCATTCAGGCAACTGATAAAGTCAAAAAGATAAAACTTCTTTTGAATGAGTCTAAAATAATGTCATCTCCATCATAAATAAATTACCCGCACTGCCAACTAAACAAATAAAGAACTAATAGTTCAAAAATAGGGTCATTGACTCACGGCGTGTATTACAAGCCTCAATCTGCTTGGCAGATTTCCTGAAAAGGAACAAGTGGAAGTAAAAAACGTCTGGCAGTTTCCCACATTACCAAAGGAACGTTCTTCTTCCTTTAGGTTGGCAGTAGCGGTATTATATAAATTTCGTTTTATGGAGGATATTATGATTGAGTTAGTAATTGGAGTTATCCTTTCATTAGCGTTCGGTTTTTTTACCGGCTGGTTGATAAATAATAAGTTGGGAAATAGTAGTTTAGTCCGTGCTAAAGAAAGTTCAAAAAAAATAATTGAAGATGCTGAAAAAGATGCAAAAAATATTAAGAAAGAAAAGCTATTAGAAGTAAAAGATGAATGGTTTAAGAAAAAGCAGGAATTTGATGTTGATATTAATGCCAAGAAACAAAAATTGGCAAGTTTTGAAAAAAAATTAGAGCAGCGTGAAGAGGGCATTGAAAAAAAATATGATCTTATTCTGCAAAAGGAAAAAGACATCAAGCAACTGGAAAAAGATTTAACAACCAAAAATCAACAGCTTTTAAATAAACAAAAACAACTTGATAATGTGTTGATTGAGCAAAATCAGCGGTTAGAAAAAATTGCATCTATGACAGAAGAAGATGCAAAAAAAATGCTGATGGAAAACATGTACAATAAAGCACGAAGTGACGCATCCGCACAACTTCAGAAAATTCGTGAAGAAGCTAAAATTGAAGCTAAAAAGATTGCTCAGAAAGTAGTAGTTAATGCAATTCAGAGAACCGCAGTTGATCATTCCGTTGAAACTACTGTTTCCGTTGTACAGATACAAAATGATGAAATGAAAGGAAGAATTATCGGACGAGAAGGAAGAAATATTCGTGCTTTCGAGGCTGCAACCGGAGTTGATGTAATTGTTGATGATACACCCGAAGCAGTTATTTTATCTGCATTTGATCAGTTCAGAAGAGAAGTTGCAAGAATTTCACTTGAGAGATTGATTCAGGACGGAAGAATTCATCCTGCAAGAATTGAAGAGGTTGTACAAAAAGTTCAGTCAGAACTTGAAGAAGAAATAATACGTGATGGTGAGAATGCTTTGATACAACTCGGTATTCACGGTGTTCATCCGGAATTAATCAAGCATATCGGAAGAATGAAATACCGATCAAGTTACGGCCAGAATTTATTACAGCATAGTATTGAAGTAGCATATCTTACAGGTTTTATGGCAAGTGAATTAGGCTTTGATCAGAATATTGCAAAGAAAGCCGGACTCATGCACGACATCGGAAAGACGGTTGACAAAAGTATTGAAGGTCCACATGCTTTGCTTGGTTATGATCTTGCTAAAAAATTCAAGGAACATCCAATTGTTGTTAATGCAATCGGAAGTCACCATGAAGATATTGAAATGGAACATCCTATTGCAGCACTTGTGCAGGCTGCTGATGCAATCAGCGGTGCAAGACCGGGTGCAAGACGCGAGCCACTCGAAAGTTATGTAAAGCGATTGGAAAATCTGGAAACTCTTGCCCAGTCATTTGAAGGTGTAGCTAAGACATATGCGATACAAGCCGGCAGAGAAATCAGAGTTGTTGTTGAGCCGGATAAAGTTGATGATGATTTTTCAAATCAGCTTGCATTTGATATTGCACAAAAGATTGAAAGCGAAATGGAATATCCGGGACAAATAAAAGTAATGGTTATAAGAGAAGTAAGAAAAGTAGCTTATGCCAAATAAAACTGAGCAAACTTTTTTGAAAAGTAAATTGAAGATTGCTGTTACAGGCGGAATCGGAACAGGCAAATCGCTTGTTTGCCGGTATTTTGAAAGTCAAGGGTATTATGTGATTAATGCTGATTTGATTGCTAAAAATCTGATGGCAAACGATGAAGAAGTAAAAGAGAAGTTAATAAAAGTATTTGGGGAAAATGTTTTTGATAAGAACGGATTGAATAAAAAAATCATATCTGAACTAATCTTCAATGAGGAAAAAAATCTACAAAAAATAAATTCCATTGTTCATCCTGCTACCATAAAAAAAATTAATGAACTTGCGGAGACTGAATTACTCTTAAAAGATATAGTCTTTGTTGAGTCTGCATTAATATTCGAAGCAAAGCGAGAAGCTTTGTATGATTACATTTTGCTGGTTACTTCTCCGCTTGAAAAAAGAATTGAAAGAATTATGAACCGTGATAAAATTTCAAAAGAGGAAATATTATCAAGGATAAATGCACAATTGAGTGACGATGAAAAGAAAAAGAAATCACATTTTATTATTGCTAATGATTCTTCTGTAGAAGAACTTCAGAAAAAAGCAAAATTATTTCTAGGGATATTTGAAAAACTAATTCATGAGTCGAATCTTCAGAGCAGACTCATTCATAGATCCTAAATTAAATTGGAGTTATATTGAAAACGCTAAATTCATTAATCGTATCATTTGTCAGAATGCTCCCAAAACAAGTGGTTTATGTTTTTGCAAAGAAGTATATCGCCGGTATTAAATTAGAAGATGCTTTGAAAGCTGTAAAAGGGTTGAATTCAAAAGGTATTGTTGCAACGATGGATGTTCTTGGTGAAGCAATCAGCACACGTAAAGAGACAGAAGCTGCAAAGAGAGAATGCATTTCAGTACTTGAAGCCATTAATAAAAATAATCTTGATTCCAACATTTCAATAAAACCAACGCAATTCGGTTTGTTGATTGATGAAGATTTTTGTTATGAGCAAGTGAAAGAAGTTATTGAGAAAGCAAAGAGTTTCAATAACTTTGTAAGAATTGATATGGAAGATTCATCAACAACCGAATCAATAATAAAGCTTTATAAGAAACTTCACAAAGATTACAAGAATGTCGGGATAGTTGTTCAGGCTTATTTAATGCGTACTTTGAATGATGTTGAAGAGTTGAACCAATTAGGAACAAACTACAGACTATGCAAAGGTATTTATGTTGAGCCTGCTGAAATAGCTTATAAAGACAGGAACGAAATTCGTGATAATTATATTGATGCTCTGAGTTTAATGCTTGAAAACGAAGATTATGTTGGTATCGCAACTCACGATGATTATCTTGTTGATGAGGCAATCAAAATTATTAAAGAGAAAAAGATTGACAAGAGTAAATTTGAGTTCCAAATGCTTTTTGGAGTTAAAGAAAGTTTGCGGGATAAAATAAATGCCGCCGGTTATAAGGTCCGAATTTATGTCCCTTTCGGTGAGCAATGGTATGCATATTCTGTGAGACGCCTGCAGGAAAATCCGCAACTTGCATGGTATATTTTTAAGAGTTTATTCACATTTAATTAATGAATATTTTAGGAATTGAAACATCCTGCGATGAAACATCAGTTGCAGTAATTTCTGATGGAAAAGTAAAATCTAATTTGATTTCATCCCAGCTTTTTCATAAAGATTTTGGTGGAGTTGTGCCCGAATTGTCAAGCCGGGCACATTTGCAGATAGTCCTTCCATTATTAAAAAAATCACTTATCGATGCACAGATTAGTAAAAATGATATTGATATTGTCTCGGTTACTGCCGGTCCGGGACTTATCGGAGCATTATTAGTGGGATTATCATTTGCAAAATCATTTGCGTTTTCAATCGGTAAAACTTTTATCCCCGTCAATCATATTGAAGGGCATATTTTTTCGGGATTTCTGATGGAAGAAAAACCTGAATATCCATTCCTGTGTTTGGTTGTTTCTGGCGGACATACACTTTTACTTATTGTTGAAAGCGAGATGAAAATAAAATTGCTCGGGACTACAATAGACGATGCATCCGGTGAAGCTTTTGATAAAGTGTCGAAACTGATCGGGCTTGGATATCCTGGTGGACCAAAGATTCAGCAATATGCAGAGAAGGGAAATGAAGATGCAATTAAGTTTCCTGTTGCTCAGTTAAAATCCATTTATGATTTTTCCTTCAGCGGATTGAAAACTTCAGTAATCAGATTTGTTGATAAAAATTATACTGACAGAATTATTCCCGAAAAAGATTTACCCGACATTGCAGCCTCGTTTCAGAAAGCGGTTGTCTCGGCTTTAACACGGAATGTTACAAGTGCAATTAATAATTATGAAGTCAAAACAATTTCTGTTGTTGGCGGAGTTTCGGCAAATTCATATTTACGAAATTCAATAAAAGAAATCGGCTCGAAACAAAAAATCAAGACAGTATTTCCTTCTTTGGAATACTGCGGTGATAATGCTGCAATGATTGCCAACCGAGGCGATATGCTTTACCGGAACGGGAAATCTTTTGAGCTGAATTACAATGCATTCGCTTCATTGGATTTAAGTATTTTTTTATGAGATTTTGTCAATGATAAAACTGACAGAAATAATTGATTTATTGAAGGAAGATATAAAATTAACCCTTCTGATTTTCAGCTTTTGGGTCAGTCTTTTTTATTTTCTTTTTTATATGCCGAATTATTTTCCACCTGATGTGAATGATACAATAGATATTGTGAAGGGGGAAACATTTTCTGCACTTACTGATTCATTGTACAAGAGAAAGTTTATATCAAACAAGAAGTTATTCAAGATTGCTGCTTTTATTGTCGGAGCGGATAAAAATATCAGAGCCGGAAGTTACAGAATTGAGAACGGCAAAAATTATTTTGAACTGATTCGGATTTTTACAGAAAAAAAAGCAGCAGGACAAAAACTTGTAACAATTCCAGAAGGGATTTGGCAGAATAAACTTGCAAGTCTTTTACAGACCGAATTAAATATTGACAGTGCAAAATTTATGGAATTAAGTTACAGCAAAGATTTGCTAAGAAGAATCGGTGTTTCAGCAAATTCCGCTGAAGGTTATTTACTCCCGGAGACATATTATTTTTTTACAAACTCAACTCCAGAAGAAATCATACTAAGATTGGCTTCTGAGACAGATAAAATTTTTTCTGATTCAGCCAACATCAGGCAAATGAAAATACTGAAGATGAACAGGCATCAGATTCTCACACTTGCTTCTATCATTGACGGTGAATCAAATAAAGTAAGTGAGTTTAACAGAATTGCAGCCGTATATTATAACCGGCTCAGAATCAAGATGCCGCTGCAAGCCGAC
>Ga0210044_10001723_pt1 | contig 33444 bp, 21 predicted proteins | sample CryGey13umfilter_2_FD_183959 | JGI IMG/M metagenome (GOLD analysis project Ga0210044, IMG submission 183959) | Groundwater microbial communities from aquifer in Utah, USA - Crystal Geyser 4/9/14 3 um filter (SPAdes) (version 2) | ecosystem: Environmental > Aquatic > Deep subsurface >...
CATCTTCAGCACGGAAATAATGCGTCGTTGTTCCGTTACTGTTTTTTTTCTTCTCAATTAAATTGCCGACAGCGCCGACGATAAATTTTGAAGGCAGTGTAATCCGGACATTATAAACTCCGTAATCTGCATAAAATTCGGAGTTAGAATGAAACTGATGACAATTCCAGCTTCCAACTTTTGCATCGCGAATTCCAGGATATTCATAAACACCAATCTTCGGAAACCACTGTCCAACCAAGTAAAAATCTTTTGCAAAACCTGTCCGTGCAAAAATTTTCGGAAGTTTTGCGGTGAATTTAATCTTCAGTTCAATTTCCTGATTAGGAAGAATCGGTTTATTTAACCTTACTCTTGCAACCGTTTGATCATTTTCATTATCGTCATCCGGATGAATAAAATCAATATTATCTGTTAAATCACCCTGAGACGAATTTCCGATTGAATCAATATCAATCCAACCCCAGTTGTTTTTTTTATTTAAATCATTTTCAATACCGCGATGTTGTCCGCCGGATTCAATCATGAAAGTTGAATTGATATTTTTGAAAGCATTTAAATACAAATGAAAATGCAGTTCATTAATAATATCAGGTGAAGTGTTTTTCCATTTCAGGATTTCATAGCCGTAAAGTTTTTTTGAATTATCATCCACTTTCACCCAAATATTATAATCAGCAATTCGCGGGCTAAGTGGAATTTCAAAAATTTTTTGTGCCAACACCAAGTCGGCAATCAAAACGAATACAAATAACTTTTTCATTTCACCTCTTATTATTCGTTTGTGTTTAATTCTTTGTTCAACAAATGTCTGAACCAAAACTGAACATTCTCACGGAGCGAATGAAATATTTTGGGAAAGCCGACACCGTGCCGTGCATTGGGATAAAGCAATAACTCAAAGTCTTTATCCATATCAGTCCACTTATCAATTAACTGCATTGTGTTTTGCATGTGAACATTGTCATCAATCGTTCCATGCGTAATCAGCAAATGTCCTTTGTATTTGTCAGCATGCGTAATCGCTGAACCAAATTTATATCCATCAGGATTTTCGTCTGGTTTGTCCATGTATCTTTCTGTATAAATATTATCATACAACAACCAGTCACTTACTGAATATTCAGCAATTCCATAATTAAAATAATCTGCACCGCGTGTCATACACATCAAAGTAGAATATCCGCCATAACTTCCGCCTGTAATTCCGACTTTATTTGTGACAATGAAAGGAAGTTTTCTGATCCATTTCGCTGCTGAAATAAAATCATCAATCTCCACTTTGCCAAGATTTCGATGAACCTGAGAAACAATTTTTTTGCCATAATGTCCAGAAGCACGATTATCAACCTGCAAATAAATTATATCATTCTGAGCAAAATAAAATCCACCGATTCCGCGTGAGAAAGAATTTGTAACGGTTGGAGCAAATGGTCCGCCATATACCGAAAAAATTATCGGATATTTTTTGGACTTGTCAAAGTCAGGTGGCAAAATCCATTTTGCCGGAAGTTCAATTCCATCTTCGGTTGGAATCGTAAATAAATCAACTTTCCCGAGTTTGTAATTGTTCATTACATCTGATTTTGAATCGCCCAATTCACGAATGAATTTTCCATCACCGGAAATCAAATTCATTTTTGTGGGGTGAGTAATATTGCTGAAGCGATCAATAACGAATGAACCATTTGTAGAGACCATTGAAGAATGCGAGCCCGCTTCATTGGTGATTTTCTTTAATCCTTTCCCGTTAAAATTTATTTTATAAAGATGCTTTTCGAAAATATTTTCTTTGTTAGCAGAGAAAAAAACGGTTTTGTTTTCTTCATCAATTTTATCAATGCCGGTTACATTCCAATTACCATCTGTAATTTGTTGAATTAATTTTCCTTTGTAATCATAATAATAAAGATGAGAATAACCGCTTATATCAGAACGAAGAATAAAGCCGGAATTATCATTCATAAAATAAATATCTTCAAAAAATTCTACCCACGAATCCTGCTGCTGAGTTAATATTTTTTTCTTTGCTCCGGAATTCGGGTCAGCGGAAAAAATTTCAATCTTATTCTGTTCCCTGTTCATAATCTGAAAAATCATCTGCCTGCTGTCCTTTGACCAATAAAGCCAAGCTGTATAAAAATCATCATACTCAGATAAATCAACCCAGGCAATTGAATTTGACTTTAAACTGTAAATTCCAATTTTAACCAGTGGATCAGGATCGCCTGCTTTTGGATATCTTTCATATTCCAGTTCTCCGTGTTGTCCGTCAGCCTTGAAAATAGGAAATTTAGGTACCTGTGAATCATCAAAACGAAGAAATGCAATATACTCAGAGTTTGGTGACCAATAAAAAGCGCGGTAGTTTGATGCCCTGCCTAATATTTCTTCATAATAAACCCACGATGCATAACCATTGTAAACCACATCCGAGCCGTCATTTGTCACCTGAATATTTTTTTCTATATCTATATCATATAGAAATAAATTATTGTCTTTTGTATAAGCAAAATATTTTCCGTCATCTGAGAGCTTTGGATTTTTAATATTTTTTTCTCCGGCAAGCATTTCTTTAAATCCGTTTTCCATGCTCAAAAAGGAAATTTTTTCATCGTCCTGAAAAAGAAAATTTTTATAATCATCTGTCATATCTTCAGATTGCAGCACATCTTTTCCTTCAGGCAGTTCTTTATTAATCTCTTCTGCATTGAGGAAAATTTCCTCATTTGAAGTTTTCGCATTTACTTTGACAAGATATGGCTTTTTTGAATCTTTGTTTATTTTCCGTTCAAGATAATTTTCATCATCGATCCATTTAACAATATTTGGTAATTGTTTTGTCAGCCTTTCGCCCTGAAATTTGAATGCCTGATTAAACGAAATCTTTTTTCCCTGTGCAAAGTTCGTATTAACGACAAGCAGCAGGGTAATCAAAAACACAAATTTACTTTTCATATTTTCCTCTTCAATTAAAGCGATTGTTTTTATTTATAAAAATATAAAAAAAATTGTATTTAGGTATAAACTTTACTTTAAATCTTCCGATAATAAGTTGGTAATAAAATTAGGAGTGCAAAATGGCATTAATTACATGGAATTCAACTTACTCAGTAAATGTAAAAGAAATTGATTTGCAGCATCAAAAACTTATTGCATTAATTAATCAGTTACATGATGGAATGAAAGCCGGGAAAGGGAAAGAAATTACTGGAAAAATTCTGTCGGATTTGGCTGATTACACAAAATTTCATTTCGGATATGAGGAAAAATTATTTGATCAGACTAAATATCCTGATACGATGGTACAAAAACGACAACATTCCGATTTGGTAAAACAAGTGGTCAATTATATTTCAAAGTTTCAAAAAGGCGAAGCTATTCTGACAATGGAACTTATGAATTTTTTAAAGGATTGGTTAATGAATCACATAGTTGCTACCGATAAGAAGTATACCTCATTCTTAAATTCAAAAGGAATATATTAAAATTTTTCATGAACCCCTCAAATCCGACATGTAAGGAATTGCATGCCGGATTTTTTTTTGCCTAGCAGATTAGTCGCTTTTCAGAGACTCAAATCACATAATTTGTCTGAATATTGATACATGACATTAAATTTTGCTATATTAGATAAGTAGAATACTGGTATTCAATTTGACTATACACTAACAACAAACAAAATGGAGGAATCATGAAAAATATTTCACTAATTAATAAGATAATTTTGGGAATAATATTTTTATCCCAGATAACCTTTGCTCAAAATGATTTACAGAGCACACTTTCAAATCTTTCCGCAGATGCTGCTAAGAAATATGTAGAACCTATCTCATCAAGTTTTGGTGCCAATCTAAATTCAGGATGGGTTCACAAAGCACCCAGTGCATCATTATTTGGTGTCGATATTGAAATTGGTGTTGTTGCAATGGCAACAATGTTTGGCAACGAACAAAAGAATTTTTCATCTACGGGAAAATTCAGGTTTAATGACGTACAGGCAACTGCATTAGTTGACAACGCCGGTATTACTAATCCTTATGCAAGAAATTTTGTTATCAACGAAATTAAAAAACAGGATTTTGGCGTTAACATTTCCGGACCTACAATTGTTGGAAGCAAAAAGGAGTTTGTCGAAGTTGAATTTCAGGGCGCAACATTTACAGATAATTTAACAGGTCAATCATTTACAGTTCCATCAAAGCAAATTGCAACAGTTGCAAGTGGTTTCCTTGATGAATTACCCGCAGCTCCGCTTGGCGCACCACAAATTACAATCGGAACAATTTACGGCACAATGGCTTCATTCAGATATTTACCAAGTATTGAAGTTGATAAAGACTTAGGTAAGTTCGAATACTTTGGATTTGGATTGCAACACAACCCAAGTGCATGGCTTCCAATTCCGCTTCCAGTAGATGTTTCATTAGCATACTTTACTCAATCAATGAAAGTCGGAAAAATCTTTGACGCTTCTGCAACATCATTTGGAATTTATGCAAGCAAAAGAATAGGCCCGGGTGCCTTGAACATTACTCCTTACGCAGGATTTGCAATTGAAAGTTCTGAAATTACAATTCAGTATGATTACGTTGTGGATTATCCTGTCGCAGGGACAGTTCTGCCGGTTAAGTTCAACCTCAAAGGTGAAAACTCATCAAGATTTGTGATTGGTGCTGCTTTGAAACTTGCATTCTTAAATCTTAATGTGGATTATAGTTTTGCAAAATACAAAACAATCAGTGGTGGTTTAGCTTTCATTATTTAATTGAATAAAAATTATAATTTTATTGTCACCCTTTGCCTGGCAGAGGGTGACATTTTTTTATAAACTCTTCAACGCTTCGAAATTTGCTTCGATTGTTTTGTCTAAATCTTCTTTGCTGTGAGCTGTAGAAATAAACATTGCTTCAAATTGTGCGGGCGGAAAATAAATTCCGCGATTCAACATTTCATGGAAATATTTTGCAAATAATTTTGTGTCAGATTTTACTGCAGTGTTGTAATCAATCACAGGTTCTTCGGTAAAAAATAAAGTCATCATTGAACCAACACGATTGAGCTGATAATTTTTATTGACTGATTTAATTCCAGTTTTAATCCCATCCTCAAGATATTTACCTTTTCCTTCAAGCAGAGAATAAATGTTGGGATTATTTTTAATATGATTTAATGCAGCTAAACCAGCACTCATTGCAAGTGGATTTCCACTCAAAGTTCCCGCCTGATAAACTGGGCCACTTGGTGAAACCATTTCCATAATTTCTTTTCGACCGCCATAAGCACCAACAGGAAGACCACCACCAATAATTTTTCCAAATGTTGATAAGTCAGGAGTGATTCCAAGAATTTCCTGCGCACCACCTTTTGCCAAACGAAAACCTGTCATCACTTCATCAAAAATCAAAACAATATTTTCATTTGAACAAACTTCTCTCAATTCTTTTATGAATGAATTATCCGCGCGAACTGTTCCCATATTTCCAACAACAGGTTCAATGATTACGCAAGCAATTTCATTTTTATTTGCTTGAATTAATTTTTTAACTGATTCAATATTATTAAAATCTGCAATCAACGTATCTGCGGCATTTCCTTTTGTAACGCCGGGAGAAGTGGGAACGCCAAATGTTAATGCACCGCTTCCTGCTTTGATTAAAAAGAAATCACCATGACCATGATAACAACCTTCGAACTTAATAAATTTTTCTTTGCCGGTGTAACCACGCGCAGCGCGAACCGCACTCATTGTTGCCTCCGTTCCACTATTTACCATTCGAACCATTTCGATTGAAGGAACCAATTCAGTAATCAACTTTGCCATTTGCACTTCAATTTCTGTCGGTGCCCCAAAGCTCGTTCCGTTGATGATTGCATTCATCAATGCGTCTTTTATGAATAAAGGGTTATGACCGAACAAATGTGGACCCCAGCTACCGATACAATCAATATATTCATTCCCATCAACATCATAAAATTTTGAACCGATCCCCCGTTCAATAAAAATAGGGGTGCCGCCAACAGATTTGAAAGCTCGAACGGGTGAATTTACTCCACCGGGAATAAAATTTTTTGCTGCTTCAAACAATGATTCACTTTTTTCTCTATTCATATATTTCCCATGAATTAAATTTTAAAAACTAATTTGCATTCCGAAGTTTTGGATTAAACAACCACACAAAAATAGCAAAAGGAAGTAAGATAAGTGAATTGATTATGATTGCCGTTGGCGTTCCGAAATGTTCTGCAAGCATTCCAATCCACAATGAGCCTATTGGAAATAAAGCAAAAAAACTAAAAGTATAAAAACTTAAAATCCTACCACGAAATTTTTCTTCAACATTAGTTTGGATCAGTCCATTTGACAAATTGAACATTGAAATAATAACTCCGCCAATTAATACAAGCATAAATACGGATGCGGCAAAAGAACGTGCGAATGAAAAAACCATTAACATTAATGGAAGTATAACTACACTTATGGATAAATATTTTCCTCTTACAATATACTTGTTTATTGAAGCAATAATCAAAGCGAATAACACTGCCCCAACTCCTCTTGCTGATTGAAGAAAGCCGTTTGTGGTTGAGTCGCCGTGTAATATTTTTACTGCCCATGCCGGAAATAGTGTAACCAAGCTCATTCCCAATAGACTAAGAACAGAAGTAACTGAAACTATTGAGAGAAGGAGTTTATTTTGCTTCAAATATAAAAATCCTTCTTTAATTTCATTTAAGACTGATTTCCTTTCAGTGTTGAGTTCTCTTTTTTCCAAACTCATTCTGCTTAAATTTACAATAACTGCCAAGAATGAAATTCCATTTATCATAAAACACCAAGCAGGTCCAAGCAAGGCATAAATAATTCCGGCTATTGCAGGACTAACTGCTGTAGCGGTGTTAAACATTGTGGAATTCAGAGCAATCGCATTCGTTAAATCTTCTTTCTCAACAAGTTCATTTACTAAAGCATGGCGAGGGGTCGCGTCAAATGCATTTCCAATTCCAAGCAAAAAAGAAATTACAATAATCATCTCAGGTTGAATGATTTTTGTAAAAGTCAAAACCGCCAGAAGAAATGCAAAAAACATCATCCAAACTTGTGTGATAATAATTATTTTTTTTCGTGGGTATCGATCTGAAATCACTCCACTATAAAAAGTAAAAAGCCAGGCAGGAATTCCGGCGGCGAAACCAACATAACCGAGATACGCAGGAGAATGAGTTAATTCAAAAACAAAAAATGCAAGTGCTGTTGTTTGCATCCACGAACCAAAAAGAGAAATCATTTGTCCCCAAAACCAGAGACGATAATTTCTATATTTTAATGCCGCAAAGGTTTGTTTAAAACCGTATTTTGACTGTTCGGTGCTCTTCACACCACCAATCTCAACTTCAGAAATTTCTGTTTGCATTTGATAATTTGACTCAGGATTACTTCAGTAACCTCGCAACATCCTTTGCAAAATAAGTCAAAATCATATCAGCACCGGCACGTTTAATAGCAATTAATGATTCCACCATTACGCGTTGTTCATCTATCCAACCAAGTTTACCTGCAGCTTTAATCATTGCATATTCACCGCTTACTTGATATGCAGCAGTTGGTATTCCAAATTTTTCCTTAACACGATAAAGAACATCAAGATATGGACCTGCAGGTTTTACCATAATCATATCGGCGCCTTCTTCAATGTCAAGTTCAGCTTCAAGAATTGCCTCGTTGGAATTAGCAATATCCATCTGATGTGAACGACGGTCACCAAATGCCGGAGTTGAATCAGCAGCATCTCTGAATGGCCCATAATAACCAGATGCGTATTTTACTGAATAACTTAATATTGGAATTTCTTCAAATCCATTTTCATCAAGTGCTTTTCGAATAGCAGCAACTCTTCCATCCATCATATCAGATGGTGCAATAACATCAGCGCCGGCTTGCGCATGAGTAACTGCTTCTTTTGCAAGCAATTTAATTGTTTGGTCATTCAAAATTCTTTCACCATCCAAAACTCCACAATGACCGTGTGAAGTATATTCGCACATACAAACATCTGTAATGACCAAAATATTTTTTACTTCTTTCTTAATTGCACGAACTGCTTGCTGAATAATTCCATTTGGATCATACGCACCACTGCCAACTTCATCTTTATGGTCAGGAATTCCAAAAAGAATAATTGCAGGGATTCCAAGCTGGACTAATTCTTTGCATTCCTCAACTAAAACATCAATCGACATTTGATAAACACCCGGCATTGAGCGGACTTCGTGTTTAACTTTTGTGCCCGGGACAACAAAGAGAGGATAAATTAAATCATTCTTTGTTAAAACAGTTTCACGAATCATATCACGTACGATTGAATTGTAACGCAATCGGCGTAAACGCTTTGTAGGAAAAGAACTCATTTTTACTCCAAGAAATAATTTTTAATGTATAATTTATAATGTAAAATGGTTTATAGATTTTCTTTGGATGTTTTTATGATACTTGTTAATAATTTTATTAGTTCAGTGCAATCGTTTAATACACTTAAATATTCTTTTTCATTAATCAATTCAGTCTCTTTTAATAATTCAATCCAATATTTTGTTTCATTAGCTTCCTTTAAACCGATATTTAATTTATTTATGAAATCTTTTTTAGATGGTGCACTTTGAGCTTCAGTTATATTTGCACCAATTGAAGTCCCGCTTCTTAAAAGTTGTTTAAATAATGGATAATATTTATTCTCGCGTTCAATTAGTATTTTATAAAATTTTATAATTCTAATTGCAAACTTAAAACTCTTATCAACAACAGAGTTTTTATATTCATAATTGCTTTCTGATACAAACCAATTATTCTCTTCTTCCATTTTACATTATACACTTTACATTATACATTTATTTGAGTTTTTCACACAATCACCCACAGAGATTCCACCTCGATAATTTCCGCTTAATATTATCCCGGAATTTTCTTTTTCAAATTTATCAAAATAATTTTCATGTTCAATATAGCCGATATTGTATTGCGGAATTGCTTTTTGCCAAAGTTTGTAATCCAACAAAATTGGATCACTGTTAATTTTCATCGTGCTATGAAATTCTGATAATATAATATCAATCAACATTTGATTTCCCATTTCAAATAAATGCGGAGCGCGGGCACCACCGACAAACAATGTAAATGCTGCTTTATCATCATCACAACGATTTGGAAAAATTGATGAACTCCAAATTGCACCAAGATATTTTTTCTGTTCCTTCGATGGAATTAAATAACCAAATCCATCAAGAGGAGTTTTAATGTTTTCTTTTTTATAACCAAGATATAAAACCATTACAGGCGGATAATAAATTTCATTAGCATGATTTTGGAATTCTTTATCAAGTGGCGTAAATAACTTTTCCGCAGCATAAACTGGAATTGTTGAAACTACTTTATTCACAATTATTTCTTTTGATTCATTATTAAGTGAGTAAATAATTTTCCACTGCTCATTGTGCTTTTCAATTTTATGAACGTTTGCATTCAGCAAAATATTTTCTTTCATTGTATCTGCAATTGCATTTGCAAAACTCTGCATTCCGTTTATGAACGAAAACATCTTTGCATTTTGCTTTGATTGTTCAGCTCGCTGCTTCCTCTCTTTTGCTCCTTTTATCATTCCTTTAATCAATCCGCCATAAACTTCTTCAAGGCGATATAATTTTGGGAAAGCAGATTTCACGCTTAATTTATTTGGATCTCCGGCAAACACACCGCTTACAAAAGGATCAATTGCATAATCAAGAAATTCCTGACCGAGCCTTCGGCGAACAAAATCAGACATACTCTGATAATAACCATCGTCAGATTTTCCAATAAATGGCTCAGCAAATAATCTTAATTTTGCTTTTGTTGAAAATAATTTTGTCTTAAGAAAAGCCGAAGGTGAGGTGGGCAAAACGTGCAATTCATTATTTCTTAAGATAAATCTTTTGTTTGAAGATTTACTTGCATAAACCATTTGATCATTAAAACCAATTTCATCAACAATCTGACGAATCAATGGCGTTGTTTCTAACCCGCTATTCGGGCCAAAATCAATTTGGAATCCATCTTTTTGAATTGTCTGCATCGAACCGCCGACATGATTTTCCTTTTCAAGAATTACAAAATCAAAATTATTTTTTTTCAGCCAGAATGCAGTTGTTAATCCTGAAATACCTGCGCCGAGTATAATTACTTTTTTGTTTTCCATATCGTACTTGTCACACTGTTCTTGAATAATGTGCAGTATCTTGCTGACGCTCAATAAAGCCATCAAAATTAATTGCAACATTTCGGATTAATAATCTTCCCATGTCTGAAACTGTAAGTTTTCTATTGCTGATCTTTACGAGACCATCATCAATCATTTCTTTAAGGTTTGCAATTCCCCACTTAAAATAATCTTCAAAATTAATTTGGAATTTCTTCTCAACACTATCAAAATCCAATTCGAAATCACACATAATTTTCATGATTACATATTTTCGCAGAATATCATCATCAGAGAGATAATATCCTTTTGATACCGGTGGAATATTATTGTTCAGTGATTCAAAATATTCTTTTTCTGTTTTCAAATTCTGCGCATAGATTCTCCCAAACTGACCTATACTTGTTATTCCAAATGCATAGAGATCAGCCCCGGCATTCGTGCTGTAACCTTGAAAATTTCTGTACAATTTTTTTTCATTATATGCTTTTGTTAGTTCATTATCAGGTTTTGCAAAATGATCCATGCCGATAAAAACGTAACCTGCATTTGTTAATTTTGCAACAGACATTTTTAATATTTGCAATTTCTCTTCTGGAGTCGGCAGATCTTCCGGTTTAATAAGAGCCATATGTTTTTTCATCCATGGAACGTGAGCGTAATTGAATAACGCAATCCTGTCGGGTGATATATCAATTATTCGGTCAACAGAATCTTCAAAAGTTTCAACTGATTGAAAAGGAAGCCCGTAAATCAAATCAAGATTAATGCTGTGAAAATTTAATTCACGCACCCAATCAACTACTTGACGCGTAATATTTTCGGGCTGAATTCTATTTACAGCTTTTTGAGTTCTGTCATTAAAATCCTGAACACCCATACTGACCCGATTAAAGCCACTTTCTTTCAATGCAACAAGATGTTCTCTTGTAAGTTCGCGTGGATCTATTTCACAACCATTTTCCGAATCGTTTTTAAAATCAAATTTCGAATGAATGTAATTACTTAGTTCTCTAATTTCATCAGGAGATAAATGTGTTGGAGTTCCTCCACCCCAATGAAGCTGAGAAACTTTTCGGGCTGGATTTATTAGCGGTTTGATTAAATCGATTTCCTTTTTTACATAATTCAAATACGTTTTAATTCGATCTCTGTTTCTTGATATTATCATGTTACAGCCGCAGAAGTAACACAGCGTGTCACAAAAGGGAAGATGAAAATAGAGAGACAAATCCGGTTGATTAATTCCGGAATTGGTTCTGAGAATTTCATCTACATAATTTTTATGAGTAAAGTTTTCATTAAACTGAGGCGCAGTTGGATAACTAGTGTATCTTGGTCCCGGACGGTCATATTTTTTTATCAGATCTAAATTAATATTCATTGTTATTACCTTTTATTACAGCAGAACTGCATGTTAAACTCCCCAACATTTCTGCAAAATCTTCTAGTTAATTTTATAATTATTATTTATTCACCTGTGCTTTTTTGAATCTTTTTGATGAAATACTTTACTTTCTTTCTTCACAATATTTACCAGGTACTTGGCATTCTCGGGATTACTGTTTGGCAAAATTCCATGACCAAGATTAAAAATATGTCCGCTTCCCTTTCCATAAGAATTCAGCACTTCAATAGCTTTTTGCTTAATAACTTTTTTACTTGACAAAAGCACTGTCGGATCAAGATTACCCTGCAAAGCTACTTTATCACCAATCAAATCTTTTACTTTGCCCAAATCCATTGTCCAGTCAACCCCCAAAACATCCGCTCCGCATTTTGAAATTTTCTTCAATTTATAATGGACTCCCTTTGCAAAAAATATCACAGGCTCATTTTTCTTAGTTATGTTAGCAATTACTTTTTCAACATACTGCAAAGAAAATTCAAGAAACTCAGCCGGGGCTAAGATTCCTCCCCAAGTATCAAAAATCTGTACAGCATCAACACCTGCATCAATTTGTGCACTGAGATAATCTGAAACGGCAACTGCAATTTTATCCAATATTTTATGGGCTAATTTCGGATTTGAATAAATCAACTTTTTTACTACATCATAATTTTTTGAGCCCCTGCCTTCAACCATGTAAGTTAATAATGTCCATGGCGAGCCGCTAAATCCAATTAATGGAACCCGATTGTTCAATTCCTGCTTGGTAAGTTTGATTGCATCAAGAACAAATTTCAAATCCCGATTTACTTTTACTTTCTTCAAAGAATTTGCACTTTGATAATCCCGAATTGGGTTATGTAAAATCGGTCCTTCTTTTTCACGCATTTCAAGAGTCATTCCCATCGCTTCGGGAATAACTAAAATATCCGAAAAAATAATTGCAGCATCGACTCCAATAATATCTACGGGCTGAATTGTAACTTTGGCTGCAAGTTCAGGAGTTTTGCACATTGTCAGGAAATCTGCTTTTTCTCTGACGGCACGATATTCAGGCAAGAATCTTCCGGCCTGCCGCATCATCCAAATTGGAGTTCTTTCAGTTTTCTCTTTCCTGCATGCTCGCAAAAACAAATCATTCTTTAATTTCAATGTCACTCTATTTCTTCTTTTTCTGAAAAATAATTTATCACTTCATCAACAATCCCTTTAACAGTATAAACTGAGGGAACAATATGAACTTTCAATCCGAGTTTTTCTATTTCATTCTTAGTTGTATTTCCAATAACGGCAATCACTGAATCACCGAAATACTGTTTTAGATTTTCAATTTTCAATAAACTGATTAGATTTTTGAAAGTTGAAGGGCTCGTAAATATAAAAACATTTGGGCGCCGGACTTTCAAAATCTCTACTTGCTCTTTCTCATCTTCGTAGGACGGAGTTTCAATATTATAAATCGGCACAACTGTAACTGATGCACCAAGTTTTTCTAATCCTTCCTTCAAATCAGTTCTTGCAATTGATGAGGAAGGGATAAAAATATTTTTCCCATCCAAAACATAATGGCTGAGTTCCTCAATGATACCGCGGGTACTGAATTCATTGGGAATAATATCCGCAGGCATAGAATACTCTGTACATGCACTATAAGTTTTTTCACCCACAGCAGTAACGCGTATAGATGAAAAATCAAGTTCAATATTTTTTTCTATGATTCTTGCATTAAATTTTTCAACCGCATTTGCCGAGGTAAAAATCAAATAATCAAACTTCTTGAATTTTTTAATTTGACTGTCAAATAGCGAAAAATCATCCATGGAAATCACTTTAATAGTCGGGAATGCAAGAACTTCAGCGCCTTCATCCTGAAGAGTTTTGATTTCTACTGGTGATTGATCAAATCCTCGAGTTAATAAAACAAATTGATCCTTTAGTGACATGACTTTTTTAGATATCCCCTTTTGTTATTGATAAATTTCATCTAATATTTTTTTGGCACCGGCTTTTAACAGAGAGCTTGCCAGAGAAGTACCAAGTTTTACTGCATCGGCACTTCTACCTTTTACTTTTCCGTCAAACATTATCGAACCATCAATAGAGCCAACCACACCTCGCAAATACATTCCATTGGATTTTAGTTCAGCAAGAGCACCAATCGGAACCTGGCAGCCACCTTCAAGTTTTTTCAAAAATGCACGTTCGGCAGAAATCTCCAAATAAGTTTTTTGATTATGAATAAGTTTAACAACTTCCTCTGCAATTTTATTTGAAGAATTAATTTCAATACCCAATGCTCCCTGACCGACAGCAGGGAGAATAATATCGACAGGAATAATCGAAGAGATATACTTTGACAACTTCAACCTTTCAACTCCTGCTCTTGCAAGTATAATAGCATCCCAATCGGATGATAAAAACTTTTGAATTCTTGTCGGAACATTCCCACGTAACTCTACAATTTTCATATCCGGACGGTAATGCAGCAATTGTGACCTTCTTCGCAGCGAACCTGTTGCAACGACTGCACCCTCTTTCAGATTATCAAGAGTAATATTTTTTTTCCGTGCAATTATTACATCCTCAATATTATGACGTTTTGAGACAGCTGCTAATTTCAGTCCATCTGGAATTTCTGTCTGTAAATCTTTCAGGCTATGAACAGCAAGATCAATCTCATTGTTAAGCAATGCATTCTCAAGTTCTTTAGTAAACAAACCTTTGTCGCCAATTTTTGAAAGAGCGACGTTTAAAATTTTATCACCTTTTGTCTTTACAAGTTTCAGTTCAACAGAAATATTTTTATCGGCTTTTTCGAGTCCGCGCTTTACAAAATTTGCCTGCCATAAAGCAAGTTCACTTGTTCTTGTGCCGATTATGATTTTTTGTTTCAATTGGTTTATCTCACTTGATTAATAATTTCTTATCCAAATTTAATTATGTTGCATAGAAGTTAAAATATTACTTGGTTTCCTTTTCATGTGATTCAGAATTCAAATCAAAAAGTTCTTTAACTAAAACTGACATAGATGCAACTTCATTCGGGTCAGTTCCTTTTTCTGCTATTTGACGAAGTCTCATAGTTGGATTATGCAGAAGCCTGCCTAATAATCTATGCGTCATATCCTCAACTTTCTCAAATCCATCGGAAGACAGCTTGTATTTTATTTTTTCAAGCTCGTCATTTCCAATCTCTTCAAAAAATTCGCGGATTGCTTTAATAGTAGGAACAATATCGAGAGTATTATACCAACTGAAGAAAGAAATCATTTCACTAAGTATAATTTTTTCAACCTTTGGAATTTCGCTCTGGCGTTTCTGCAAATTCTGATTAACGATAATATTCAATGAATCGATGTCATGATAAAAAACATTATCTAACTGGCTTGCTTTAGAATTTATATCTCTTGGAAGGGCGATATCCATTAAACAAATCGGTTGTCCCTTTCTTTTTTTCATATTTAATTTTATGTCATCATATTCAAGAATAAAACCTTCTGCGCTTGTTGCAGAAAAAACAATATCGAATTCATTCAATTTGTCTTTCAATTTGTCAAATTCAATAACGTTGGCATTAAGTTTTTTTGCAAGTTTTTCTGCTCTGTCAAACGTTCTGTTTGCGATGCTGAGTCGTTGAATCCCTTTGTCGCGTAAATGGGTTGCTGCAAGTTCACCTGTTTCGCCTGCACCAATGACAAGTGCTGATTTATTTTCTAACGATGAAAATATTTTTCCCACAACCTGAACAGCAGCGAAACTAATAGTTACAGCACCTTCACCAATCAGCGTTTCCCTGATTGATAATTTCCCCACTTTTATTGAAGTGTCAAAAATCCTTTTTGTTACAGAGTCAGTAAATTCCAGGTCTTCCGATAATTGGAAAGCATCTTTTGTTTGACCCAAAATCTGACTGTCACCAATAATTAAAGAGTCAATACCTGAAGCAACTTTGAAAATATGTTTAACAGCACTGCATGAAAAATATTTTACAAAATTTTCAGGTTTAAGATTTTCAACATGTTTAAAATCAAGAAGTGTTTTCAGTACAGGTTGAAAATCGAACTTGCCATCTTTAGGAAATCCGAATATTTCTGTTCGGTTGCATGTAGAAAGCACGAAACCGGAAGAAAAAATATTTTCTTTCAATCTGAGAATCAGTTCCGATGATTCTTCCTTTGATAAATGAAGGGCTTCCCTCACTTCTATTGAAGCTGTTTTATGAGTTAAAGAAATTCCAATAAAATTCATTACATATTACCTTTCAATACCTCTTGACCATAATCAATAGAACGAATGAAAACTTGGTAAAATGACATTTGCAAGAAACATGGAAAGAATTGTAAGTGCATACCCAATCAGGAAAAATTTAATAACTTTTTTCCCGTACCAATTTCCTACTAATTTTGTAAGAATTCCTGTACCAAAAATCAGCCAGACAATTGTGGTTGAAATTAGTTTTGGATCCAGATAGGTAAAATCACTAAACGCCTGTGGAAGCCATATAATTCCGATGGATATTGCAAAAGTAAGAAGTAAAAATCCAATAATCACTGAATAGAAACTTAACTTTTCCAGTAATTCAAGACTTGGTAATTGCACAAATATCTTCCCGAATTTATTTCGTTTAATCTGCTTGTACATAATTGTAAAAAGAATTCCATACACTGCAGAGACCGTAAATCCGGCATAGCCAAGTAAGGCGCTAATTACATGAAGTCCTAAAAGATTATTTCTTAATACTTCTTTCACTTCATAATTATCAAGAATAAAAATTGTCGAAAGTACTTGAAAGAAAACTGAAATACCAATTACAAATACTCCTGTTTTATGAACTTCAGAAATTAATTCAAGCAAGAAAAATGAAAATCCGATTGCAAAAGCGAGTATGGAAAAAATTTCAAACTTGCTTGTTATAGGCGGGTGTTGAAATTCAAATGTTCGCAAAGCAAGATAGAATAAATGCGTTGAAATGGAAGCAAATAAAGCAATCCTTTTCGAACGATTAAAAAATTTTAATTCCTTCGTAAAATCTAAAAAATACACGGCAAACGTTACAAAGTATAAAAACGGTAGCAATATATTTAATGAATGTATTTGCGTTAACATAAATATTCTTCAATCTTGGCTGTAAACTTATGCAAATATGAATAAAAAAAAAGGTTTTTTTTCAAAAAAGCATAAAAAAAACCCGCCTTATTCAGACGGGTTTTTAATTCTGTCAGATAACAAACCGAATTATTTTACTAGCATCATCTTCTTTGAAATTACATTTTTTCCTGCAGTTAATGTATAAACATACATTCCTGAAGTCAATTTTGAAGCATCAAAGGAAACTTCATAATTTCCAGCACCTTTAACTTCATTTAACAAAGAAGCAACTTCCTGTCCTAACATATCAAAAATTCTCAAAGTAACTAAACCTGATTCAGGAACGCTGAATGCGATTGTAGTACTTGGGTTGAATGGGTTAGGATAATTCTGCTGCAATGCATAATTTACTGGCAATTCGTTATTAAGTTCTTTAACTCCGGTTGTAAACTCAATGTCTCCACCTGTACCGAATTTATCATCAACAATTCCATTCCACAAGTAAGATGGCATGTGAATAAAGTGATCAGCCCCTACTCCGGCTTCATTATCATTAGCACCGCCGTTTGAAGGTAGTCCCCAATTTGCGCCATATTTGTATTGAACAGTCAATGGAGAATAAATCGGAAAAGTTAAAGAAATAGTCCATTTTCCATCACTTGCAGTAACGTCACCCTGAGTTCCGTCATCTTTCAAGAAATGAACTAAGTCAATATCACTGTCAGGCCAACCGCCCCCAGGCCAATTGAGCGGAGGAACAGCACCGGCGATAAATACATTCTCAATTGCTGTGAATGCAGCTCCAGTTAAATTATTAATTGCTCCGTTCATATCGCATACGAATGTAACAACAGCATCCTGATTAAGAATATTATCAAGAGTTAAATCATTGTAAGTTCTTGAAACAACAGCAGCTAAACTGGAAATATCATCAGCAGTGAAAGTGTATTGTTTATCTCCGCCGCCTTCCCAATTGGTTCCGCCTGTTCCATAATCATAAGCAAATTTATATGCAAGAAGATCGCCTTCAAGAGCTTCAATAACTTTTGTTAATTCATACGTATTTGGATCTGATAAAGATGGAGTCAGAACATCTGTAGATGCCCAGCCATTAAAATTACCTCGTGCTGATAATACATCAGTAGAAGGGTTGAAACGTCCGGAGACAATTTCATATTCCATATTACACAAGAAAGTAACATTAACCTGAGCTTTTGCAGCACCATCATCATTATCAAAGAATGCTTTATAAGTACTGTTTTCGGAAGGAACAGTATATTCACGGTTTGGAACAGTTTCCCATCCATCACCATTTTTAACAAATTTGAAAGCAATTGATGAGCCCGAATTAAATCCATCGATTGTTGCAGAATATTTTCCGTCACCATCAGGATCTGTCAATGAATTTGCGCCTGAATTCCATCCGTTAAAATCACCGGCAACGGTTACTGTCCCGGTTGCAGCATCAAAGTTTCCTTTTGATATCTGAACAGTCATATCGCAAACAAATTCAATACTAACTGCTGGAGGTGCACCATAAACAACCTTTTGCATTCTTGATGTTCCGGTTGTGAATGTACCGATATAAGCTGTCATACCATCAGGAGAGAAATCAAGACCACGAGGGTATTCAGTTAAATCCTCAACATCCTGAACCCATTTCAAGCTGTCTTTGATTTCTTTGGTAGCAACATCAATTCCATACCATGTTAAATGAGAATAATTAGCACCACGTGCATCGTTCGAAACCCATAATAAACCTGTAGCAGGATTCCATGCACTTGATTCAATACTTGAACCAATCATCATTGAGTCTTTTAACTCAAATGAAGCAAATTCATCTGCACGGTTGTAAACGTGAATTCTTTGACTTCCGGTAAACGGAGACCAGTAAATTGTGTTTCCATCAGCACTTACTTCAAATGTACGAGCAATGTCGGGTGGTCCAACAACAGCATTATCAATATATTGAAGATCAGCACCTAATCTGACGATTGCAGTAGATCCACCGCCAACAACTGGTCCAACAAATATGTTTCCGGCTGCGTCAGTGGAAGGAGCTGTTAATGAAGATAAGACATAATCAAAAGGTTCGCCTTTAGCAATTCCTTCACCTGTCTTATAATCAATCTTGAAGATCTTGGTAGAACCTGACTGACAATAAAGAATATTGCCAACTTCATCAGTACCCATACCTCGGCAATTTCCCTTCAAAGTATCGACGACAAATCCACCACCTGTTGTAACAACTGTAATCGGTGAAAATGAAGCCTGAGTACCGTCAGGGTTGAAAACAAGAATACCGGCTGTAGGAATAGTATCAGTACCAGTAACCCACTTAATATCTTTGAAGTAAGATGAGACCCAAACTTTACCATCAGGGTCAACAGCTATACCATGAGTGCCGCCTTTATAACTTGTATCAGGGAAAGCACCAAGGTTTTGCCACTGGGCTAAACTCGTTGAAGCGAGAACTGCAACCAGGGCTAATACAGTGAACAGTTTTTTTATCATAGTTCCTCCTTTATGAGTTGAAGATAATTTGTTAGTTAATTTCTACCATAATATGGGGCTCCGGGCTTTTCCATATTAACTTTTATTATTAATTGTTGAGAAGTAATTGTACCTCCAACATTAGTAATTTTTCCGCGGGAATAATACAGATTATTACCATTATCCCATGTGAAATTTATCACAGGCTCTTTTATCAATCCCGGATACCAGCTTGAGAAAGTTCCGTCAGGATGAACAACAACAATAGTTTCTGATGTATTCAAGCCAAGGAACATATCTCCGTCCTGCGACAAAGTTATTGCTGTAATACTCTTGGTTAAAATGTCAAAATTTGCTGAAAAATCAAAATACTTTTCCGGAGTTCCCAACTCATCTTTTGAAACTATCTGCATTCTGTAAACTGCTTTTTCAGTAGAACTTGTAGTCGCAACATATAAATATTCTTTTACGCCATCATTAAATACTCTTAATGAAGTAATGTCTTTTGCAAAATCAAAACCTTTCTTATCTGTCGCGGAGGTAAATCTGTAAATCTTGCCGCCTGTTCCTCCTGTCCAGATATTTTTTTGCGAATCAAAATCGAGATCAACAAATTTTAGAGTGGACTCAGTAGCAGACCATGCAACCGGGGCTGTACCTTCGGAAACTTCAAATACTGCCCGAACATTTCTGACACCGTAAATTTTATTTGATGGTCCTACTTTGAGTGAATTATAAAAAGTCTCTCCGCCTTTAGGAGCAAAATTAGTTAATGTTCCATCGGGAGTGAGTTTCATAATTCCTTTTCCGTTATTATCTGATACTAATGAAAAGAAAATATTATTGTTTGCATCAACAGCAAGCGCATAGGGAAGTTCAAAATCCTTAAAGCCATAAATACTTTGTACAGCAGCTTCCAAAGTATATGGAATTTCATTGCTGAATAATTCCGCACCGAAAACGCCGACTTTAAGTTTTAAGTCTCCAGTAACATCAGGAGCTTTAACAACTAACTCCGTTGATGAAGAACTTAAAATACTTGCCTGTTTCCCGCCGAAATACACATAATTTTTTGAGGCATCAGTTAAAAAGTTTGACCCCTTAATTGTAATTGTTGTCACGCCTGCAAGTGCTATACTGGCAGGGGAAACCTCAGAAATAACCGGAGTATCTCCTTTCGGTTTATCTTCCCATAGACTGGGAGTTAAATCCTCATTGCAAGATGCAAACATAAATAGTATAACCAAACCAAATAAAAAGTTTGCAAATGCTTTAACCGTTTTGTTCTTATAAATTATTTTTTCCATGTTCAACTCATTTTTACAAAATTATAGTTATAATAAAAAATTATTTATGTGCAAATCTTATACTAAATCGATGTACGTCATCAAAGATTGAGTATTTCGAAATAGAATAATCAAGACTAATAATGTAATTATCAAGTTCTTTCTTCAATCCGAACCCCATGCTGAATCCGCCATCATCCTGCGGGAAATTATAACCGCTTCTGAATGAAAATGCATTCATAAAAGTATATTCAGCACCGAAGGCTAATTGTTCTTCAAAATCTCTTGGATTAGTTGCATCAAAAGTAATAAGCAGTGAATGATTATTCCTGAGACTTTCAACAAAATCCATTGCATTGATTGAAGCGCCAATTCTGAATGTTAATGGCAATTGGAAACTTTCTTCAACATATTTTACTTCTTCAGCAAAGTTTCTGACTGACATTCCGATGTTCAAACTCTTGTAACCGGTTTTATAAATCAAACCAAAATCATAAGCCATCACACCAAGGGCAAATTTTTCTTTTTTGTAGCCTGAAGAAGTAAGTGCAACTTTAGCATCACCAATTAAGTTTTGCCTAACATATTTAACGTTAGCACCAATGGCAAACTTTTCGGATAGCATTTTAGCATAACCAATCCCGATAGTATAAGCCGTCGGTTTATACGTCCCTATTTGCAGATATCCTTTTTCATTTTCTGCGCGGATAGTCTCATAAAAACCACCATAATCGGCTGCGACCACTGAAACACCAAGCACACCAAAGTACCCGTCGAAAGGATTTATGGCAATAGTGCCATATAAATAATTAATATCAGCAAGCCATTTAGTATTGCCAAATGAAGCATCTAAACTGCTTTTAATATCTGCCATTCCTGCAGGATTATAAAGCATTGAACTTGACCCGTCAAATACAGATGTAAAGTTGCTGCTCATTCCCGCAATTCTGGCGTCGTTTGATACGCTTAAAAATTTCATTCCTGTTTGTGCAAGTTTTCTTCTTTCCTGTGCATTGGAATTTGAAAACAATGCAACTGCAACAAGAACGATTAAAAATATTTTTATGTAATTTTTCATTTGCATACCTATCAAAATTTATTATCGGATAATTGCAAATTTTTGAAATTCTTTTTTACCGCTTTCTTTCTTACCTTTGCTTGTGTCAGTAACAACCGCAATATAAATTCCACTGACAACTAACTGGTTTGAAGAAGTATTCAGATCCCAAAATTGATCACCGCTACCATCTTTGTGATCAATCTCTTTAATCAATTCTCCTATTTCAGTAAAAATTTGAATCTTGCATTCACCTGGAATATCAAAAAATGCCAATCTATTTTGTCTTGCAGGGAAAAGTAAATTATTTTCATCTGCAGAAATTATGTAAGGATTTGGAACAACCCTAAACTCAGAAAGACTTTTACCAGCAGGTCTTTTCAGGTTTGCAGGATCATAAGTTTGGGTATAAAACTTTCCACTTTTTAGTGCTTTACCGGCAGGAGTTAAAGCTCCGCCATTATTATCTGTAGGATCACCAACAGCTTGAATGAAATAATAATAATCAACACCTCTTGTTAAAGTTGTATCAGCAAATTCAGATTCAGTTGGTAAAGCAGTATAAATTAATCTATATGTACTATCATAAGCACCTTTAGCACGCCAAATTTCAAATGAATTAACTTTTGGTCCATCACCTGAATGTTCCCATTTTAATGTTACTCTGTCACCACCTGAATTTACTTCAAAAAAACTTGGAGGAAGAGGTGGTTGGGCAATAGAAAATTCTGTCCCGCTATTCCAATTTGAAATCACTCTCCTAAAAGTTTTAAACAAAGAATCTCTTCCGGACATTACCCATTCATTCTTTGTTTTGGCGTCAATCTTACCTTGTTTATATTTTCGTCCAATTGTAATGGTGCTATCCCACGTTAAACCGTTTACTGCCTCAGCCCAAACAATTTTAATACTATCACCGTGAGCTAATGTATATGGTCCATAACCATTTGCATTAGAAAATCCGCCCGGAGTACCTAAAGATGGATCACCTGTCGGTTCGGTGAATTTTCCTGCAGGTTCAACAACCCAAGCATGTCTTACCCGGTGTCCTTTTGTCATAACCTCATTATATTCTTTGTCCATTTTTACAGCATTAAAAGCATCATTTCTTGAAGTATAATCCTCATCCGAGCCTTCATAGGAAGTTGTTGATGGCTGGCCCAAATCATCTGATTGATCAGCAGCAGAAACACTTGAATGCAAAGTAACAACCCCAACAAATTGTGCCGCGCCCAATCTTCCTACTGTATCATTTGCAGTAATTAATCCGCCTGAAGTATTTGGGACCCAAATCGGGCCGCCCAAATTATCATAAGCAGTAAATGGTGGAAATTTTCCATGCCAGGCATAAGTAGCTCTGAAATTTTCATCAGGTTTGTCGCCATAAATTCCACTTTGACCATCACCGCGAACATCAAGCATTGTATTCATTCCCCAACCGGTTCCATTTCCAATAGTATATCGAGTATTTGCAGAAACCGCCCATCTGTACATCCAATATGCATAAAGGTCTTTCAGAGTACTATTGGGAAGTTCAATTTCGGCATCGTCATCAACATTTCCGGTATTAATAATTGTCACTTCGTTGATAATATAATTGTCGTGATATTCCTGTGCGAACTGATAAATTTTCCTCTTTACAGTTGCACCAAGTTGAGTATTAACTTCATTATAAATCATTCTGTCATAAGGAAGAGTTGGATCGATTTTTTCTATTTCGACAGGAAGTTGAGCTGAAGACAAACCATCAACGGAAACAAACGGTGCTTCAACTTTACTAACCATTTCCCATTTAACAGGAAAGAATTCATTTGTACCACTAACACGGGGACCAACATGAACAACTTTAGAAGGAAACGCTGTTCCTCCAAATTGTGTCGCATCGGTAAAATCTTTTACGCCTATCCATAATGATTTGGCCGCCTGAATATCATTATTTTTATGATTGGCAGGCCATCTCAATCCATATTGCTGAGCAGCAAATAATCCTTCTTCAATTTCACATCCAAATTCCGAATACCAGTTATGCAAAGAACCAACTGCCATCCATTTTGTTTTGCCTTGCGAAAAGAGATCACTTGTCAAACAGCAAAAGGAAAGAATAAGAAGTAAAGTCAGTATTTTATTTAATCTTATTTCAATAACTTTCATTTTATCCTCACCTCTATATTAGAATATTTCCATTGATAATTTCAAGCCGAAGTATATTTGTCTCGGATTTAGGAAAGAGAAAAATGTTTGATTCGGCATATCAATGTATTGTTTATTCTTCAGTACTTTATCCATCTTTCTTTCATCGACTTCAACCCACTGAGACCCGCTGAATTCAAAATACTTCTGTGAATTTCGTTCCCAATAAATTGCACCGTCTTTAATTTGAGTTAATAAAACATTATTGATATCAACTACCGGAACGATTGGCGTAAATTCTCCTTTCAACCTGTAATCACCCGGATTATCGGAGCCGGGAATGTTTACGTAAGAAGAGGAAAGTTTATCACCAATATCCTGCGATAAATGGAGTGACTTCATGTAAGCTTCGTAATCCTTACCATCATAGAATCCATATCTTGATGACATATTTTTAAAGTTGAATACATTTGTTAAGTCAACCAAAAACTCGAGGTTCAGCATATTTGCAACTTTAACACTTTTACTTAACCGCAAGTCTGCACCCCAAACATCATTCCACTGAACATTATATAAAACTCCGGGAATAGATCCGCCGCCTGTCCATGTGAAGTAAAAACCTGAACTCCATGAAGCAAGCAAAGTTAATCTCCAGTCACCCAATGGATAAACACCTGCAAACTCAGGACCAAATTCATACGGTGTAAAGAAACTCATATTTGCTCTTGCATAAGGCCGAGGAACAGGTTTTGATTGTTCGCTGTCTCTTGCTGTTCTTTCATATTCTCTCTGAGCAGCAGGATTTTCATAAGCATAATTAAATTCAAAGTGACCAGTGGAGCGAACATCATAAGTGTAATTCAAAAACCCCTGGATCCAGTCACCTCGGTTTTTGCTTAATGTAATTTCAAAACCTCTGACATCAGCATAGGAATTCGGCTGAGAAACAGAATAATTCAAGTCGTTGCTTTTATTTATATATCTTACAAGATATGGTTGCAATGAAACATCTTTATAATAACCTGCAATTCTAATTAAGAACATATCTGCCAGATTATGTTCATAACCTAATTCATATTGAACTGTTTTTTCAAGAGGATTATTTGGGCTTGCAATCCAAAGCACACGTCCGTCAAATGTATCTCTTCTCAACATGTACAAGTTTTCCGGAGTTGGGAAAGATCTCTGATGACCATAATTAAAATACAATTTACTGTTAATTGTAATTGGGAAAGAAATACCGAGTCTTGGACTTATTGTAAATTGTTTTACGCTTGGATTTCGTTTGATAAAGTCATTCATGTTTTCAGAATAGCTTCCTTTGAAGTATTTTGTCCAAGGTTCATAAGCCCACCATTCTTCTGCCGGGTCAAAATAATCAGCACGCAGACCAATATTAGCAATCATACCTTCAAATTCAAGTTTATCGGTTGCATAGAAACCTGCTCTTACAGGTTTAGCATTCCATTGCGATTTGTATCTACCCTGAGGCAAAAATTGATCCACAGAAGCATAATTTGTTTTATTGTCTGTGTAAGTAATTTGTGCACCCGCTTTAATCTGATTGTACTTATCGAGTTGACTTGTAATATCAAATTTCCCATTATAAACAGCTATTGTACTTGAATCTCGTGAGTTACTCATTCCAACGCCCATTCTCATACCGCTCCCAATACCAAAACTTGGAGCCGGCTGCCATCCATAAGGAGCTTCATCAACCCAATAGCTATTCCCAAATTTCATAATTTTTGTCGTATCTCTTAATCGGTCCGGATTTGTATCATAGCTCGATTCAAACCTTGATAAAACAACTTCATAAAAAGTATTAGGACTAACAACATGAGTGAATTTTGCGCCAACGCTGTTTCGCTTAATAACAGATGGAGCCCAGTAGTCAGTAGCAAACATTCTTGTATCAATAAAACTTACCTGGGCTAAATTATATGCGATTCCATCTGTAGATCTATAAACCCCTGGTGCGCCACCGTTGTTATCATTTGTACCTGTAGTTTGTCCAAATAATCCATCAATAAATAACTTCATGCCATAGCCCAGATCGGAAGTCAATTTTATTTGTCCCGACCAATCATTGTATGCATCTTCAGAAAGCGGAACTAAATATTGTTCGTTTGTACTTCTGTACGAAGCAAAAAATCTTAAATCGCCGAGATATTTCCCGATTCCCGGAACAGGACCGCCAACACTCATATCTAATTCATAATCAGGATTTTGAATATCGAGTTGTCTTCGGTGCTGCCATAAAAACAATCTTTTTGCAGCTTCAGGAGTCAAGTCATCATTCGGATCATCATTCTGTAAAGTTTTTTGAGAGATTGAATTCCAGCCTTCAAATTCAGGATATTGCTGCTGAGTAAATTCATTCCATGCACCACTCTTAGTGCCAGTCCATGCAACTTCATTATCAATATACGGGCGAATCCAGAAAGACATTGGATCATGCGGAGACATACCAAAATGTTTTTGAGCAACTGGTTTATACCTTCCGATAAAACTCAATGAGTAACGATCTTTCTTGCCTTCTTTGGTAACAACATTTACCAAACCCGAACGCAAGTCGCCGTATTCAGCACTAAAACCACCGGTAGTTACCTGAACATTTTCAATAGCCGTGACACTTATTCCGGTATATGGTTTGTTATCTCTTTCGTCACGCATTGTAATACCATTTACAACAAATGCAGTTTCTCGCACACTACCGCCTCTGACAACAATACCATCATCAGCCTGCTGAACACCGGCCTGTAAACCAAGCACACGGTTGACATTGGCTGTTGGCAAAATCAGAATTTCTTCCGATGTGATATTTGCACGGCTTGCAGAAACATCCTGCTGAACGATAGGAATTTTTGCTGCTGTAACAACAATCTCAGAAGTTTGAATTGTTTGATCTGATAGCGTAAAATTAATTACTGTTGTTTGATCGATATTTACCATTACATTGGTTACTGATTCAGTTGTGTATCCAATGTATGAAGCACGAACAGAATGCCTTCCGGGTGAAACATTTAATATTGCGTAGTAACCGTCCATATCAGTAGCAGCACCAAGTGTAGTGCCTTCGACAATAACATTGACTCCAATCAATGGGTCTCCGGTTCTTTTGTCCAAGATAGTTCCCGATATTTTGCCTGACTGTGCGTAAATTAAAGTTGATGTAAAGAAGGTTGTTAATAAAAGGAGTAGAAATTTCCTCATACTAAATTCTCCTTATTTTGGATTTTATTTTGTTTGAAATCTTTATTCATAAAGATGTCCGCTATAGTTTTATATAAAGATGATAATGAAACTGTGTTAAAATAAAACTTCCTTCTATTACAAGCAAGTAATAAAAAGAGAATTTTATCATTTTTTTTATTTTGCTGATAATTAGATCACAGTGTAAATGACAATTAAATTAAATATTCCATAAAAACAACGGAATTTTATTGATTAACCGTCATCTAACTAAACACAAATTAAACCTTTATTAAAGTTTGATTGTTACATTAATAAAAAAAAGGATTCTGATGAAATTAATTATTTATTCTCTGGCAGTAGTTTTTCTTCTGTCATTAAACTCTGTCAATGCCCAAGTTTCGGAAAGTAAAACAAATACTCCGGCAGTATCAGCAAACAAAATTTCTTCCTTGGGAAAAATCAGCGGTAAAGTAATCGACTCAAAAACCAAAGCACCAATTGAATATTCTAACGTTATATTATATAAAGCTGATAATTCAACAATGATAAATGGAACTATCAGCGCTAATGGCGGAAGTTTCATGCTTGATAAAATTCCCGAGGGTAACTATTTCCTGAAAATTTCGTTTATGGGTTACGGTTCAAAAACAATTGATAATATTGAAATCAGTTCATCCCAAGTTGACATCGGTAAAATCGAACTCGACCCTGAATCACTTAATCTTGATGAGGTTGTAATAAAAGGTGAGAAAGAAATGATCAGTTATAATCTGGATAAGAAAGTTATTTCTGTTGATAAAAATATTACAAGTTCAGGTGGTACTGCTTTGGATGTTATGCAAAATATTCCGTCAGTCGCTGTCGATGCAAATGGTGGTGTAAGTCTTCGCGGTAACAGTAATTTGACAATATTAATTGACGGAAAACCTTCGAGTTTATCGGGACTTTCAAGCAACGATATTCTTACACAAATTCCTGCCAGCTCGATAGAAAATATTGAACTTGTCACAAATCCATCAGCAAAATATGACCCTGACGGAACTGCGGGAATAATAAATATAGTCCTTAAAAAGCAAAGTATAAGTGGGATCAACGGAGTATTATCTTTAAATGCAGGAACGGGAGAAAGATACAATAGTTCAGCAAATTTTAATTTGAGAAACCCAGAATTTAATCTTTTTGGAAGTTATGACGGCAACTTGAATAAAATGAATTACGCTGGCACTTCTGACAGGACTTCGACAATTAATAGTTTGAGTTCATTACTCAGTCAAAATTTAGATGGGACAAATAATTTTCGAATGCAGAATATTAATCTTGGCGGTGATTATTATATTGATTATCAGAATTCATTATCATTGAACTTCCGTTTACGGTCAGGTGATTTCGACAGCAAAAACAGCACTCTGAACAGTAATTACGAAACTGATATATTGACAAAGAAATTTGACAGAGCAAATGATTCCAAAAGAGGTTTTGATGCTCTTAATTATACTTTGAGTTACAAAAAAACTTTTGATACAAAGTTACAGGAATTTACTGCCGATGTCTTATATTCAGATGCAAAAATGACAGCTGACGGAAAAACAGACCAGAATTATTTTGATACAGTAACAGATGATATTTACAGCAGCATTTTCCAGAAATCAAATTCAAAAAACACTAACAAAATGTGGGTGCTTCAGGCAAATTACATTCAGCCGTTTGAATCGTGGGGAAGAATTGAAACAGGATTTAAAAGCAACATTAAAAATGTAACTATGCGAAACGATTACCTTGATTATGATAATTTTACTTCAGACTGGCAGATAAATTTCCTTTCGCAAAATTACTTTGATTACAAAGAGCAAATTCATGCAGGTTATTTGATTTATACAAATGAAATTTCACAGTTCAAATATCAGTTTGGTTTACGCGGAGAACAGGCTATTATTGACGGAAATCTGATTAACAGGAATGAAAAATTTTCAAACAATTATTTCAGTCTTTATCCGACAATTCATTTGGGATATAGCATTTCGAAAGTTGACGAAATTCAGTTAAGCTACAGCAGACGTGTTGACCGTCCGTCCAATCGTCAGCTCAATCCATTTGTTGATTATTCGGATTCATTAAATATTTTTTCTGGAAATCCAAAGCTGAATCCGCAATACATCAATAGTTATGAGTTGGGATATTCAACACTTCTCGGTAAGTCCTCACTGAGTTCAACCGTTTTTTATAAAGAAACCAACGGGTTAATTTCAACAATAAGTACGCTGCAGCCGAATGGAGTTACATTAAGCACATATAAAAATATTGCACAAAGCAGTTCTTATGGTGTTGAATTTATTGCGAGTACTTCACTTTGGAAATGGTGGAAACTGAACGGAAACGTTTCTTATTTCAATATAAAAATTGATGATAATTCTTCACTTGGATTAAACCAAAGCAGCAACAGCTGGACTGCAAAATTAAATTCAAACATGACTTTGTGGGAAGATATTCAATTACAAATTATCGGAAGTTATTCATCTCCTTCGGTTTTAATTATGGGCGGAGGTTTTATGGGAACTTCTGTAACTGCACAGACAAAAATGAAAGAACAATATTATGTTGATGCAGCAATCAGAAAAGATTTTTTGCAGGGAAAACTTTCACTTACTCTGAGAGTATCTGATATTTTCAACTCAAGAAATTTTAATTCAACAACTGACGGATTGAATTTCAGTACAATCAGTAACAGAAAGAATGACACAAGAGTCGCATACCTTGGTATTTCTTACCGACTTGGTGGATTTTCACAAAAGCAGGAAAAACCAAAAAGCCGTTTAGATGAAGGGATGGATGATTTATAGCTGAAAGACATTTTTAATTGAATAAAATATTATGACTTGCAAATTATAAACAGACACCCCAGAAAAATATTTCATACAAAAAAATTATTTGTAGTGTCGGGGCTTGCACCGAACGCAATACCTAAAATTTTTAAATTAACTTTCATACAAAGAATCAAGCCCGATAAAACCATCAAGTTCTTTTACATAATGAGAAGACTTTACTTTTTGCAGCATATTTTCTGCATACTGAATTTTAGAATCAATTAACTCTTTTAATTCCAGATCACGTTTATCAATTTTCAAATCCTGAAGATATTTCAGATGTTTTTTCCAAAGTGAAATATCATTTAACTGCTTATTAATTAATCTGTCTTTATACCAGTCACTTTCAAGCATATTTTCTTTATTAAACAGACTTCTGATTTCGAAGTCATTAATTTTCCTGCCTTCATAATGACCAAAAGCCATAATGTGCAAAAGTGCTTTAAGCGGCGGACAGGCTGCACTGATGCTTCCATCATTAAAATACATTTGTGCAACTCTTTGCTGCGATTCAACAATATTATTAACTCCGTCAGCAAAAATTTCCATATCCTGCAATTCTGGTTTCAGCATATCCTCAGGAAAAATTGCATCAGGATTTTCAAATATTCTTCCAAAAAATGTACTGACAAATTTTTGAGTTATACGGAAACCCAGTCTCGATACAAATATTTTGTTTCCTTTGTATTCGAAGTCTTCAAGTTTATCAAGATAACCTTCACTGATTAAAAATTCCGGGTCTCTTTCTGATTCTCTTAACCGGCCCCATATTTCCGGTACAAGCAAACTAAAGTCATGATCTATTTTATATTTTGGTCCGATAAATCCGGCAGAAGTTGTAAATCCATCATAACCCGTAAGAATAAAAGAAACGAGAGCATTATTTAAGTCTGTAACCGTGCACAGTGCGTTGAACGGTCCTTTTGTTAATGCACCTTCAGATCCGGCACCTGTAGTTGAAGGAGATTTTCCTGTCAGGCTGCAAATAAAATCCATAAAAAGTTCGGGCAATTCCTGATAATGAATCGGATTGTGAACTGCCAAAGCTCTTATTCCTTTTTCAGGAGGATTATTTCTTCTGCCAGCAAGAACTGCATTCACCGCATAATAAACAGGTTTTCCAACTGGCACTTTTCTGAATAATCTTGTTCCAACTTCTGAAATATATTTTTTAATCGGACTAATTAAATCCGGTCTGTTTTGTAAATATCTCATATTCTGCGAAGGTTTTCCGTCAACCATTCTCGGGTGAGATGAAGAGACAAAATAAGTGCAGTCTTTTTGATTGACAACATCCTCGATTAACTTTTTAATCGGCTGAGTGTATTTATCAAAGTTAATTGCATCCTGCATAATATTTTCAGCATCGTTAATTGTCAGCGGTGCAAAGTTTGATATGAAAGAATCCGGAGTTGCCAAATCAGCTTCGGCTTGCTTGTCAAATCCTCTGTGAATTGCTTCATCCGGTCTCTGAAAAAATCTGTACTCACAGTTGGCAACAAATTTCACCGAGTTTGTATCAGAATTATCCGGCAAATATTCAAGTCTGTCTTTTGGAACGACAATCGATGCAGTTATATCATCTTCAAGCTGCAATTTATCGGCTGCTATAAAATCCTGTCTGAGCTTGAAAGTCCGCCATGATTTATCCTTCAGCAAACCAACGCGCAGATAACTTGCAACAAGCTTTCTGTTGTTGAATTTCAACTCATTTCCGTTTCTTCCGTCAATGATATCAACTGAAAAATGCTCAAGCCAGTTTTCATTCCATTCCGGCTTATAAAATCTTTTGATGATATAAACCAAACCTTTTATATAATACGGAATACTTTTCAGCCATTCATTGTATTCGTCTTTATAAATCGGTGATGGTGTAAGCAGTTTAATTACTGAACCAAGCGAGCGGTTTCGGCTTAGTATCGGTCTGCTTTTCCATGGTGCGAGTACAACATTTTTATATCTGTCTGAATAATCTCTTGATAAAATTTCTTTTACTTTCCCGAAGTCTTTTTCAAAGTCAGAAATGAAGAACGGTCCGTATAATATTGAATCTGTTATTGATTTTGAGATTTCTGATTTTCCGCCGCCTGATACAGTGCTTGGCTTGTGGCAGAAAGTTCCTTCTGATACGGTTCCAACTAATCGCCATGATGGGACAAAAGGATTTTTTTCCATACGAACTTTATAACCAGAGGGAAAAATGTAAATATTTTTCGGATGAAGTTTTATTGAAATTTCTTTCCCATCTTCTTCCCATTTCACGGTTTGTTCAACGAGATTAAATCTTGAATCTTCTGGTATATAAAAAATATTTGAATAGTTTTTATCGATTGAAAAGCCTTCCTTCTGCGGAATCATAAAATCAGAATACATTTCAATCATCTTTTCGTAAGTCAGGTCATTTTTCCTGATTTGATTATCATCATGAAATTCATCACCAAGATTATAACTCGGAAACACAATAGCTCCGCCGGCATGTTCTTCTTCTACATTTCCGAATAAATTTGCTGCGTAACTGATTTGTGTTTTAACTTCTTTCTTTGAATAGCCAAAATAATTATCGGCAATAATTGTAAAAATAATTCCTTCATCTGTGCGTGCTGTAATTTTAAAGGACTGTCCATCATTATAAATCTCATCTTCATTTTTCCAGCACATTCCGTCACGATTTTGCCGTTCACTTGCATTATTAAACTCAGGCAAACCGACTTCTTTTTTTGTCAGTTTTGTAAGATGAGGTGCAAGCAAAATAAATCCTGTATGACCAGACCAGTGTTCAATATCAAGCGCTGCATCATTTTCCGGCAGATACGGATCACCGGCATTCCCGAAAATTGATTCAACAAAATCCAGATTGCTCACGAGATTTCCCGGTGCAAAAAAACGAATCTCCATTGATTTTTCAGGGGAAACATTTGCAACTTCCGGACTGATAACAGGACGCAGCAGAAGTGACACAAATAGTTTTGCTTTATTTTTCTGTGTTGAAGTAAAAGGAAGTTCCATCAATTCATCAGGCGGATTCAATGCAGCAGCAAGCAGATTCGCAAAAACTCTTTTGGGAACAGATTTTTTATCATCAGGAATCGGAAGCCCACCTTCAGCAATATGGAATACTCCTTTTGTAGTTCGCTTATCATTTCTGGGATTGTGCAGTACGCCTTGTTTTATCCGGTATGAACTGATTATTTCAGATACAAATTCATCCCTGTCCGGCGGCAATGACAGAACTCTTGCAATTCCATGACTATCCAGAATAAATGAATTCGATGGAATACGGATATCAATTTTTTCGCTGAACTCACTTAAATATGAATCAAGAAAATTCTGCACTCTTTGGTCGGCAGGACAAAGGTAATTTGAAAGCAGCCTGTTTTTTTCTCTGTGATTTTTAATCAGATCACTTGCAAGTTCAAGAAATCTGTTGTCATTTTCCAGTTCATAAAACGGCTGACCAAGTGCAGATAATTTCAGGTTTATATATTGTATAAGTTTTTTATTTCTCAGCGGGATATTTCGTCCATCATCAGTCAAACCGAGTGACTTTTTGAAATCTTTCATTTTTGTTTCCTTTAATATTAGAGTTCACTCTAAAAAGCTAATTTCATAAAGTAATGCTTTTTTAGTTTTAGTGTTGAAAAAAACTGTTGATTAAATTTTTTTTGGCTAATAAGTCCAAAAAATGTTGTGTAATATTTTTTTATTTGATTTT
>Ga0210044_10001724_pt1 | contig 33441 bp, 33 predicted proteins | sample CryGey13umfilter_2_FD_183959 | JGI IMG/M metagenome (GOLD analysis project Ga0210044, IMG submission 183959) | Groundwater microbial communities from aquifer in Utah, USA - Crystal Geyser 4/9/14 3 um filter (SPAdes) (version 2) | ecosystem: Environmental > Aquatic > Deep subsurface >...
GGAATCCCCTTTCGTTCCAGATAGTCCGTGACCAGGGTTTTCCCGCTGGCAACTCCTCCTGTAAGCCCGATAACCGGCATAAATAGGCTTTCCGCTGGATGTTCCGCTGATTAAATAAGGGCGCCCCTCCGGCTCTGCCGGGGGACTCTTAGAGTTTGGCCATTCCGGAAGTATGCAGTTGACCGAAATGCCTTACCCCTCACCCTTACCCTCTCCCACAAGGGGCGAGGGAACTGCCGGCGGGCCTCCCCTCCCTTGATGGCCTATGGCTCGGGGCCAACGGCTCATAGAGGAGGGGACTCCGGGGAGGGTGTTTTTAACCGTCTATGAATAGGCCCCTTTGAGTGGCTGACAAACGTCCCTGCCTGTGCCAGCACGGCAGATAGGAAGCCTCCGGCTTTGCCGGAGGTTGATGACTATTAATGAGTCTACCGGAGGCCGCTTTTTCACTCTTCAAGAGGCAGAATTGAGACTGTGTTCTTTCTCACCACGAAGATGAGGGTATTGTTGCTCAAGGGGTCGGCAGGGACGATCCGAATGACATCTGACCCAAGATAATCGTCGTTGGCATACCCGATGATCTCCTCGCCGTCATGAAACCGGATGGAAATCTTGTTATGGTATGTGAGGCGGCTCGTCCGCTTCTTCTCCACATACTGGGGATTCCCTGCAAAATCATCAACAAAAAACACGGCCTTCAGGTCGGACATGGGGATCTCTTCCTGATTTTCCTGGTCCGGGGTGTCGCTCATATGGAAGGTCTCATTCAAGAGGAGAAAATCGTCCGAGTAGCCTTTCCTGATCCGGCCGTCCATGAACTTCGCGATGAGTCTGGTCTCTATCAAGCGATTCCCTCAGACTCCGTAGGGAGCATCCCGTACGGGATCATGAATATGAAGACCTGTAGACCTCGTAATTGATATCCGGAAATATGTTGTCCACGGATTCAAGCGTGGAAAGGTAATGCTCATCCACCCGGTTCTCGGAGAGATCCCTGTAGAGGCGGTCGAAACGGAGGAGGTGCTCCTGGGTCCGCTTCACGGCATACTCCACCATGGTGCCCGTTTTCATAATGAAGGCCCAGTCTGAACTCTGGGCAAGAAGAAGTTCCCTCCCCGCCTGGTTCAGCGCCCGCCTGAAGAGGCCGTTGCCTCTGCCGTTGCCGAAGCGGTCGGCAATCTCGGTCATTCTCTCCGAGGCCTTGTGCAGATGCCGATAGATCCAGTCATTGCTTCCCTCAAGCCAGACCTCGGAATACCCTTTATAGCCCCAGCTCGACATGGAAGGCATGGAGACCTGGAGGGTGGGGTTCTCCGTGAGGTATTCCGACGGGGTGATGAGGCGGACCGTCTTCTGGTCATGGACCATCTTACGGATCAGGATGTTGATCCATTCCGGCCCCTCATACCACCAGTGCCCGAACAGCTCGGCATCATAGGGCGAGACAATGACCGGCATCCTCCCGATATAATCGTAAAGAAACTCCGCCTGCCTTTCCCGATTAAACATGAAGTTCCCTGCATGCTCGGCCGCCTTCTCCATGGCGCGATGCGGATCGTAGGGAAGCTTGTGAGAAGTCTTTCCGGTAATCCGGTAATACTTGATTCCGGTGTTGACCCGGTTCCCGTCGCCATGGAGAAAGGGGCGTATATAGTCGTACTCCAGATCAAAGCCGATGTCCCGGTAGAACTCCCTGTACTCATAATCTCCCGGATAGCCCTCTTCCATACTCCAGACCTGTTTGGAGGATTCCAGGTCTCTCCCGAATGCGGCGACCCCTGACGACGGGGTCAGAATCGGGGCAAAGACCCCGTACTTGGGCCTGGGTGATGCATGAAGAATTCCGTGCGCCTCGCTGAAGAAGTACCGGATCCCTGAGTCGTGGAGGATCTGATCGATTCCGGGGGTGAATCCGCATTCCGGAAGCCAGATTCCTCTGGGACGCCGTCCGAAATGCCTGTCATAGTGGTCGCAGGCCGTCCGGATCTGGGCACGGACCGCCTGGCTCGATATGTCCATGAGGGGAAGGAATCCGTGCGTCGCCGCGCAGGTGATGATCTCCAGAACGCCGAGGTCCTGAAACTTCCTGAAGGCGGAAATCAGGTTGCACTGCCATTGATGCTCAAAAAATTCCCGAGCCTTATGGAAACGATAGAAGTACATCTGCGCCAAAGGCTGGAATTCCGGCAGCCACCGGGTACGCTCCACTTCACGCTGGGAGAGTTCAATCAGCTTGTTCAGATGCCGAAGATACCGCTCCTGCAGGAGGGGATCGGTCATCATGGAGATCAGGGTTGGAGTCAAGGAGAGGGTGATCCTGAAATCCACGCCGTCTTTGACCAGGCCGTCGAAGACCTCCAGGAGTGGAATATAGGTCTCGGTCATGGCTTCATAGAACCAGTCCTCTTCCAGAAAATCATCATGTTCGGGGTGTCTTACGTAGGGAAGATGGGCATGCAGTAATAAACAAAAATATCCTTTAAACACGGGCGCCTCGAGGATAGAAATAAAAAATCAAGGTTCTTCTCCCTTTTAGCGGGTAAAAAGGGGTCGAGGGTTCAAGGGGTCAAGGATTCAAGTGAAATACTTAAGCGCAAGCAAAATCTCCAAACAAAAACACTAAAACCCTTGAACCCAAGATGCCTTAGTGTAGTAGCCATCGCAGACGGCAATTATAGAAAAAAGCGGGGCACGCGAAGCGTAACCCTAAGACCCTCGGCTCTTTATGTTTTCAGCACTTCACTTGACCCCTGGAATCCTTGACCCCTTGAACCCTTATGTTTTCACCCACTTTTCGGGAGATGATCCAAAATTAAAGATAAAAAACAGGAAGTAAATCAGCCGGATGTATGTACGACCTAATGTCTTTTTAAGATTTTCCCGTATTCCGGATGACCTTTGGTGTAATCGTAACTTTGTCTATTTCATCAGGTGAGACGAAGGTCACAGGAATCTCCTGCTGCCCGTCCGGCAAGGCAAAACGGGCGGAAAAAGTGCCGTCGGCCCGGAGCTTTACCGGCCTCCCCTGCAGGGTCACCTTGGCATCCGGATCGGTTGCGCCGTATACGATCAACTCCGCATCCAGACGATACCAGAACCGCCGCTCCCGCTCCTTTTCCCGGAACTGGCCGCTGCCGAAAAAACTGCTGACGGCGCCGGACGAGATCTCTTCCCAGAGGCGCTTCTCCATCATCTCTTGGAGCCCCAGGGACCCCTCCCCCATCCTGAAGCCGCCGGAGAGGGCATAGATCATCCTTGATTCCTCTTCCAGGGTCATCCATTGATCGTCTATCACCTCGGACATGCCTGATCGGGGTGTTCGGACCCGGTTGGACCTGGCCAGTGGGATGAACCGGCCCTGAACCCGCAGGCCGTAATCCACGAAAAACTCCGTATTGGGGCGCCCTACGTTGATATACCAGTTGTTAATCAGTCCCTCGACATCGATGTCGTAGTTGCTGCTCTCGTCACCGCAATAAACCCGCACAACCTTCTGAGCCTCATCTCCCATGAGATTGTGGAGGGACAAGGCCTCCTTTACAGCCGACTCCTGAATCTCCCAGTAGGTGTAGATCCAGTACGGATCTCGAACCAGCAGGACAATCCTGGTGTCCCCATAGCCCTCGGGAAGGCTCCCGCTCTCGAAGACTTCCTGAAAAGGGCTTGCCTGATCGGACCCAAGATCAAACCGTCCCCGCTCCACCTCCTGCTGCAGGGTCTCCTGAGTCCCTCTAACGATCTTCCTTTCTATAAGGCCGAATGGATCCGCTCGAAGTACCGGCTTTTCTTTACCTTTTCGGATCTTATACTGAATCGTTTCCGTTTTAGGTCGGATCCCCGAATTGTTCACCGGGGCCTTGACGGCTTTTTCCTCTCTATTCAGAACCTGAACGCCGATATCCGTGCGAAACGCAGGCGCTCTCTTTGTCCCTTTACCTGCCTCGCGGGCCGGCATAGCCTCTGCCTGGGTCAGCAGGGCCTCGATCAACGCATTCTTGGTCATGCTGCTCCGGCCCGGGATGCTCATCTTCCTGGCAAGGTCCATCAAGGAATTCTTGTTCATCTTATCGAGAACACTCTTTTTCATATTCATGCGAGTCCTCCTTGAACAAAGCCCACCATACCGGACATAGGCATAAGTAGAAGTAGTTGCGGCATATTTATCGCCATGTTTTTATCTTAATAAGTTTTTTATTATATCACTGAATCGGTCTTTGTCAAACCTAAAGAGAACTAAAAATAGATCCAATCTATTTGTGATCGGATGCATTTCATGCATTGACAAACATTTTAAATTCCTGTTAGGGTTAACCGGTATGCAAAAGAGCGCCCCCACACCCTATCGGCCTGTCATCGGGATCACCATGGGCGATCCTGCCGGCATCGGGCCGGAGATCATCCTTTCTCTCCTTTCCAGTAAGGAGATCTGCTCGGTATGCATTCCGGTGGTCATCGGATGCGGCGCGGTTCTCGATGCCGCGGCGGAGCTCATCGGTGTCAGGAACCCATGCAAGCGCATATCCGGGCCCGGCGCCATCTCACCCGAATCCCCTGATCCCTTGCTGATGGATCTGGCGAATATCCAGATCGGAGAATATTCCATAGGACGGATATCCGCTAAAGCCGGCCGTGCATCCGTGGAATATCTGTTCCGTGCCATAGAACTGGCAAAAAATGGGGATATTCATGCCATCGTCACCGCCCCCATCCACAAGGAAGCCCTGCATCGTGCGGGCTTCATCTATGCCGGCCATACCGAAATACTCGCCGAAAGGACAGGGAGCACGAATTATGCCATGATGCTGATCGGCGGGCCCATCCGCGTGGTCCTGGTCACTACCCATATCCCGTTGAAAGAGGTCCCGTCAAGGATTACCATAGAAGGGGTGCTTCAAAAGATCCGCCTGGCAGACCAGGGGATGCGGGACCTGGATTTTGATCATCCCAGGATCGCCGTGGCCGGACTCAACCCCCACGGCGGAGAGGGCGGGATCTTCGGCAGAGAAGAACAAGAGATCATCTCCCCTGCCGTGGCCCAGGCATGGGAACAGGGGATAGACGTGACCGGGCCTCTCCCTCCGGATACGGTTTTTTATCAGGCCTATCACGGCCGGTACCATGCCGTGGTCTGTATGTATCACGACCAGGGCCTGATCCCGCTCAAGATGATCGCCTTTGATTCAGGTGTGAATGTAACCCTGGGCCTGCCCATCATCCGGACGTCGGTGGATCATGGGACCGCTTTTGACATTGCCGGAAAAGGGACGGCCAACCCGGCGAGCCTGACAGAGGCGGTCAAACTTGCCGTACGGCTGGTCAGAAACAAGACGGGCTGAACCCAAGGGCAAGGTCACGATTTTTTTTATCAGCCTGAATTTTCCTATTGAAATCGCCATATAATCAATGCTATAGTTTTGACAATCACGCGGCATGGCAAGATTGTTTGCGTATTACAGGCGTAAAAGAAAAGGGGTATAAAGGTCAGTTCCTGCCGAATATATAATATAAAGTCCGAATTTTTTGTGTTATAATGTCCATAATTGAGGAAAGTCGTAGAGGATGACAGCAAGAAGAAAAATTTTGTTTCTGCAAAGAAGGCCCCCCCATGGAACCATCTATGCCCTCGAAGGCCTGGAGGCGGTCCTGATCTTCTGCTCATACGAACAGGAAATATCCCTCCTCTTCTTGGACGACGCGGTCTACTCCCTGAAAAAGGGACAGGACACATCCGAATTGGGGACTAAAAACTTCTCTTCCAGCTACCGGGTTCTGTTCGATTACGGAGTAGAAAGGGTCTGCGTAGATGAAAAATCCTTGAACTTAAGGGGATTGACCAAGGAGGACCTGATCATTGACGTGGAGGTGGTTACAGATCAGGAGATCATCAACCTGATGAATGATCAGGACATCATCCTCCCCTTTTAGGTAGGAAATTTTAATCTCCGCCTTTTGCCATGATGTTGTCGTAGAGGGTTTCAAGCGCCAGTTTGTGTTTGGCCTCTTCCTGCGAGAGCATCTGGAAGAGCTTCTTATGGCCGCCTGCATCCACACGGCCGGCGCAGTCGTCATAGAATTTCTTGGCTTTCTCCTCCCGCTTCATAGCCAGCCTCAGGATATCCGGGTAGGACATGCCCGCCTTGTATGCAATATCAACCATGTAGTCGCTGCGCTTGAGGTCGGCGATCCCTGCCGGCTTGAACCCGGCCACGTTTTTGGGATCGAGGTTTTCGAGCATGGCCTTGTGCTTTTTCTCCTCATCGGCAAAGGACTCAAAGGTCTTCCTGGCCGCGCTGTATTTCTCCTGCTTTCCCGCCTCGGTATAGAACTTCACCGCCTCTGCTTCTTTTTCTATAGCGTACTTGATGATATCCTCTATGGACTTAAAGCTCATGGTTTTCTCCTTTTACCAAAATTCGTATTGTCAAAACCTAACCACAGAGAACACAGAGTATTTCTCTCAGCACTCTGTGGTTTCATCTCTCATCCTTTTTTTACTGGTTCCCATTGGGTTTCCACCACTCGCCCGTCTGCAGGTACTGCTGGATGGCCTTGGCCGCATTCCGCCCTGCGCCCATGGCCAGAATCACCGTAGCGCTCCCGGTCACAATATCCCCGCCGGCAAATACGCCTTTCTTGCTGGTACGGCAGGTGGTTTCGTTTTCCACCTCGATGTATCCTTTTTTGTTCAGCTTCAGATCCGGCGTGGTCTGGGCGATCAAGGGGTTGGCGCTGGTGCCGATGGCAATGATGACGGCATCCATCGGGAGGGTAAACTCCGAACCTTTGATGGGCACCGGCCGGCGTCTGCCCGACGCATCCGGCTCACCCAGTTCCATCTTCAGGCACTCCAGCCCGGTCACCCATCCCTGCTCGTTGCCGATGACACGGACCGGTGCGGTCAGGTTTTTGAACTGAACCCCTTCATGTTCCGCATGATCAACCTCCTCCTTCCGGGCGGGCATCTCCGTCCTGGACCGCCGATAGACGATGTAGGCGTTATCCGCTCCGAGGCGCAGGGCTGTACGCACCGAATCCATGGCCACGTTACCGCCTCCGATCACGGCCACGTTTTTGAACTTCTTGATGGGAGTGTCATAAACCGGAAACTCAAAGGCCTTCATCAGATTGTTCCGGGTCAGGTACTCATTAGCCGAATAGACCCCGTTCAGATTCTCACCGGGGATGCCCATGAACCAGGGGAGTCCCGCCCCGCTGCCGATGAACACGGCATCGTATCCATCCTCCTTCATCAATTGATCGATGGTCCGGATCTTCCCGATGACATGGTTCAATCTCAGGTCCACCCCGAGCCTCTGGAGGTACTTCACCTCTCTACCCACAATGGCCTTGGGAAGGCGGAACTCCGGGATGCCGTAGACCAGGACCCCTCCCGCTTTGTGCAAGGCCTCAAAGATGGTCACATCGTGACCCCGCCGTATCAGGTCCCCGGCAACGGTCAAACCGCCCGGCCCGGCGCCGACCACGGCCACCTTCTTGCCGGTCTTCGGCGGGAGTTCAGGCAGGGGAACCTCGCCGTGTTCCGCCTCATAGTCCGCCACAAAGCGCTCCAGCCTTCCGATGGCTACCGGTTCTCCTTTCTTTCCCACGACACAGACCTTCTCACACTGATCCTCCTGAGGGCAGACACGCCCGCAGACCGCAGGCAGAAGATTGGTTTCCTTAATAGCCTGGACGGCCTTCAGAAACTCCTTTTCCTGGATCAGTTTGATGAACTTCGGGATGTTGATTGAAACCGGGCAGCCGGTTATGCAAAAGGGTTTCTTGCACTGCAGACAGCGGGAGGCCTCAGTCACGGCATGTTCAAGTTTATAGCCGAGGGTTACGGAACTGAAATTTTTGGCTCTCTGATGGGGATCCTGTTCCGGCATGGGCTGCCTGGGAATCTTCGGCTTCTTGGGTTTTGTCTCCTGCCTCCCTTTGGTTGGTTTCTCGTCACTCATAATTGCTCTTGATCCTCATTTAATGGTTTGATTCAATCTTTCAAGCCTGGCGGCAGGTCTGCTTCTCGCATATCTCTTTTGCCAGTTTTTCCTCAGGAAGATACTGCCGCTGGCGCATCATCATCTCTTCGAAATCAACCTGATGGCCGTCGAATTCAGGACCATCCACACAAACGAACTTGGTCTTTCCGCCCACGGTCACCCGGCAGGCGCCGCACATACCGGTCCCGTCTACCATGATTGTGTTCAAGCTGACAAAGGTCTTGATCTTATACGGCTCCGTGACCTTGCAGACGAACTTCATCATGATGGGCGGCCCGATGACCACAACCAAGTCGATGGGGATCTTCTCCACCTCGATCATATGCTTCAGTTCGTCCGTGACAAAGCCATGCCGGCCATAGGACCCGTCGTCTGTCGTGATCCGGATCTCATGGCTGACTTTTTTCATCTTATCTTCATAGATCAGAAGGTTCCTGGTGCGGGAACCCAGGATCGAGATCACCTTGTTTCCGGCGTCCTTCATGGCCTTGGCGATCGGATGGACCGGGGCGATCCCGATCCCGCCGCCCACGCACACCACCGTGCCGAACTTCTCAATATGCGTGGGCTTGCCCAGAGGCCCGGAGACATGATGGATACGGCCGCCTTTGTTGAGCAGGCCGAGGCACATCGTCGACTTCCCGACCTCCTGGAAGAGGATATTGATGGTCCCCCTCTGCACGTCCGTATCGGCGATGGTCAGCGGTATTCTCTCCCCATGCTCATCCACGATCAGGATGATGAACTGGCCTGCGTGATGGGCCTTCGCAATCTCCGGGGCCTTGACCATGAATTCCTTGATCTTCGGCGCTTCATCGGACCAGACTTTCTTCTCTAATATTTCAAACATCGGTTTTCTACCTTACACTCAGGTTACGGTTTAATATTTCTGATCCTGGAGGTCGTCATACTCCTCTTCAAAACGCTTGAGATGCTTTTTCTCCTCCTGGGCCAGAAGATTGAAGAGTTTCTTGGCCTCGGCATCATCCACATACCGGGAAAACTTGTCATAACTCTGGATCGCTTCCTTCTCCTTGGCCATGGCCGCCTCCAGAACATCCTTGTAGGAGGCGCCTTCATCCAGTTGACCCGCAGGTTTGATGTAGTCGGCGTACCCGAAGTTATGAATAGCCTCATGCACCTTCGGCACGATACCCTTTTTCTTGAGGTTTTTCTGCAGGGCATCCAGGCGGTCGTAGTGGCTCTGTTCCTCGCCGGCCAGGGACTTGAGAAATTCCTTCACATGGCTCAGGCTTGCGATATCGGCCGCATCCAGGTAAAACTTCTTTGCGTTGTCTTCTGCGATCTTGGCATAGCTGATGATTTCACTAAAGGTTATCTCTTCCATGGTCCACTCCTTGGCGCCGCTCCACTTCATTAAAGAATCTTGAACAATATTTTCTCCTCTTTTCAGGAGGACAAAATATTAGATCATGTCGATATAGCCGCAGGGGCACTCTTCGGCGCACTTTTTGCAGCCCTGGCAGGTCTCCAGGTGGAACTCATAGTGCTGCCCCACAGGCATATCCTTGGAGAGCTTTTTGACCGCGCTGTCGGAGCAGTAGGTGAAACAGTTGTCACAATCAAAACACTTGCCGCAGCTCAGGCATCTCTTGGATTCCTCAACGGCCTGTGCCTCCTCCAGCGTGAAATGAATCTCTTTAAAGTTGTCTTTCCGTTCTTCCACAGGGAGAGACTTAACCTGGGTTCTCTCCAGCGGGACATAGTGATTGAGATTCATCTTGTCATACCGGATCACTGGAAGTTCATCCGCCTTCTCCGGCTGGGTTCCCCTCAGATAATGATGGATCGCGCGGGCGGTCTTGGCGCCCAGGCCGATGGCCTGCGTCGCAATCCCGAGTCCCACGGTCACATCCCCGCCTGCAAAAACGCCGGGAACATCGGTGGTTCCGTCCTCATTAGCGGTGACCCACCCCTTCTGGTTCTTCAACCTCTCCAGTCCTTCATAATCCGGGGTCTGGCCGATGGCCGATATAACGGCCGTCACGTCCATGGTATATTCCGAGCCAGGCAGAGGAACAGGCCGCCTTCTTCCGGACGCATCCGGTTCACCCAGTTCCATGCGAATGGCCTTGAGCTGAACGGCCTTTCCGTTTCCATTCTTGATGATTTCTACCGGAGCGGCCAGAAATTCAAATTGAATCCCATCTTCCTCGGCAAGGGCGATCTCATGCTCGATGGCCGGCATCTCGTTCTTGGTCCGGCGGTAGAGGATGGTCACATCGGCCCCCATCCTGAGAGAGCTCATGGCCGCATCGATCGCGGTATTGCCTCCGCCGACGACCACCACCTTCTTGCCGATATCCGATCGTTCGCCGACGTTGACCTTGTGCAGGAAGTCAGCGCCCGTCCAAACGTTTTCGGCATCCTCACCCGGAATATTCATGTTCCAGCCGGTGTGGGCCCCGATAGAGACATAGACGGCCTTGTACTCACTCTGGAGATCTTCAAACGTGATGTCCTTGCCGATCTTTATATTGTATTTGATTTCCACACCCAGATCTTCAATCCTCCGAATCTCGGCATCCAGGATCTCTTCGGGAAGACGGTAGATGGGAATTCCAAAACGGAGCATACCTCCGCCCTTGTCAAACCTCTCGAAAACGGTCACCTGGTATCCCTGTCTGGCGAGCTGATAAGCACAGGAAAGACCCGAGGGGCCTGCCCCGATGACGGCCACCTTCTCACTGAATGTCCCCTCGTTCAATTTTTTCAAAGGGAGTTTGTGCTGAATGCCGTAATCGCCGACGAACCGCTCCATGCTGTTGATCCCCACGGCCACGTCCTTCCCCTTCCGGTTGCATTCGCCCTCGCAGGGGTGCGGGCATACCCTCCCCATGACCGCAGGGAAGGGATTGTTGTGGGTGATGATGGACCAGGCCTCTTTGAAGGATTCATCATAAGAACGGTTGTAGCTTTCCGACTGAGCGATATAAGTCAGGTACCCTCGTATGTCTTCACTGCTTGGGCAGGTGAATGTACACGGCGGGGTCTTTGGCGAATATTTCGGCCTTAGATTGGAAGACTCTCCACCGCCTTTCCCACCGACACGAGCGCCTAATGTTCTTTTCTTTTTCTTGACCTGTAGTGCCATAAGACATACTCCTTCTTGAGAGCAGAACTCTGCATTCAAGAGCGAAAAAGACAGCCGGCCGCTCTCAGAAACGGCGTACTCCAATCCGGAGGCGACCGGCTGTCTGATGCAATAACTTTGTTTCGTCCGACAAGGGCCGGATGCCATGGATAAAGGAAAACGACCTTTATCCTTTGGCAGCCCCTTCTGTACCGGGAAGGGCAATGAAGCTCCCGCCTGCATAACCGTAAATACAGCGCCCGGAATCCATAAGAGTCCGAATGGCCGTCTTGCAATCCTGCTTATCGACCTTGTCCCCGTACGTGGAGAGGATTTCCTTGGTCAGATCGCCGGCCTTGTACCGCTTCTTCCCGGCATACTGTTTTACGATATTGAACATGGCATCCGCAATTGCTTCGACAGACATTTTATCTGCCATTCTTTGGCCCCCCTTTACTGAAATTTAATATGCGTGGATCTCTTGAAGGTCTCGCCGGCATGCTTGAAGTCATCAATATGATACTTGGTGAATTCAAGACCGGTCATGCTGAAAAACTTGGGCCAGCCGATCCGGTCAATCCACTCACTGAGCCGCTCATACCTCCGGCCGTCCGATGCATAGACCTTCACGATGTTCTTCACCGTAGAGGTCACCTCGGGCCATCGCGGCGGGTTGTTCGGAATGAATGGGACGGCCAGTTTGGTGAACTTAGGCTCGGTCCGGGCGTTACTGACCTTCCCGCCCACCCAGATCGAAATCCCGTCGTTCAAGGGATCCGCAATCGGCATGGCCGGACAGACCGTGAAACAGTTGGCGCAGAACATACAGCGGTCTTCATCAATCTGTACGCTCGGCTTGCCGTTGACCGTCGTAGGCCGGATGGCCGCCGTGGGACAGGCCGAAACCGTGTTCGGTATCTCGCAGATGTTGGATACGTTTTCATGCTGAATCTTGGGCGGACGCCTGTGAACGCCCAGGATCGCAATGTCGGAACAGTGAACGGCCCCGCACATGTTGAGGCAGCAGGCCGCCGCGATTTTGAGCTTGTGGGGAAGTTTCATATCCACGAAATACTCGTAAAGCTCATCCATCAGGGACTTCACCACCCCGGACACATCGGTGGCCGCGGAATGGCAGTGCACCCATCCCTGTGTGTGGATGATGTTCGATATGGAGCTGCCGGTCCCTCCGACGGGATAACCCTTGGCCTTTAAATCCTTGATCAGGGGATCGATATTCTTCTGCTGGTCCAGCAGGAATTCCACATTGTTCCGGCTGGTAAAGCGGAGATAACCTCCGCAGTACTTGTCGGCCAGATCCGCGAACATCCGGATCGTGTCCACACTGATCAGTCTCGGCGATCCGGCGCGGACCGAATAAATTTTGTCTCCGGATTCCGATACATGAACCAAAACGCCGGGTTTGACTATTTCATGATATTTCCACTTCCCGTAATTTTTCTTGATGACGGGAGGGAGAAACTGTTCATAATGCGGCGGTCCGAGATCGGTTTTTCTTGGTGCAGTGGGTGCTGCCATGTTGATTACCTCCTTCTTTGATTTCTGAATCCGTTATCCATATTGTTATTGTTATGATTTCCCGTTTGTCTCCTTGCCTGCTTCTATGATTCATCCCCTTCTTCGAAGTACTCTTCGTAGAAGATGTAGGGGTTGGCTCTCGGATGCATCACCATTTCAGGGATAGGATCCACACCGATCTCTTCGATGAAATTTCCGAGGCCCACGCGCTGGATGCACTCTCCGATCCTTTCGCGGCTGACGCCGTGTTCATCCCAGAACTCCCAGATCCGTCCGACGAGATCCTTGAACTCCTTGTAATCGTCCTCTTTGCTCAGCTTCATGAAGGGGACCAGGACCGAGGCGAGGAGCGCCCCTTCAATAATCGGGGCCTTGGCGCCGATCAGAATGGTGGCCCCGGTGTCCTTGCCCGGCCGGAGGGCCTTGGGCATGACATTGATGCAGTGCATGCAGCGGTTGCACTGCTTATTATCTATTTTGATCGCCTTCCCGTCAAAGCCCATGCAGGCCGTCGGGCATTTCCGGATCACGTCGGCCCTGATGTCCATCCCCGAATCCGAGTATGCCTTGACCGCAGCCTGGTCGATCCTGATGTCATCCCGCCAAGTCCCGATCACGGAGAAGTCTGACCTCGCAATGGAGGCGACGCAATCATTGGGACAGCCGGAGAATTTGAATTTCCACTTGTAGGCGAAGGCGGGACGGTGCAGTTCATCCTGGTAGGCCATGGTGATGTTATAGCACATGTCCATGGTGTCATAGCAGGCGTACTCACAGCGCGCCGGCCCGTTGCAGCAGCTCGGGGTCCGGACATCCGAGCCCGAACCTCCCAGGTCCCAGCCTTTGTCGGTCAATTCCTTGAAAATCGGCTCCAGTTCCTCCGTGGTGGTCCCCAGAAAAACGCAGTCGCCTGTTGAGCCGTGCATATTGGTCATCCCTGAACCGTGCGCATCCCAGATGTCGCAGAGCTCCCGCAATGCCTTGGATGTGTAGAACCATCCGGACGGCTGGTTCACACGCATCGTGTGGAAGTGAGCGCAGGCCGGAAACTTGTCCGGGGAATCGGAATACCTCCCGATCACGCCTCCGCCGTACCCCATGACACCCACCAGACCCCCGTGCTTCCAGTGCCCTCTCTTTTCCTTATAAGAGAGTTCGAGCTGCCTCAGCAGGTCCTGAATCATCGGCTTTCTTCCAGCCACCCCTTTCAGTTCCTTCACAAAACTCGGCCAGGGTCCCTTTTCGAGCTCGTTCAAAAGGGGTGTTTCTACTTTATTTACAGTCGCCATTCTTTGTTTCTCCTTTCCTCACTCTCTCCGGCATCTGGACGGAGGAAATATGATTAAAACGTCAACCGACTAACCGTCATTCAAGAACCTTATTTTCTCCCCGCTGTACGGCAACAGTCACCTTCCCGTTGACGGGGTTTTACAGGTCTTTCTTGGTTCTTCTCCCATATAGTGGGTAAAAAGGGTTCGAGGATTCCAGGGTTCAAGGATTCAAGTGAAATACTTAAATGCAAGCAAAATCTCCAGAGAAAAACACAGTAACCCTTGAACCCTGATGTTTTTAGCACTTCACTCGACCCCTTGAATCCTTGGCCCCTCGGACCCTCAAGTCTTGAAAAGCACTTCACTTGACCCCTGGAATCCTTGACCCCTTGACCCCTGATGTTTTCACCCACTCTTTTGGAGATGAACCTTAATTCCCAATCAGGCGCAGCGCCCTTCCGGAAATCATGCCGACCGCTTGCTCCTGCAATTCGTCATCTTCATACAGCAGGAACCTTGCTTCATCATGGATCAGCCGCTCAAGCCCCTCCTTGGCGCTTTTCACGCCGATCTGACCCAGGCACCAGGCGGCATGGCCTCTGACCGAGGGCTCAGGATCTACGAGAAAAGATTCAATCACCGGGATGACTTTCGTGACCAGAGATGGGCGCCTGTTCCCCACTCTCCCTATGGCCCAGAGCACCCCGGTCAGGATGTCTATATTCCGGTTCGGAGACCGGCAGGTCTCCGGATCCTTGAGATATTGTATGACCACCTTGACGGCATCTTCTGCAAGGCGGATGTTGTTCCTTGCGATCTCCCCGATAGTCTCCGGAGCGGCCCTTCCTATCGAGCCTGATTCGTCGTTCAGCGTCCAGAGCAGCCGGCTGACCTCGTTTTTGATCCAGCCGGGTTTTTCCACGGCGAGCCTGCCTAACAGGGTCACCGCCCGCCACCTGATGATCGGCTCCTCATCGTATAGGATGGACCGAAGGAGCCTGACCATTTTTCGATTTTCACCCGCCAGGTTCAGGATCTCCTGGTATTTTTTATCTCTTAAGAATTCCTTTACAGCCTCTTTGGGATCACCCATCAATTTTCATTACAGCCAGGAATAGGGTACGTGCTTTTCGACGAGCGTTACGAAACAGGAATAGTCGCAAACCTGTATCCCCTCGATGATCCTGTCCACACCCCGAGCCTTGAGATCCGCCTGGATGGCGAACACGGGATGGGTCTTCAAGGCTCCCTTCATCATTTTCTCAAGGGCGGTCCCGGTCAGCGCGGCGTAGACACCGTCCTCGATCAGCATGATGGGATCATCATCCTTGGCGATCCGGATACAACTGTCCAGGTTCCGGAATTTAAAAGGTGATTTGTTCACGATATGAAGCAATGTTTCTCCTCCTTGCGAATACTCGAACCATTAAAAAGGCAAAAGCACGTCCTGCTCTCCCATAACCTTGCGGAGCGCCGCCCCGTCCATGACCTCGACGTCAACCAGCAGATCGTCCTTGGTGAGGCCCCTCTGTTCCAACGACTCCCTGTCCACATATCGGTTCTCCACCCCATAGGATTCCATTACCTTGAACGTCGCGGCAAACCCCTTGGTCCCAAGCTCACTGGTATCCTGCCCTTTTTTCAGGGAGAGAACGGCATCGTCCAGGAAGACGGCGCTGATTTCCTGATCGTACGCCCCGAAGATGAGGATCACTTCCAACCCCTCGTAGGCGTAAATGGAACCGTGAGGCGCCTTCCGGTTCACAAACATAATCTTTCTCGTTTTACTCTCTTCCATTGGCTCATCAACTCCTTTCGTTTAATCGCCGAAGGTCACCAGCCGGTCGGACTCGATACAGAGTTCGCTCAACTGCCCGAGCCCGTCGATCCTCGCGTTTTCGATGAGAACATTCTGATTGATGCCGCGCCGCTTGGCCGCCGCGACACAAACGATCAATTGGACACCCTTGGACCCTAACTCCGACCATCTTTTGCTGATGTGACGGTCATCGGCAGGGATATCCATCAGCTTCGTTGCATTGATGACCCCGTCGTTGTAGAAAAAAACGCCGGTGATTTCATGTCCCCTGGCCAGTGATGCCTGGATGAAATTGTAGGCGCTGTCCGACGCCTCGTGATTATAGGGGCCTTCCTGAACCAGTATTCCGAATTTCATTGTACCTCCATCACATAAATGTGAATCTTCATGCACGGGTTATCCGCCTCTTGAAAGGCAGTCCGGATGTACGACCCGCATCGTTTTTTTCTTCCAGACCTTTCTCCCCATAAGCGCAGGGATTCTACAACCGGAGTCAGCGCTTCAAGGGGAAGCTCCCCTGTCCATCCCTTTAAATGGACCGCTTATACGCAGCCCGTGGGCTTGGGCAAACCGGAAATCTTACAAGCCTGTTTGGCCGGCCCGGCGGGATAAAGTTCATAGAGATACTTGGTATTCCCCTTCTCCTTGCCGAGGGCCTTCCCGATGGCCTTGGTCAGGATCCGGATCATCGGGGCGATCTTGTATTCCTGGTAATAATCCCTGAGAAAGTTCACCACCTCCCAATGCGCTTCCGTCATATCGACGCTTTCGGTCTTTGCAAGCGCCAAGGCCACGTCCTTGCTCCAGTCATCCATATTTTTAAGAAAGCCATCCTCATCCAATTCAATTTTCTTGCCGCCGACTTCAATGCTGCTCATTACGTCTTCCTCCAATGTTGTTATTAATTTAAGGTTACAAACCTCCCGAAAACACCTTAATATTTTACCATCCGGCCTTCGCGGCCCGGATCACCCCTTCACTGAGCGGCCTCTTCCTTAACGGCCGTCGCCACTTTAAACAGAATGGTCAATATCAGAAACCCGATGGCCCAGACACCGAGGGCAATCGAGAGTTCGGGCAGGGTCGGCGCATATTCCACCACTTCTTCAAACGGGTTAGGGATGAAACCGCCCACCACCAGCCCCAACCCTTTGTCGATCCATGTCGAAACGATGATCAATATCGCGGCAACGGCCAGAAGATTCTCGTTTGAGCGCAGAGGCGGCGGGACCAGCATACCGATTCCTATAACGGCCAAAACCACAAATGTCCACATGAAGGGAACAAGCGCCCCATGCCCTTCCAGCCCGAAAAAGAGATATTTGAGGGAATTCATATGTCCCGGTATCCCGCTGTAAAAGGCGGTGAAGAATTCAAGGAGCAGAAAAAATACATTGGTGATCATGGCGTAAGTCACGATCTTGGCCAGGGTCTGGATGGCCTCCTTGCCCGGGTCGAAACGGGTCTGACTTCTCACGATCAGGCAAAGGATAATCAGAAGAGCGGGGCCTGATGCAAATGCCGAGGCCAGGAACCGGGCCGCCATGATGGCGGAGAGCCACATATGTCTTCCGGGAAGACCGGCATACAGGAACGCGGTCACCGTATGGATACTGACCGCCCATGGAATCGAAAGGTAGATCAGCGGTTTGATCCATGAAGGCGGAGGCGCGGACTTGCGCTCAGCGCCCAGGGTAGCCCATGCGATCACGATATTCAGCATGAAATACCCCAAGAGGACGATCATGTCCCAGAACATGACCGAGTTTGGGGTGGGATGCAGGACCACATTCATGACCCGGAAGGGCTGGCCGAGGTCGACGAAGATGAACAGGATGCACATGATCACGGCGGAGACGGCCAGGAACTCTCCGAGAACCGTGATCCTCCCGAATTTCTTGTAATTATGGAGATAATAAGGAATGACCAGCATCACCGCCGAGGCCGCCACCCCCACCAGATAGGTAAACTGGGCGATGTAGAACCCCCAAGTCACGTCCCGGCTCATACCGGTGATCCCCAAACCGTAACTTAGCTGCCGCAGGTAGAAAATAAACCCTACCCCGATGATCGCAAGCAGGAAAAATATCCATGCCCAGTATCTTCGACTTCCGGTCAATGCCTTTTCCAGCATAGTCACCTCATACAATATAGAAAACGGAAGGTTCCGTGCCCAGCTCCGGTTTTCGCCGGATGCTGTAGTTGGCCCTGAGAAGTTCCCGGACCTCTGAATTCGGATCTTCCAGATCACCAAAGACCAGCGCCTTCTCCTTACAGGCCTCTACACAGGCCGGGATCTTGCCTACGGCAAGCCTTTCGTCGCAGAAGGTGCATTTCTCCACAACGCCCTTGGTCCTCGTGGGGTATTCCGGATTTCCTTCATCCTTGTTGACAAAAGGCCGGGGATCTCTCCAGTTGAAGCTTCTTGAACCATAGGGGCAGGCCGCCATGCAGAAGCGGCACCCGATACAGCGGTGGTAATCCATCATGACCACCCCGTCCTTTTTCCTCTTGAAGGTCGCCTGTGTGGGACAGACCCGGACGCACGGCGGATTCTTACAGTGGTTGCAGAGAACGATGAAAGGGAGTTCCTTGAGTTTTTCCTCGACAAACTCACTCTCCTGCTCGGGAAAGGCATGCTGGAACGGGGCCTTCCAGATCCACTTGATCTCATCTTTGGGGTTCTTGAAATCCGGGATGTTGTGGACATGCCGGCAGACGTCAACGCAGTCCCGGCACTCTTCCTGTTCGGAACACTTTTTCATATTAATCACCATGGCCCAGCGTTCGGCCTTCAGGGCCTGCCCGCCCGACATGAACTCTGAGGCCTCAAGCTGACCCGGAGCAAGCAGTTCATAGGCCGATTTGCCCGCAAGGCCCGCCAGGGTAGAGAGTCCGGCGATCTTTAAAAATTCACGTCTTTTGCAGCCCATAACTCCTTCTCCTTCGGCTCAAGATGGCAATCCCAGCAGTAGAGTTGTGTAACCCCCACAAAATCGTGGCACTTGTCGCAGAACTTGTCCTTGTTGGAATGACAGTTAAGACAGGTGTTCTGGAGGCTGATATCGTGAGACTTCCCGTTGGATCCTACATAGACCCGCATGTCTTCCCGCACGGCCGAATCACGCCATTGGTTCAGCAACTGCATATGCTTGGTCTTCATGAATGACTTGGGTTCCACGCACTCCTTTTCCTGCTTGGCCTTTTGCGAGAGTTCCGGCTCCGGCGCCGGCGAGGCCTTCCCCATGTTGTACCAGAGAGGAAACGTCATCACACCGATAAAGATCAGCAACCCGGCGATAATTTTCCCGGCATCATACATCGGCTTCGTCCTCCTCTACGCCTTCAAGAGGCTCTTCACGCAAACCGGTCGTCCTCTTCTTTTCGCCATCCATGATCAGGGCATTCCCCACCAGTTCGTGCACGCCGCTGACCTCGACTCCGGGAACCCAGTATCTCATCAGGGGAGGAAGCACGGCCCGGTCGATCGCACAGATACAGGTAAGCAGGTTCACGCCGTGTTTTTCCGCCACGTACTTCACGGCATTCGCCCTGGGGAGCCCGCCCCGGAGCCTCATCTCCATGAACTCCTCGGTATTCAGCCCGGAACCGGCCCCGCAGCAGAAGGTCTGCTCCCGGATGGTATTCTCCGGCATCTCATGAAAATGATTGCACACGCTCTTCAGGACGTAGCGGGGCTCTTCAAAGATACCCATGGCCCTTGCAGGATTGCAGGAATCGTGGAACGTCACCTTCCGGTGGTCGTTGCGGCTCGGATCGAGTTTAAGTTTGCCGTTTTTGATCAGATCCGCGGTGAACTCGGTGATGTGCACCATCTTGGTGGATTTCGCATTCTCGAATTTCGTCCCGGTGATCGGGGAGACCGGCTCCTCCAGAAAATCCGCGGGCCCGTTCATGGTATCCATGTACTGATGGACGACCCGCCACATATGACCGCACTCCCCGCCCAGGATCCACTTCACACCCAGCCGCTTGGCTTCCGCGTACATCTTGGCGTTGAGCCGTTTCATCATCTCGTTTGAGGTGAACAGGCCGAAGTTCCCCCCTTCGGAGGCGTAGGTGCTGATGGTGTAGTCGAGCCCGATATGATGGAAGAGGAGGAGATATCCCATAAAGGTATAGATTCCCGGATCGGCGAAGACGTCCGCGGAAGGGGTGATGAAGAGGATCTCGGCCCCCTTGCGGTTGAAGGACGGGGCTACCCGGATGCCTGTAATCTCCTCCACGTCGTCCAGCAGGGATTCGATGCTGTCTTTGAAGGAGTGAGGCTCCAGACCGAGATGGTTCCCCGTCCTGAAACAGCTGGCCGCAGGATCGAGGATCCAGTTGATGTTCACACCCACGAGATGCATGAGTTCCCTTGCCATCATGGTAATCTCGGCCGTATCAATGCCGTAGGGGCAGAAGACCGAACAGCGGCGGCACTCTGAGCACTGGTAGAAATAGTAGAACCACTCTTTCAGCACCTGCACGGTGAGCTTTCTCGCCCCGGCCGCTTTCCCGAGCAGCTTTCCGGCCGCGGTGAAATCTTTGCGGTACACCGACCGGAGCAGTTCGGCCCTGAGGACCGGCATATTCTTGGGATCACCGCTTCCAAGGAAAAAATGGCACTTGTCGGCGCAGGCGCCGCACCGGACACAGACATCCATGAAGAGTTTGAAGGAACGGAACTTGCCGAGCCGTTCCTTGAACCCTTTGTGGATGATCTCCTCCCAGTTCTCCGGAAGTTTCCAGTCCTCATCCGGCGGGGACCATTCCCGGGGATTGGGGAACCCGAGATACTCAATACTCTTGGGCTTCGCGCTGTAACACCAAGTCCCCTTTCTGAATTCAAAGGGCGTGTCCATCCACCCGGTCTTTGGAGGCGTGTGGTCTATCTTCATTTCTGCCGGTGTCGGAAGTTTATCTGCCATCGCTTATTCCTTCTCTACGGGAATGTGGGCTTTAATCATCTTTGCCCTGAATTCATCTTCATACTCTTCGTAGGTATGGACCTTGACCGGATAATTCCAGGGGTTGACGTGCCTGACCATGCGGTTGTTGTTCGCCAGATTTCTCGTGGGACTCAAGAAAACGCCCCCCAGATGCATGAGTTTACTGAACGGAAAATAGATGAAGAGCGCGCTCACAAGAAAGAGATGAATGTAGAAGATGCTTCCGATCTGCACCCCCGGGATATGGGGATGCAGGGTTGCAAGACCCATGGTGAGATCCTTGACGGCCGCAATATCCACCTTGGTGAAGTATCTCATCAGGACCCCGCTCGTTCCGATAGCCAGAATCAGGAAGAGGGGGAAGTAGTCCGCGGGAAGGGAAATGTAACGCACCTGCGGGATGACCACCCTTCTTAAGAAAAGGAAGGCGACCGCCGCCAGAAAGATGAGGTCGGTCATATAGAGCCTCGGCACGCCGATCTGAAGGAGGCCGTCCATCCCCTCGATCATGTGCAGGGGAGAGGGGATCGGCATGGTGAAGAATCTCAAGTGCCTGATGAAAATGATGAGGAAACACCAATGAAAGGCCATCCCGGCCATCCAGAGCCATTTGGAAGAGCCATAGACAAGCCTTTTACCTTCTCTTAGTTCAGCCCGAGTGTTTCTGAAAAGGGAACGGAAGAAAAAGACCTCAAGGAACATCCTTGCGAGCACGCTGATGGTGTCGGACGGGCTTTCGAGTTTGTCTTGCTTGATCCAGGGGAGGGTTTTCTGCTGGCCGCACGTGGTTGGGATCCGGAAAGGAACCGGGGAGCGCGCCCACTGGACCATGCGGTAGATGAACCCGAGAAAGAATATGAGAACGGCCGCATAAGGGATGGTCACCCCGAAGAGGTAATTCAAGCCTCCCCGGTTCACTCCCACGTAGGCCAATAAAACGAGTACCATCACTGAGATGAGGGCGGATAGAACTCCCATGAATTTTTACCTCGCTTTATGTTAAACAAATGATTGGAATGGACCGGGCTCTTTACGAGCCGGTGGTCTCACACATCATGTTCGCTCTTTTCAGGAGCGTGTATGCCCTTTCCTTTATTTCATTTGCCTTGAGTTCATAGATCATCTCCCTGGATTTCATATAGTGGTCGAAACAGACCAGGGCAAGATCGTCTATGCGGGAGTCCAAGGCCTGCAACTCCGCCTGCACCCCATCCTCGCCGATCATCTCTCCCAGTTCCTCCCGGATCACCTTTTTGAGTGAGAAGACAAAGGAGACGGCCTCAGATGCTGAAAAATCCTGAACCGCCCGGATCTTGATCAACATCTCGGCGGAAGACGGATCCTGACTAAAATCAGTCCCTTTCAAGAGTGCGTCATAGATGGACGCCATCTCTTGAGAGAACGTGTGCCCCATGGGATTGGAAAATGGATCTTTGTTTTTCTTGAATAACGCTGAACTTTCAGAAGGATATGAATCAAGCAGCAGGTTAAGCCATTTTTCAAGGATGGCGGACTTTTTTTGTGATAAGAAGGTCTCAAGCTTCATGGATCAGCGTGCTCCTCCGGTCTTCAACTATCCGTATCATAAAAAACCGGGTCTGTTTTCATTTATATGGTCCCGCCCACCCTAAACCTTTCAGTTTCCAGTAAATATCAGAAGGCAAACCACAGGATCACCCGAAACTTAAAAATATAAGCATATAATGTTTTGTTAATATAAAGACCTCTAAAAGGTTTGTCAAGAATTTTTTTAGTATGAATAAACCGATATTTCATTATTCCGCGCGATAGCACTTTAAATGACGTGTTATTTAGCTTTACAGGATATATCGGGTTGCTAATATAATAGATTTAAAAGGCTAATGTCAAGGGATTTTTTGAAAAATCCTGCCTGAATAAAACGATGTTTGAGTTTCGAGAAGCCGGCCGGTCCGCCGTTCAGAACCAGTACTCGGGATAGGAGCGTTCCTTGGCCAAATTGTTGATGACCAGCGCGATCACGAGCATCATTGCAGCGCCCAGACACGCCGGAACGATGGCATAGAGGTAACCGAGTGAATGGATCTTGGGCCCGCCGATCACGGCGATCAACGCTGTCGCCCCTCCCGGCGGATGAAGACACTTGAGGGTATGCATAAGGACTATGGCAAGAGAAACGCCCATGGCCGCGGCCAGCCACTGCGGTTGAAACAACTTAAAGCAGGCGACTCCCACCAATGCAGAGAAGAAATGCCCGCCGAGAAGGTTCCAGGGCTGGGCCAAGGGACTCCGGCTCGCCGCATAAATCAGAACCGCAGACGCACCGAAAGAACCGATGACCAGGGTCAGGTCGCGAGGTTCCATGAATCGGCTGGACAGATAAGCCACGGCAAGAATCCCGGCAAAGCTTCCGATCCACGACCAGACTATTTCGGAAAGCCGAACCCGTTTCGGGCACTCTCCTCCGCCCCGCATTTTATGAAAGAAATTCTTCATCCCTTCTCTTTTCTTTTCCGGATTTTTCAGCAGGCCGCTCTTTGTTCTCTATATTTAGGTTCTTCTCGCAGTTAGTTTAAGAAGGGTTACGCTTCGCGTGCCCCGCTTATCTCTATCTTTGCCGTCTGCGACGGCCACTACATTTAGGTATCTTGGGGTCAAGGATTCAAGGGGTCAAGTGGAATACTGAAACACAAGCAAGATCTATTTACCCCCTCACCTCAATCCTCTCCCCAAGGGGAGAGGAAGTTTAAACATCCCTTCTCCCCTATGGGGAGAAGGTTAGGATGAGGGGGTAACACCAAAAGACACTACAAGGTTGACACGACACTAGAGAAAAACACTGGACCCCTGGGACCCTTTATCCCTATGACCCTTGACCCCTTATGTTTTGAGCATTTCACTCGACCCCTTGACCCCTTATATTTTCACCCACTCTTTTAGAGATGATCCTCTACTTATTATGTAAATCGTGGAGCACCTTGATGAGGTCAGCACGGGAAACAATACCTGCCAGCCTCCCCTCTTCATCCACCACAGGAACCCGGTTGATCTTCTTTTCCACCAGAATCGTGGCCACCCGGTTCACCGACATCCCCTTCTGGACCGTGATCGGAGGCGTCGTCATCAGGTCCTCCACCTTTTCGCATCGAGTCTTTTTGGTGTACTCCTTTCTGTGAAGAACGTGTCTGACCCGGTCCGTGAAGGACAAAAATTCCTGGTCCTCCATGCAATGAAGGAAATCCTGCTCGCTCACGACGCCCAACACATGATTCCCTTCATCGACCACCGGAAGCCCGCTGATCCGATGTTCGAAGAGCAAGGCCTCGGCGTCGTGAGGGTCGGCGCCCAGTTTCACGGATACCACATCCCGCGTCATCACCTGCTCGACCAAGAGATGACCTGTACGGCGGTTGCCCGCATGCTTGCGCGCCAGCCGGTAGAGTTCGACCAGATCTTTCTCGGTGATGTCCACAAAGCCGGGCATCTCTTTTAAAGCGGCCCTGAAATCTTCATCCAGAATTTCGGGATCGGTCATCTTTTCCTCATCAGGAATTACCATCTGCCGGGAAACCCCTTTACACTTTTTTATTGTATCCTATTCAAAAGGATTGCAGGCGTATGTGATGCATGTCACATATTTCAGAAGAAGGTTGACAAATCTTCTGATCATGTAGCGTTTTTTAGCGTTTGTTTAGCGTTTGGGGTCAGACATTGATAATTTGATATTTAATCTATTGCCCCTCCCGAAGCGCTTTAATAATTTATGATCATCTCAAAATCTCTCAACGATCTTTCTCACCATATACTTATGGATGCATGCGTGTTGTTTCAATATCTAATTATCAATGTCTGACCCCAAGACTATGTGACCCCAAGACTATGGCAGATTTAATACTTGACTTTAAATTAGCAGGATTCTATAGTTAAGTTATGAAGTATTATCAGAGGACGCTTTCCCAGGCCATCCGGAAAGCGATCAAGACCTTCCCCGCGATTCTGATTACCGGCCCCAGACAGGCAGGCAAAACAACGCTCCTTAAAACCGAGTATGCCGGTACACACAGGTTCTTATCCTTTGAAAATCCGGACGTGCGGGAAAGGGCGCTGACGGACCCGAACGGATTCTTCGAACAGTACAAGCCCCCGTTGATTCTGGATGAAATACAATACGTCCCGGAGATATTGAATTATCTTAAAACCAGAATTGATGAAAACCGGAAACCGGGCCAGTGGATGTTGACCGGTTCACAGAATTTTTCCTTGATGCAAAACGTTTCACAATCCCTGGCGGGGAGGGTCGCGGTGCTGACACTTCTCCCTTTTTCCATTCCGGAATCCCGAGGTCTTCCATCCGAGAGGAGTGTGGATGCCATATTGCAGGATCTTTTTAATACCTCCGAATTCATGCCCTCTGCTGCAAAAGTGAAAAGAATTTCGTTCATCAACTGGCTGGTCCGAGGGGCCTATCCTGAACTGCGCGCCAATCCCAAGGTGGATAAACAGATCTGGTGCTCCAGTTATATACAGACGTACCTGGAACGGGACATCCGGCAGATTTTGAACGTCGGGGATCTTCACACGTTTTCTCGTTTCTTGAAACTTTGCGCGGCCCATACCGCACAGATGCTCAACCTCTCGGATCTGGCCAGGGATACCGGCGTGAGCGTCCCGACAGCCAAACGCTGGCTCTCTGCTTTGGTAGCAAGCCATCAAGTATACCTTCTCCCCCAGTACTATAAGAATTTCGGAAAAAGAATCACCAAGAGTCCAAAACTCTATTTTCTGGATACCGCATTGATTACCTTTTTACTGGGTCTTTACTCGGATGAATCCATCATGAACTGACCCTTTTTAGGCCCCTTAATGGAAACCGTGATCGTCTCTGAATGGCTCAAGGCCTTCTATCACAGAGGGGAAACCCCTTCAATCTATTACTGGCGTTCCAGAGACGGCTTGGAAATCGACCTCATCGTGGAAAGAAACGACAAAATCTATCCCATGGAAATCAAGTCCACCTCCACATTGAGACCCGACCATGCAGGGAGTATCATCCGGTGGAGGCGGATCAGCGGCATCAAGACGCAAGGTCTTATCTTTGCCAATATCCATGAAGCCATGCCGGTCGCCGAAGGCGTGAAGGCCGTGCCGTGGTTTGCAATCTAACCTACGTCACAGAACAGCGGGTTTTGATCGGAAACTGAAGAAATACCTCGCGGAGATATTCAGACTGTAATGCACCGCGCAGAAACGGCAGAAAGGAATTACAGGAATTAGAGAATTAAGGGGACACAATACTTAATTCACACATTTCCGGTTCCCATAATTAGGTATTGTGTCCCTGGAATTCCCGCATAATTAGGTATTGTGAAGGGGGGTCAGGGGGTCAGGGGGTCATGGGGTCAGACCTACAGATCATGCACAATGTCCACTCCTGGCGCTTTGGGTGAGACATCGACATTGATGAACCCATCAAGTGGTTTGCCTCCTGATCCAAGATTTAGTTTCTTAATCCTCATAAAAACCTCTATGGTGGCTATTGTATATATAGTCTCTTGATAAAACCTATGGACTGCTCGAATGCAGTATAGGACACCTTCGCATTTTGGTCCATAAATTCACCTTTCAACGACCTGGATCCTTTTCCTGGGTTTGCTGGGGTGATATATGGTTTCCATATAACACCCCTCGGCTTCCGGACAGAAAGCAGCTATGCCGCATTCACATCTACGAACTCACTGAATTCCACTTGTTCTTCAATCACAACGTCCTCGCTCCCCTGCGGGATGCAAAGCGAACCCACGGGTGCAGCGCGGTACTCAGCTTATTTCTTTAGCTTCAGAGATTTGACCGCCCTTTCAAAGGAGATGGTCTTTTGTCCCTTGGCTTTTTCTTTCGCTCTTCTAAGCTCCTTCAAATCTTCATAATCCTCAAGCATTTCTTGAATCCTCATGTAATCATCCCAAGACAGAACAACAAATTCCTTCTTTCCATTTTTTTCCAATACCTGAGCTTTCATCTAACTATCCTCCAAAACGATATACGTCTTTCCTGTTCATGATACGATAAACTATAATCTTGTCGCCTTCGACCTCGAATAATACCCTCCAATCACCATGCCGCAGTCTATATTCTGGCGTAAAGTTTGTTAATCTCTTTATATCACCTTTCAGTCCATTCCTCATCTCGTTGATCTTTTCTATAACCTTCACAACATCCTTCTTGGGAATGCTTTTTAGATCCTTACTTGCCTTTGGCGTGATTTCAATTATATATTTCATACCTAAGCCGAGCGTTCGATTTATTCACACTTCCGCCCACGAAAGGATGAGCAATCCTACATCAGTAGGGGTGAAGTATCAAGAAAAATTATCTGGATTCCCGGATCAAGCATGCCCTCCGACTTAATCAAGGGGTCGTGGAATGACAGGGGGTTGAGGACGGAAATCAACCCGCTCAATGAAGCGAAGAGCCAATAAAAAATTGAGGTGAAGGATCTCGCCGGGGGTAAACCCCGACGCGGGAGGACAGCCCATTTGGGGAATGGACTCTGGATCGGGGCCAGACAAAAAGACTGGATTGTCCGGTCGAGCCCCGGTAAACCGAGGGCAGGCCGGACCATGACGAAAGAGGAGGGATGAGCAGGGAAACCCGCTATAATCCCATCCCCATCTCGATGTAGCCGGAGGGACAGGCAAGGGAACAGATGCGTGCACCTTCCGGGACGGTTCTCCTTTTCATTTGCGTGCACCTTCCGGGACCGTGCACCTTCCGGGACGGTTCTCCTTTTCATTTGTCTAATCAAACAGATACAGACTATTTTTTCTGGGCCGTCCCCGCTTCGGCCGTCGGGCATCCAGTATCTGCCCGTGAACCGACCTCTCCAAATCTTCTTCGCCGCCAAGTACTCCCCTTCCCATCTTCGCTCTCAGCTCCTGCTCCTCCTTCTCCCGGTGGGAGAGGACATAGTCTCGGTAGGCCCTTTGCCTTTGGGAAGCATCCGCACCGAACCTGTCATAAACAGCATGCCTGTCGGTGATACCGTCGTATTCTCCCTAGGCGTAAATCCGGTAGCTGGTCCAAGGATAGTTCCTGAGATGATCCACCAGACCCGCCCTTAACGGGTTCCTCTCAACATACCGGCCGCACTCAAGCAGATAACTCTCTTTGTCAATCAGCGCACTCTTGAACCGGTCCTGCCAGAGATGCCCCACCCTCCTGTTCTTCCTGTTGAACCACAGCGTATAGGAGAGGTTGATCCCCTGCATGACCTTACACAACGGACCCTGCTCGCTTGTCTCCATCACAAGATGCACGTGGTTACTCATCAACACCCAGTGGTAAAGCTTGAAGCCGTATCGTTCTTTGTACCGTTTGCAGATCTCGATATACCTTTCAAAATCTTCACGGTCATTAAACACCCACTGGCGGTCATTCCCGCGGCTGATCACATGGTAAACCATGCGGGGCGCCGCCATCCTGGCAGCTCTGGGCATCTCCTGTGCTCCTTGTCTCGCCTGCGGTTTTCCCTCCCATTCTTGTTAGCAAATAATTCATCCCCAACTATTTGATTTTATTTATGATTTTGAGAACCGTCCCCGGACGCCCCGTTTTCATAATCACCGGATGCGATGGCCCGCACATAACCTCTCGAGTCCGTGTTCACGGGACAGCCGGTCTGGCACTTGATATTCTGCCTCCAGTATTTGTAATCAGGAATGACCACTTGAAATTTCGGTTTGGGCATGGTGATGCTCGATACAATCAATTCGTGAGGTTTAAGAGATCAGACAACCTTCTATATACCATTAATATTCAGAATCAAGCAAGTACTATTCCATGATTTTTTACTGCAATTTCTTATATGCAAGGTTCGTGCCATAATCAGAACTAAATGCATTCTCTTAAGCTGGAAAGGTAATTCACAAATAAATACAGATGGTTATCAAAATACCGGTTCTGAAACAGGGAATAAGAAATGCCAGCAAATACCGGGGGGAGTGAATACTCGATGATACACACGATGAGGAGGCCGTGAAGTAACCGATTGTTTTTTCGGATCATGACCCATGTGTACCGGCGTACTCAGTGTTTCGTTCCGGAAGGTTGAAACGACCGGCAGAAGGATGCGGACAACGGCCCGAGAGCCGTTGTCCATCCCGATATTATCGAACTGACTCAGAGACAAAAGAAACCAAACCTGTCCCCTCGCTGTTGCTCATTGCCGAACCTTACGGGCACGTCCCGGTGAAGTTCTGTCCGCTCATGCTTCCACCCGAGATGGTCACCTGCCGGTTCGCAGGATTAAAAACACTGCAGCCGGTCTTGCTCGGCGTCACTTGATAAGTACCGTTCTGGAGTTTCTTAAATTGATAGATACCTTTACTGCTCGTCGTTACGCGATTGCCGCAGCCAGGCGAGACGTCTGTACGGATCAGTGTCATACTCACACCAGGGATCGACGTCTTGAAATCTGCTTTTACCACTTTCCCTAAAATATTGTAACTGCCCCCCGTGCAACTGCCGAGCACTGAAGTGCTCGCAGAAGCGGTGTTGTTGGTCATATCGGGGTCGTATTCCGCGGCGCCCACAGTCATGCTCTGATTGAGTGTGCCCACACTCGATGCCGTCACCATGTTTGTGCACGTAAAGGTCGCTCCGCTCGCCAGGCTGGACGTTGTACACGTTGGCAGTGTTCCGGTCGCAGTCACTCCTGTGGCCGTGCTCAGCCCGTTGTTGGTGATGGTGACTGTGTAAGTGATGGTGTCGCCCAGCAGAACAGGATCCGGACTATCGCTGATGCTCACAGAAAGGTCCACCGGATCGCAGACATCGCCGATGCCGTTGCCGTTGGAGTCGGCCTGGTCGGGGTTGTAGGTATCCGGGCAGTTGTCAACTGGACCGCACACTCCATCCTCAACAGCATATCCATCGCTGTCGTTGTCCGTGCAGAGGACATAATTTCCATGAGAGGTATTCATATGTAGAACCCTACTGACAGGATCAACTGCAAGACTCCAAACCGTGGAATATCCATCGAGATTTAATCTGAAGTCATTCCAAGTTTGTCCTTTATCAGTTGAGCGATAAATAAATCCTCTGCGATGACCGTAAGACGACCACATACCTGCATAAACCATATTTGAATTAGAAGGATCAACTGTAACTGAATTAACATTTACCCCATTCGAGAGCTCGCGTAGCTCCTTAGAAAAAAATTCTTCCGGAATACCACCCGCTTTCCCTGTTTCTGTGAAATAATTGTTACTAAAAATATAAAATCCTATAGTGGTCGCAACGTACAAACGGTCAGGGTCATCAGGGGCAATATCCACATCATCTATGCCAGGTATGCCAGACCCAAATAATGCGAGAGGCGACCAATTCACCCCTTTGTCATCAGATCGAAAAAGTACTGACTGCCAATTCTGCGGGTTACATCCTGATACGGGATCATTTATGCCTGTACAATTACCAAATGCATAAGCAATATTGCCATTACCGGGGTAGACGGCCCTGATACTTTTATCATCTATCTTTGTCCAAGTGGTGCCATCATCCTCACTAATCCAACTTCCTGAGGCTGATGTGCCGGCATAGATAAAGTTTGAATCCTGTGGATGGTAAATCATGAATTTATAACTGCCAGTGGTGTTAAGTATTGTTGTCCATGTACTTCCACCATTATCGGATATAACAATATTCTGCGAGCCCCAAGACCCCTTCGCTGTGATAATTCTGTTTGGATTATCCGGATCTACTGCGCCGACAGGAGTAGTTAACGGATAAGCCGGAGAGCCAGAATATGGCAACATCGGCAACCTCCATGTATCGCCGCCGTCCTCTGTAATAGCAGGTCCATAGTCAACTAAGAAGAATATTTTTCGGTTGGGATTTGTAGGATCAAAGTGGGCAGATGTCTTATTTGTTGAACGCCGCGCGCCAAGGTATCCATTTGAGGAATAGCTCCAATTTATTCCTCCATCTCTTGTTATGGCGACTCTATCTACTGAGCCAAAAAACCGTATAGCAGTATTAGGGTCAGTAGGATGCGTTGCGGTTACCCGGCTTGACCACGTGCTGTCCCTAAAACTAAGGCCGCCGGCATCTGAAGTTACGGCCATCTGCCATGTTTCTCCACCGTCATGGCTGTAAAAGGGCTGATATCCCCACCATGCATTAACAAATACATACAAATAATTAGGGTCTGCATCGCTTATATCAATATTTCTGTATTCCTTTACGTTGGGGCCGATAGTGGTGCCACCGTCTTGATTCAAATTAGGCAGGCCGTTACTCTTTTCTATGAAGGTGGCTCCGCCATCCGTAGATTTATACACTTTATAGGTGCCAACTGCGGTATATATTATATTACTGTCATATTTATTGACTGCTATCGTTCTCGGATAATCCGGCAAATTTCCAAGAGCCAAAATAACAGGGTCGCTTCCGTCATCTATGACTTGATAGAGCCCTTTACTGCTTGAAGATATATCGTCTGTCGCGATGTAGAGGACAGCTATATCATTCTTTATACAAAAATCTATATCTAAAATTCGTTTTCCTTCTAAACCTAGAATTACTGTCCACGAATCCCCTCCATCTGTTGATTTCAACAGTCCGTCCCCATGTGTACCCGCATAAACGATCATATGGCGCTCACCGTTGAAGCTTCGGGTATCAAATGCAAAATACTGCCCTTCCCCTGCTGTCACATTATAATTGGTTTTATATACCAAATCCCACGAATTGCCCCCATCTGTTGTCCTGTAAATCCCATTAACTTCCGACGTATATGAGTTGTTAAATCTTGAACCACTTACAAAAACCACATCTGGATTATTTGGATCTACAACAAGCGATGTTCCTCCGCTTGCCCTGAACCCCTTATTGTTTTCGACATCACCTCGCATTGATACCCAGAACAATCCGCCTTCTAATTCACCGTCTCCATTCCAATCACCCATATTTTCTTTCCATTCTCCCCTCCAAACTCCGGATGTATCAGAAACAAGATATGCAATATTCGGATCAGATGGGGCATAGCTTATACCCCATACTTGCTGCATCCCTTCGCCGCCCGGCATGCCACCATCTTTTTGCGCCTGAGTGCGAAGAGGCAGAGGTTTCCAGAATTGCCCCGCTTGGTTTTCTCCTATAATCATTAGGGAGAGCAATAAGGCAAGAATTGCATAGAACAAAAGATGTCTTGATATCCTCCCGCATTTCATAAAATATAGGATAAACAGTCTAAGGCTTAATTTATTTTGCTTCATATCCATTCCCCCTTTTTTTTGAATATTACTTAATCCTCTATTTGAAAGCAGCAAGAATCTCTTCACCCCCGGCAAAGCCGGGGGGTTACCTAAATTCCAATTACAGGATATCCGGAAATCCCTCCTGTCCTCCCTTTATCAAAGGGAGGATTTCCAACGGCGTCATCTCACTGCCGATCACTGGCACATTCCTGTGAAATCCACCTTGTTTGTGTGCAGCCCGAGACGGTCACCGCCCGGCTCGCCGGAGAAGAACCACTGCACCCGCTCTTACTCGCCCAGGGAAATTGGGGTTACCAATTCCCACTTCCCACGTTCGCTTCGTCGCACGTTACGGATTCGTTCGTGCCGACACCGTGTTGCTGTAGGTCGAGTTGCCGCGACTGTTGTAGGCTCGCACCCGGTAGTAGTACAGGGTATTGGCCTTGAGCCCCGAATTGATATAGTTCTTCACATTGGCACCCACCTTCGCGATCTGGCTGAAGCTCGTGCCATTGGTCGACCGTTCAATCCTGAAGCCCGACTCGTCCGTGGCATTGTCCGTCCAGGTCAGCGTGATCTTGCTCTTCGAGTTGACCGTGGCCGTGAGATTGCTCGGCGCCGCCGGCACACCGCTGATCTGGATGGTGTTGCCGGTCTTGGCGTTGTTGTTCTCCGCCGTGCCACCGGTATTGCCTTCCGCCACCAGCCCCGTGTCATCGGCAATGGCGCCCAGGTAATAGGTCCCGGTCACGAGCGTGGCCGGTAATGGTACACTGTTCGAGCCGGTGTTTGATTCTCCCGGGGCCAGGCTGGGGATCGGGCGGCCGCCCAGACACATATCCGAGGCGGCGGTAATGGTCGCGTCAGCCGACAGGTACAACCCCGTGGTTGAGGGATCTGCAGTGCCAATACCTGAGTTGGTAGTCGTGGTGCTGATGGTGATGCTCGCCCCTGTGGTACCGCTGGTCGGACCACTGACCGCCGTCACCACCAGATCCGGCAGGCCGTTGAATGTGGCGGTCACGTTCCGGTTGCCGAAGATGCTCACGGTGCAGGTATTGCCCGTGGGGCTGTCACACCCGTTCCAGGCCCCGAACACCGAGTCGTTTTCTGCCGTGGCCGTCAGCGTTACGCTGGTACTGGCATCGTACGGCTCTGTGCAATCCGAACCGCAGTTGATGCCCGCGGGGCTGCTCGTCACGGTGCCATTGCCGGTCCCGTTCCTGTTCACGGTGAGTAGGCCCTGGACGTTGGTGGTCGTGGTGGCGGTGTTGTTGGTCAGATCGGGGTCGTATTCCGCGGCGGTCATAGTCATGCTCTGATTGAGTGTGCCGACACTCGATGCGGCCACCGTGTTTGTGCACGGAAAGGTCGCTCCGCTCGCCAGGCTGGAAGTCGAACACTCCGGCAGGGTTCCGCTCGCTACCACGTTTGTGGCCGCGCTGGGTCCGTTGTTGGTGATTGTGACCGTATAGGTGACGCTGTCTCCCAGCAGCACCGGGTCGGGAGTGTCTGCGATCGCCAGC